>ULTW01052454.1_pt1 | contig 10881 bp, 10 predicted proteins | sample 1957961 | NCBI WGS metagenome assembly ULTW01 (sample SAMEA4835744, study PRJEB28245) | human gut metagenome | biome: gut microbiome; material: fecal sample | place: Denmark | collected 2008 | reverse complement strand
TTTGTCATTTTACTAACTTTTTAATTCAACCAACGGGTTATGCTAATTTAATTACATGTGATTTACTTTGTCATGGAGTTCCGCCTTATGAATATTTGAAATCTGAGATTTCCAGAATACTTCGTAGAAAGAGCAAGACTGTTACCAATTGTAGGTTCAGAGGGAATGATGAATATAATTACGGCCTTTCTTTGTGGAATGGTGAACGTTTAATTTATTTTAAAAAAGGAATAGCGTCACTTTATTTATCTGGCTTTTTAACTTCAATTATATTGAGGGAAAGTTGCTATTCGTGTAAATTTTCTACAAATGAGAGGGTGGCGGATATAACCATCGGTGATTTTTTGGGCCTTGGTAGCCTTAAGACAATCAAGCCTCGTCCTCAGAATATATCTGTTATAACTTTAAATACCTCGCGGGCTTTGTTAGTTTGGGATGGTGTTAAGAAATATCAACCTAATCTGAAAAGCGAACAACGCCCTATTGAGGAAGCTATTAAAGGAGGGGTTAGTTTCAGACATGCTGCGATTAGAAATCTTAAGAGAGATGCTTTTTTAAAAGATTATCAATGTAAAGGCTGGAATTATGCTATTCGAAAAGCATTGTGGAAAAATATATTACGGAATAAATTAAGAGCCATATTGAAACTAAAGGCATAAGAAAAAGTCAATATATTATGTATACATTAGATGTATCAATCATTCTGGTGAATTATAATACGGAAGAATTGTTGGTTAATGCGATTAAATCTGTATATGAGTATAGTAAGAATTTTACCTTTGAGGTTATAGTTGTCGATAATCATTCAACAAATAGTCCGAGAGAGCGTCTAAATACAGAATTTGGTCAGCAGGTAATTTATATCCCTATGGAAGAAAATGTGGGATTTGGTAGAGCTAATAATGCTGGCATAAAAATAGCCCATGGCAAATATTTATTCCTTCTTAATACAGATACTTATCTTCTTAATAATGCTATCTGTATTCTTAAGGAATATATGGATGCCCATTCAGATGTTGGATCGTGTGGAGGTAATTTGTTCTCGTCAGATTTGAAGCCAACGTATTCTTATCATAGAGTCCCTTATGGAATTTGGTCTTATGAATTATCGGTATTAACGTTTGGCCTAAGTAGGAGATTGATTCCTCATCCTTTTTATAATACTTCAGATAAACCAATTTGTGTTGGAAATGTCTCTGGTGCTAATATGATGCTTCGCCATGATGTTATTAAGAAGATTGGAGCTTTTGACCCTATTTTTTTTATGTATTGTGAAGAATCTGAGCTCTCATGGCGGATAAGAAAAGCTGGATTCAAGAATGTCAATGTTCCTCAGGCTCATATAGTTCATCTGGAAGGAAAGAGTTCTGTAATTAAGGAGTCTCGGAAAATGATGGAATTGGATGGTCGGAAAAAATACTATATAAAAACTCGGGGGAAATTTTATTTTGAGTTTGCAAATCGGCTTCTGCTTTGGGGATTATGGTTGCGTAGATATGCTTATAAAGCAATGAGAAAAACACATCAAGAACAAGAGTGTATAAAGATGAGAGAGCTTATTATCAACGCATATTATTTTTATAAATGAGGACCACATTAGAAAACATCCTTTTATATCGGAGTCATATAATGGCTATTGCAGCCCTTTGGATATTGGGTTCTCATTGCTATTATTTAGGCTTATGGAACGACCTTTCTTGGTTTAAACCATTATTGGCCTATGGATGGGCAGGTGTAGACGTTTTTCTTTTTTATCAGGTATAGGGATTGGTTTTTCTTTATCAAAAAGACCTTCAGCGGCTAACTTTTTCTCAAAACGATTTAATCGGATTTTTCCTACATTCTTTATTGCTATTGCGATAGAACATTTAATATATAATACGGATGTAGTGTCATTTTGGTTGGATGTTAGCACAATAAGTTATTGGCTCCCATTGATTGGTATTCATTCGAAGTCTACATTTTGGTATGTAAGCGCTATTTTTGTATTTTACTTTATTGCATACTTTTATTATAAATATTGCTTCGTAAAAAATCCACTGCTATTTACGATAGTTATTTCAATCTTAGGTATTTCCATCAGCCAGCTAGCTCCGTCAATACATCTTTTTACTACACGAATTCCAATCTTCTTTATTGGGATGTATTTTAGTTTATATCTAAAAAAAGAGATAAAAACAATCTCCTTTATATTGTTGTCGGTTTTATGTTATATAACATTGGTTTTTTGTGCATGGAAATATGGTGGAGCAGTATTATCGGAGAAGTATTTGCCTTTTTACGCATTTATCTTTATAACACCTGGCTTCGTCTTTTTATTATCTAATGTATTTTCTATGCTTGATAAAACTCGTTATGGAGTGATTGTAGATAAAGGGGTAGATTGGATTGGTAAGCTAAGTTTGGAATTATATCTTATTCATTGGATATTATTATGTGCCATAAATGCTTTTGACTATCATATGCCGTGGGGAATATTTGTGCTTCTTTCTCTTTTTTTATCATATATATTACATCGTCTAGTGAATATATTAATTCGTGGACAAAGAATCTTGCAAAGATATTAGTTTTGATTTCATATATTGTATGGGAAAATTAAGGACCTTACTTGCATTAATTCCATCTTTATTTTTTTGTATACGTTATTTACCATTCAAGCAAGCGATAAAAATTCCGATAATTATATATAATCCGCATTTATATTGTTTGAAAGGTAAAATTCAGATAATCTCTCCTAAAATTACGTTTGGTATGATTCGTTTAGGGCTATTTGTTACGAATCAATACCCAAATTCAGGAATCAGATGGTATAATCAAGGAACTATTGTGTTTAAAGGGAATGTCGCTATTGGAGCAAATTCTGCAATTACTTTATTGCGGAAAGATAGTTATGTCGAATTCGGAGCAAATTTTGGAAATGTTACATCCTTACGTTTAAATTGTGATTATCGAATTATTTTTAAAGAAAATGTTCGTATCGGATGGGATGTTTCGATAATGGATAGTTCCATGCATAGATTGAAAAATATTGACGGTGAATTTATTAGTAAGGGTTATGATGAAATATATATTGGTGCAAATACCTGGATTGGATCCCAATGTATGGTTCTTCAAGGGGCTCGTTTGCCTGATTATACCGTGGTCGCTGCCCATAGCCTTGTAAATAGTCATGTTAATACAATCCCTTCCTATAGCTTAATCGGGGGATCTCCGGCTAAATTCATAAAAAACGGAGTTTGGAGGGATATCAATGATGATAAGATAATTATTTAATATGGATGTTGCTTTTATCCTAACAGCCCCGAGAATCGTTCCTTCTGATGGGGTTGCTAGCCAGGCCATGACTTGGAAGAAAGAATTAGAAGATTTAGGATACCATGTAAAATTGATTAATATGTGGGAGAAAAATGACTGGAAGTCTTTTTCTGCCATTATATTGTTCGGATTTAATGATTATCTGAAAGATTTTATTAAATGGGTATCGCCAATAAATCCTAATATAATAGTCGCTCCAATATTTGATCCCAATCATAGTTTGTTCCTTCTAAAAGCTTATTCTCTTTGGGGGTGTGATAAACTCCACCTTTCAAACTCCTATCATGATCTTCGTTCTGTTAAAGATAAGATAAGGTTGTTCTTAGTCCGTTCAGAATTTGAGCAATGTTTTGTTTCTCGGGTTTTTGGGATTTCTTCACATAAATGTGCCATTGTTCCCCTTTCTCATAGCCTAAATTTGCCAGATTTAGTTGATAATCAACGAGAGGATTTTTGTTTGCATATAAGTCTTTTATGTGATTCCCGGAAAAATGTAAAGCGGTTGATTGATGCGTCGCAGAAATATAATTTTAGATTGGTATTATGTGGCTTATTGAGAAATGATGAAGAAAAGAAATTGCTAAACTCTTGGCTTGAAGGGACGAATAATGTTGAATACAAGGGATTCGTTTCAAAAGACGAAATGTATGCATTGTATAAACGAGCAAGGGTTTTTGCTTTGCCCAGTATATATGAAGGCGTAGGAATTGTTGCATTGGATGCTGCTGCAATGGGGTGTGATATTGTCATCACAAAATTAGGTGGTCCCAAAGAATATTATAAAGGACGGGCTATTGAGGTTGACCCATATGATATGGACAATATTGGTAAGGCGGTGAAGTCTTTTATGGATGGTAGAACATATCAACCAGTATTAAGTCAGTTTGTTCGGACGGTGTATTCTGCTTCTTCGATATCTATCTTACTTGATGATGCCATTCAACACGTTGTAGATGAGAATTAATAATATTCCCCTGTCAGCGACTCGATATATTCTTTGTGCATACTTAATCGTATTAAGTATATCTCCTGCATTTGCGTTGGGAGAAGGGGCTCGTAATCTCCTTTTAATTGCCTTTATGGGAGTTGCTCCTGTATTGCTTGTGATATATCCAGTGTGGAGTCGTCTTGATGCTCTTTTGCTTTTACTTTCAATAACAACAATAATATTTCCACTTCTGGGACATCCTGAAACCATGAGATGGTCTACTGTGCTATACTCGTGCATGTTCTTTATGTGTTTTATGATAACGACAAGATTATTGGTTGTTTCTAATATTGATATAGGTAGATATTCAAATCTGATAAAAGGCTTAATATTCGCATATTTTGGTGTTTTGTTAATTCAGCAATGCTGTGTCCTTTTGGGTTTGCCAATATTTAATGTGAGTAATTATGATGTGACACAACCTTGGAAACTGAATTCTTTAATGTCAGAACCGGAACATAGCGGGCGTGTGATGGCTTTGCTGATGTTTTCATATTTGACCATGCAAGATTGTATTAAGGGAAGAAAAATGACATTTAAAGAATCATGGAGAAGAGATAAGCCAATTTGGTTAGCATTTTTATGGTCGATGTTAACGATGGTTAGTGCAGGAGCCTATTTATTTTTATTTATAGTTATTTTAAGATATTTGGATAGGCGTAGGTTACTGCCAATCATATGTTGTATTATTGTCTTGGTTATATTGGGTGTTCTTTTGGATATTAAGCCTATCGTACGTGTTTATAATATAGTTGCTGCTTTCTTTACTTTTGATATCAATGAAATTTATCGAGCCGATCAGAGTGGAGCTTTAAGATTTATTCCAGCTATTATTTGTTGGCGTGAAATAGATCTTTCGTCATTGAATGGATGGTTCGGTGCAGGGGTAGATTTTGTTGAAACATTTCTATATCGATATCTTCCAGGTGTTAATGAGGGCTATACTGGAGGTGGAGCTTTCCAATATGCATTGGAGTTTGGAATACTAAATTTCATCATCTATTCATCATTTACATTTTATGCTTGCTATGATAAACAAAATAAGTCTGTTTCTATTTTATTTTGGGTCCTATCCGTATTGCTAGGTGGCATCAACGTCCAATTGACATGGGCTACTATTGTGTTCCTATATTGCAATAAACGATTCGAAAGACAAAAATTGATAAGTATAACTAGCAGAATATGAAAAATATCCTTGTTTTGGCCTATCAACTCTCCCCAACAAAGGGGTCAGAATATTCTGTTGCATGGAATTATGTCTCAAGAATGTCAAAGTATAATCATTTGACAGTTCTTTATGGTGCATCTGGTGAACATTTGGGAGATTGTGAGGAGATGCTGCAATTTGCTAGAGAAAATAGTCTTACTAATGTTACCTTTATATGTGTAGAGCCAAATGCGTGGACCAATATTTTGAATTGGTGTAATCGTCAAGGCTTTTTAAACTACACGTTCTATTTTGCATATAATCATTGGCAAAAGCAAGTTTATAAGGTTGTAAAAAAATTGCAGCAGAACCAACATTTTGATCTTATCCATTTTGTGGGGCCCACTGGATATAGAGAACCTGGGTATTTGTGGAACCTAAATATTCCATATGTTTGGGGACCTATCGGCGGTGCTAATAGCAATAGTATGGTATTGGCGGAACATCTTCCTCTAATGAGTAAAATGAAATTCAGGCTTCGAAATGGTTTGAATCATTTGCAATTAAAATATCAAAGACGTTTGAGAAAAGCTGTAAAGAGTACTGACTTATTATTGACGGCGACTTCTGAGAATCAAAAAATATTCAAGTCTCTATTGAATAAACCGAGTAAATATCTGCCCGAAAATGCAATTACTAATCCGACGAAGCTAGATCAAGAAAAATTTAAAGCTCCAGATAAGTTCCATTTTGTATTTGTTGGTAGTTTAATCCCTCGGAAAGCATTAAATATTTTGTTAGAAGCGCTTGTTTTAATAACAAATAAGGATCGTATAGTTGTTGATATTGTCGGGGATGGCCCGATGCGAGCGAAATTGATGGATTTTGCACAACTGCATAATATCGCTGGCTTTATACGATGGCACGGGCAGTTGCCAAGACTTGAAGCTGTAGCTGTATTTGGCCAGGCTCATATGCATGTTATAACGAGCACAAGTGAAGGAAATCCGACGACTATATGGGAGGCTATGAGTTACGGAGTACCGACGATGAGTTTTGATCATTGTGGTATGCACGATACGATTTGTGACAAGTGTGGCATACTTATTCCTATTCATACTTATGACCAATGCGTGCATGATCTTGCTAAGGAAATAGATAATCTTATTGATCACCCTAAGCGGTTTAAACAATTGGCCGAAGGTGTATTGCAATGTGCGAAAAAATATTCGTGGGGCGAGCGTGAAAAAATAATATTGGATTGTTATGATGCTGCAATAAAAAATCACAACTCTCGATGCGTAAAATAGTTTGTTTTCATTTGCTGAATGATTACAGTGGCAGTCCAACAGTTTTAAGAATGGTTCTATTGGGATTGCTTGGGCGGAATTATAAGATAGATCTTGTTACGTCAAATGGAGATGGAGTTTTAAGTGATATTTGTCGGAACGGCGATACCCGTATTTATAGATATTCGTATAAGTTTTCGACAATTCCAATAATCGCGTTTATCCGATATTTGTTAGTCCAGAGTTATTTGTTTTTTTTCTCATTTCGCTACTTGTTTCATGCTGACACATTATTTTATATCAATACGATCCTTCCGGTTGGGGCCGCTCTTGCTGGACGTTTGATGGGAAAACAAGTAGTTTATCATTATCATGAAAATGCGTTTGCAAAGGGGGTATTTTATAAGTTGCTGGCTTATATAATGAGGGTCTTGGCAACGAAAATAATTTGTGTGTCAAATTATCAACGTTCTTTTTTACGAAGAGAAAAAGGTGTTTATATAGTGCCAAATGCTATTCCTGGAAGCCTCTTGCATAATTTGCACTCCTGTCCTGATAAAGCTTTTCAGAATAAAAGAGTTTTGATGCTAGGCTCCTTGAAACGTTATAAGGGGGCAACTGTATTCGCCCGGTTAGCAGAGGCTTTGCCTGATTATAAGTTCGAGCTGGTACTTAATGAAACCCAAGAGAATATAAATACCTATTGGCGTGTTAACAAACTCCCTTTGTCGGCAAATCTGACGGTATATCCGCGTCAACAAAACGTAGCTCCATTTTATAATCGCGCTTCTATCGTCTTAAATCTGACTGATAAGCATTATGCGATAGAAACTTTTGGCTTAACCGCGTTGGAGGCTATGTCGGCAGGTCTTCCTGTAATAGTCCCAACTGTTGGAGGGATTGCAGAGATGGTTCAAGATGGGGTGAATGGTTATAAAATAGATGTCCAGGACTTTAGAGCGATTGTCATAAAAATCAATCATATTCTTTCAGAGAAAGTTCTTTACGATAAAATAGCTAAGGGGGCCCTTGCTACAGCCTCAATGTATAATGAGGCCCATATGTGTACACAGATAGAATCTATTCTTCGGGAATAGTTTTATTGACCAGCTTTCTGTAGGATTCGCTTATCTAAATCTCATATTATGAAACAAGTTGCGATTATAGGCACGCAGGGGGTTCCTGCGCGCTATGGTGGCTTTGAGTCTTTGGTAGAGAATATTATCGGAGAAAATTGTCCGGCAGATATTCACTACACGGTGTTTTGCAGCAGCAAAGATCTCTCCAGCCGGGACTCCTCCTACAAAGGGGGTAGCTTGAAATATATTCCATTGCACGCCAATGGGAGTCAAAGTATTCCATACGATATCATTTCATTATGTAAAGCGATTCGCGGTTATGATGTTGTATTGGTTTTGGGCGTGTCGGGATGTAGTTTCCTCCCGATTTTCCGGCTTTTCTTCCGCAAAAGGCTTATCATCAATATTGATGGGCTTGAACATCGTCGAGATAAGTGGGGACACTTAGCCCGATGGATTCTTCGCTTTTCGGAGTCCATGGCCGTTCGTTATGCCGATGTCCTCATCTCTGACAACAAAGGAATTCAGGATTATGTCCGAGAAACCTACCACAAGGAATCGGCGTTGATCGCCTACGGAGGAGATCATGTCTGGCGGAATCTTTCGAAAGAGACGCAGCAAAAGTATTTGGATCGATATGGACTGAAACCGGGCGAATATGCAATTACTGTTTGTCGGATCGAACCGGAGAACAATTGCCATATCACACTGGAGTCCTTCGCTCGTAGTAAGAAACGCCTTGTGTTCATTGGCAATTGGAATCACAGTGAGTATGCCCGGAATTTAAAGGAACGCTATAATACTTATCCCAATATTTCGTGCCTGGATGCAATCTATGATCTGGACGTGTTGTACGCGTTACGGTCGAATGCCGGGTTTTATGTTCATGGACATAGTGCGGGTGGAACTAATCCATCCTTGGTGGAGGCCATGTTTTTCGGATGCCCGATTTTGGCCTACGATGTGGTGTATAACCGAGAAACTACACAAGGTCAGGCGTACTATTTTTCGAATGTGGAAGAACTGGAGAACCTCCTGCGGCGGACGGATCTGCGAGGCGATATTATGAGATTGATAGCAGAAAAGGAGTATACCTGGAAACATATTTCCCAGCAGTATTGTGCCTTGTATTAACAAGGGGAATAATCTTTTCAGATTATTTAGATAGCGGCTTGTCCTTTTCAGCCTTTTTTAATTTGCCTTTAGAATTTGGAATATGTCTAATCGAATAAATCGCTATTGCGTCATTATGGCCGGAGGTATCGGTAGCCGGTTCTGGCCGGCCAGCCGACGCCATCTTCCCAAGCAGTTCCTCGATATTCTGGGCTCCGGGAAGAGTTTTATCCGCCATACATTCGAGCGTTTTGCTCCGATCATCCCGGCGGAGAACTTCCTTGTTGTCACGAATGCCGCCTACCGGCAGTTGGTCCTTGAACAGCTCCCCGAGCTCCGGCCCGAACAGGTGCTGTGCGAGCCCGTCGGACGCAATACGGCCCCCTGCATCGCCTATGCGGCCTTCCGCCTCAAGGCGCTGCAGCCCGATTCGACGATGGTCGTGGCGCCGTCCGACCACTTCATCTTCGATGAGGAGGAGTTCCGGCACAATATCACCTCCTGCATGGAGTTCGCCGGGACGCACGACTCACTGGTTACCATTGGTATTCGTCCTTCGCGCCCCGATACGGGCTACGGCTATATCCAGACTGCATCCGCCGAGGAGATCTCGCCCGTTGCATCGTTCCGCGAGAAACCCGATCTGAAGACCGCCATGAGCTATCTGGCGGCCGGCAACTACCTGTGGAATGCCGGTATCTTCGTCTGGTCGACGCGGAGCATTCTCTCTGCGCTCGAACGCCATCTGCCGGAGGTTTACGGCCTCTTTGACGGGCAAGCTGACAAATTCGCTACGCCCGAGGAGCAAAACTCCGTGGAGGAGATCTTCGCGCGCTGTCCGTCGATTTCGATCGACTATGGCGTTCTGGAACGGGCCGATAATGTCTTCGTGCGGAGCTCGGATTTCGGTTGGAACGACGTCGGGACGTGGGGTTCGCTCTACGAACTCTCGGCGAAGGATGCCGACGGCAACGTCGTGCCGACCTTCTCGAAACTCTACGATACGACCGACAGTCTGATCAAGGCGGCCGGAAAGAAGGTCGTCGTGGTGGATTCGCTGCACGACTATATCGTGGTCGATACGCCGGATGCCCTGCTGATCTGCCCGCGTTCGCACGAGCAGCATATTAAGCAGGTTCTCGAAGATCTTACGCCGATCGAGGAGGGTTGCTTCGTGTAGATGCCGCCTCGTTTGAACAGAAAGGGCCGGTTTCGAACCTCGAAACCGGCCCTTTTTTTGTCCTCAAACGGGCTGTCTTTGGCGCTCGACGCTGTCGAGTTGAGGACGGAAATTGAACGGTTGAACTGCGGAAATACGTGGTTGAAACCTCTTTTTGATGAGCCGGTAAACACGTATTATAGTGCCCAATTTTATGCAGTCGGATCATCAAAAAGCGCTCTGAACTGCCAAAGCTAAACTGCAAATCGGGTGTTTTATTCTCGAAAAATTGGATCGAATCGAGCCTTTTCCCGGGGCAAATCCTGCAGGATTTGCCTCGTTTTTTGTGCGGTAATGTGCAAAAACGAGGTTCTGCGGAGCCAATTTCGAGTGAAAATGGCGAGGTCCCGTTGATCGCTTGAAAATCGGTCTCGGCACACGGGGTGCCCGGTAAAAAACGACGACTTCGGAGGAGTTTTCACCCCCCCCCTTGCGGGCAAGCTGTTTTCGTTACCGAGAATATTTCGCGTAACGGAAAACACAGCTTGCTGAGTCCCGAAACATATAATGTTCCGGGGACTCAAAAACGGGTCGAATATCACGTCCCGTTCCCGCTTGTTCGCCGGCCAGCGCAAAGAGGCGAACCACCCGTTCCCGAAGCCGACTTCGGGAACCAAACCGGTCAAAATGGAAGGGCCCGGAAGGCTCGCCCTTCCAAAAAGTGACTGACTGACTTCAGTACTGACTGAATGACTGAATTCAGTACTGACTTCAGTACTGACTGACGTTGA
>ULTW01020660.1_pt1 | contig 10884 bp, 9 predicted proteins | sample 1957961 | NCBI WGS metagenome assembly ULTW01 (sample SAMEA4835744, study PRJEB28245) | human gut metagenome | biome: gut microbiome; material: fecal sample | place: Denmark | collected 2008 | reverse complement strand
CCCGCCACTAAGAGAGGCTCACCATTTGGTGGGTCTCTCATCTTTTATATGCTCGGCATAGGCATGTGCGCCGACTCATCCGTAGTGGCGTGCCTCCGGCACGCAGGCTGCTGGGGCATGTCGAGTCCCGGCGCGCTCTGCTGTGCTCGCGCATCGGCTACGTTGGCAGGCATGCGCTCCGATAGTCTGGATGCGCCCTGCGCGATTCCGCGCCAAACAGGTGTGTGCTGCCGTCACGCATGTCGCGCCGTTTCCCGGCTTATATGCCGCTTTGCCGCGATGGGGAAGTTTCTCCGTCGGCGCATACGCAAACAGGGCGGAGTCAGCTGCTTTTGCAGCTCTCCGCCCTGTGTTGGGGTTTAAGTTGGCGTTGTCTTATTTCGCCTTTGCTTCCACGTCGGGAGCAATGAGTTTGTAGCCCTTTCCGTGGATGTTGATGATTTCGATTGAAGGATCGTCCTTCAGGTGCTTGCGCAGTTTGGTGATGTATACGTCCATGCTGCGGGCGTTGAAGTAGTTGTCGTCAATCCAGATTGTCTTCAGGGCGAAGTTGCGCTCGAGGATTTCGTTTACGTGAGCGCAGAGCAGGCTCAGCAGTTCCGACTCCTTGGTTGTGAGTTTTGTGATTTTATCCTCGATCATCAACACTTGTTTCTGAGTGTCGAAAGTGAACTTGCCGATCTTGTACATCGTGATTTCCTTGCCTTTCTTGCCTTTCACGCGGCGCAGGATAGCCTCGATTCTAAACACGAGCTCTTCCATGCTGAATGGCTTTGTGATATAGTCGTCGGCACCGATTTTGAAGCCTTCGAGGATGTCTTCCTTCAGTGATTTTGCCGTAAGGAAAATGATAGGCACTTCGCTGTTTACGGTTCTTACTTCCTGGGCGAGCGTGAAGCCGTCTTTCTTTGGCATCATCACGTCGAACACGCACAAGTCATACTTACCCTTCAAGAAAGCCTTGTAGCCGGCTTCACCGTCGGGAAACAAATCGGCGTTGTAGCCTTTCGCTTGAAGATACTCTCTCAGCAGCATGCCGAGGTTTTCGTCATCTTCACATAACAAAATACGCAATCTTTCTTCCATGATTATTCATTTATTAATGGTAATGTAATTATAAATTTCGATCCCTTGTTGAATTCGCTCTCCACGCGGATTTCGCCTTTCAGCTCGGTCACCATCTTGTGCACGTATGCCAGTCCGAGGCCGAATCCTTTCACGTCGTGGCGGTTGCCGGTCGACACGCGGTAGAACTTTTCGAACACCTTTTTCAAGTCGTCGCGTTTTATTCCGATGCCATTGTCGGCTATCGAGATTTCGATTTTGTCGCCCGGAAGGCTGCGTGTCGCCACGGTGAGCTGCAGCGGGCAGTCGTCGCGTCGGTATTTGACAGCGTTGTCGAGCAGGTTGAAAATCACGTTGGTGAAGTGCATCTCGTCGACTTTCACGTCGGCAATTTCGGCGTCGAGTCGGGCGTCGATGCGTCCGCCGTATTTCTCAACTTTGAGCTTGAAGGTGTTTACGATGTTTTGTATCAATTGGTTGGCGTTTACTTCCTGCAGTTTGAGGGTGGCTTTCTGACGGTCGAACATCGACATCTGGAGCACCTTCTCTACTTGGAAGCGCAGCCGCTTTGTCTCGTCGTTGATTACGGTTGATATGTGCTGCATCATCGTCGGACTTTTGCGCATGGTGTCGTCGTTGAGCATCTGTGCTGCGAGCGAGATGGTTGATATCGGAGTCTTGAATTCGTGGGTCATGTTGTTGATGAAGTCGTTTTTCATTTCCGACAGTTTCTTTTGGCGGAATGCGATTACGATGGTGCACAGGAACACTACAAGCAGCACGAATGTGAATCCGAACGACGGAATCATGAACCGTACGGATGAGAATATATATTTGTCGCGCTCTGGGAAGTAGACGTATAGATAGTTGCGCCGCGACTCGGTGTCGTTGGGAAACAGCGTCTGTATGAATACGTCTTCTTTGTCTACCGTTTCGTCGTAGCCGGTGGTCTTGTAGACAATGTGGCCTTTGCGGTCGGCTATGGCATATTCCCATGCGAGTGGAATGCCGTTGTTGCCGAGCTCGGTGCGAAGGTAGTTGTTGACCATAGCTGAGTCGGCGCGCTCTGTGATGGGGCGGTTGCTCGACTGGTTGAGTATGGTGAGTATCACTTCGTTGAGCAGACCTTTCTGATAAAGGAATTGCTTGCGCAGGTTTTCCTGAAATTTGCGCAGCTTGTCCTGCTCTACGGGAGTGCGCCGGTTTGTTGCCGGAAGGTCGGACTCTTGCGAGAGTGATGTGTTCATGAAGTTGTCTGTCTTCAGGAATGAGTTTGAGTCAAATATCCCTGGCTCCAACATCAGCAGCTCTTCCTCGAGATAGTTTTTTGTCTCGTTTTTCTCCAAAGCTGTCGACAAAGAGTAGAGGCTGCGCTTCACGCCTTCCGAGAAGTGCTGTTCGCGCATCTTCACCATCTCCTCCATATATACGAACTGCATATACAACAGGCCGACAAATGTCAGCGCCATTATGATGGTCAATATCCAAATCGTACTTTTCTTCATCGTTTTTACACTTTTTTTGATATTGCAAATATATGAAACATATCTTAAATCTGACTCTTAAATTTATTAATTTTTTATTTTTTAATTAAAATGCACGATTGTAAACTGTTTTTAACTTTAAAATGCAGCGGTTGGACGGAAAAGTGTGATTTTTAATGGAAAACGCTTCCTCCACGTGGAGGAAGCGTTGTGCCAGGTTTCTGAATTGGCAGTTTTAATTGGCAATGAATCCGCCTAACTGGTATGGCATTTGCTGCTGATAGGTGTAGGCTCTTGCAAACTGCTTCAAAAACTCGATTGTTGATTTTCTTGGTTTAACGGAAGATTGTTGTGTTCCGTTGCATTCTTTTGTAATCAAATGAGTAGAGTTTTTCTGCATAGGCAATATTGTTTAAAGTTCATACATATCAGTAACGCATCAGTGTGGCGAATTATTATATAACAGGCAAAAAAATAATGGGTTGCACACATGCGCAACCCATTATTTATGATAAATATCAGACTATTTTTACTTAGTGATGCCGAATTCTTTCGCGATGCGGTTGATTTTCTCGTCTGCGCGTGCCTCTGTTGCTTTATATTCATCGGCGGAAGCGAGAGTGTCGTGAACCTCGATGTAGAATTTGATCTTAGGCTCTGTTCCCGACGGGCGGACAGACACTTTCGTGCGGTCGGCTGTGTAGTATTGGAGCACGTTTGACGTAGCCGGCATGTCGAGTTTCTTTGTCTCGCCTGTCGCCACGTTTGTCTCTACGAGCGACTGGAAGTCTTTTACGGTCACCACTGGCGATCCGGCGATTTCCTTCGGTGGGTTCTCGCGGAATTGTTTCATCAAGGCGATGATTTCCTCTGCGCCCGATTTGCCTTTGCGCACCAAAGAGATGCCTTTCTCGCGCGAGAAGCCGTACTTCATATAGATGTCGATTAGCATGTCGGTCATGTTCAAGCCCTTGTCTTTTGCCCAAGCTGCGATTTCAGCCATGAGCGAGATTGCCGACACTGAGTCTTTGTCGCGGACGAAATCCTCGGCCAGGAAGCCGTAGCTTTCCTCGCCGCCACCCAGATAGCGGGCTTTGCCTTCGTTTTCGCGCATCACGTTGGCAATCCATTTGAAGCCGGTGAAGCAGTCATACATCTTTATGTGCTGAGCTTCGGCGATTGTGCGGATTGTCTCGGTTGTCACGATTGTCTTCACGATGTATTCATTGCCGGTGAGTGTGCCGAGCTCCGTGTTGCGGGTCATCAGATAGTTGAGGAAAATCATCACAATCTGGTTTCCGTTGATGAGCACATACTCGCCGTTGTTGTCGCGGATTACGAGGCCGATGCGGTCAGCGTCGGGGTCGGAAGCCATCACTACCTCTGCGCCGGTTTCCTTTGCTTTCTCGATAGCCATTGCCATTGCCGACGGCTCTTCTGGGTTTGGCGAAGCGACGGTAGGGAAGTCGCCGCTGAGCACTTCCTGCTCAGGCACACCGATGATGTTTGTGAAGCCGTAGTTTGCGAGAGAGCGGGGAATCAGTTTCAAGCCGGTTCCGTGGATTGGCGTGTAGACAATCTTCATGTCGTGATGTCTCTTGATTGCCTCTGGGCTGAGCGACAGGCTTTTAACTTTTTCAAGGAAAATCTTGTCAACTTCCTCTCCGATGATTTCAATCTTCGACGGGTCGCCTTTGAATTTGATGTCGGCAACGTCGGTCACCTCGTTGACATATTTGATTGTGTTGACGTCGTGAGGGGCGATCATCTGCGCGCCGTCGTCCCAATAGGCTTTGTAGCCGTTGTATTCTTTCGGGTTGTGAGATGCAGTGATGATCACACCGCTCTGGCATCCGAAATGGCGGATTGCAAACGACATTTCCGGAGTAGGGCGGCAAGAGTCGAAGAGATACACCTTGATGCCGTTGGCCGAGAAGATGTCGGCAACGATTTCAGCGAATTTGCGGCTGTTGTTGCGCACGTCGTGACCCACCACAACCTTGATTTCCGGAAGGTCCTTGAACGCCACTTTCAGATAGTTTGACAAGCCTTGGGTGGCGGCGCCAACAGTGTATATGTTCATACGGTTTGAGCCGGCGCCCATGATTCCGCGCAAGCCACCAGTGCCGAATTCGAGGTCTTTATAGAACGACTCGATGAGTTCTGTCTTGTCTTCGCTGTCGAGCATAGCCTTTACGGCAGCGCGTGTTTCTTCGTCGTATTCAGGAGAAAGCCATTTCTCGGCTTTTTCCGTAACTTGTTTTAGGAGTTCGTTGTCCATAATATTTTTAGGTTTTATAAGATTTTTCTAAAGTGAACAAATTTAATGATATAAAAGGTAATGACCAAAAATAAACGGGTCATTTTTCTTCGTTGCCTTCTTTTCGGCTCCGTTGCGGCAATTCTTCATCGTTCTCGCGCAGCTTTTTGAGGCGCTCTTTGTGTTTGAGCGTGAAATGCAGCAGCACGATTACGAGCAGCGACACGCCCATCACTCCGAAATATTGCAGATACTTGCCTGCAGCCACCTGTCCGCGGCCTACGTAGGCCATCACCATCAGATAAACAAGCAGCAGCAGCGGCAGCCATGTGGATTTTTTAGTTTTCATTGTCGGTTGATTTTATTACTTTGTATTTTGACTCTTCCGGCACAAACGCCTCGCTGAGCAGCCGTCGGTAGATGCGTATGCACGCCCATGCGTCGATGGCGGCGTAGGATGTCTGTGCCTCGGTGAGCGTCTCGGCGTCCCAGTTCGACAGCTGTTGCGACTTTGAGATTTTCATGTCAAACAGGATTGCGTAGATTTTCTGCAGGCTTGAGCAGCCGAAATTGTAGTCGGGCACAAGTTTCTGCAGGTCGATGAATCCCTGGGGGTGGAAGTCGTAGTTGTGGGCGAGCATCGAGAAGTCGTCGTGGAGCGACAGTCCGATTTTTGGAATGTCGGGGTTGTCCATGATTTCGTGCAGAGGCTCGAGGTCGTCAATTTTGCGCACGCGGAAAAGGAAGCACACATCGTCGGCTGAAATCTGAATCAGCGAGACGTGGATAGGCACTCCTTTTCTGAATGTGGGCTTTGATTCGGTGTCGAAGCCGAGGATAGGATATTTTTTCAGTATCGACACCGCTTTGCGTGCCTCGGCGGCGGTGTTTACCACCTTGATTACACCGGGAAACTCCACTCGGGGCAATTCTGCCAGTTGTTCTTTTGTTATGGTGAGAGAATAACTCTTGTCTGTCATCTTTTGAATTTTGGTGCAAAGGTAGGTATAAATAATATATTTATGTCTAATTTTGTGCCCGATTATGGAAAAATTCAGTTGGAAAGGCCACGGCGCGATGCTGCTGGCGAATACGAGTTGGGGCTTGATGTCGCCCCTTGCCAAGGTTGTTATGGCTGGCGGTGTGGTCACGCCGTTTGTGCTCACCGATTTGCGCATTTTCGGCGCGATGGTGCTGTTCTGGGCAGTGTCGCTGTTTCAAAAACCGGAGCACGTGCCGCCGCGCGACATGCTGCGTCTGTTTGCCGCGTCGCTTCTTGCCATCGTGTTCAATCAGGGTAGTTTCATCTTTGGAGTCGGGCTGTCGTCGCCTGCCGACGCGTCGATAATCACCACGAGTATGCCTTTGTGGGCAATGCTTCTTGCCGCCGTATTCCTTCGTGAGCCGGTCATGGGGAAAAAGGTGGCAGGTATAGCTTTCGGGGCTGGGGGCGCGTTGATGCTCATTCTGGGCAGTGGTGCCGCTGCAACGGCGGCTGGCTCACATCCCATACTTGGCGACCTGCTTGTGCTTTTCGCCCAGTTGAGCTATGCCACCTACCTTGTCTTGTTTAAGAATTTTATATGCCGCTATTCGCTTGTGACGGTGATGAAGTGGATGTTTACCTATGCTTTTCTCTGCACGCTTCCGTTCTCATATTCGAGTCTTGTGGCAACCGACTGGCTTGCGCTTGGATGGGACGATGTGTTTGCCGTGGCGTTTATCGTGGTGTTTGCCACGTTTGTGAGCTATATGTTTATCATTGTCGGGCAGAAGAATCTGCGTCCCACGGTGGCTGGAATGTACAACTACGTGCAGCCCGTAGTGGCGTGTGTCGTGACGGTTTGTCTCGGGCTCGACTCGTTCAACGTGATGAAGGGGCTTGCCGTGGCGATGATTTTTGTGGGCGTGTTTCTCGTCACAACGAGCAAGAGCCGCGCCGACGAGCGCCGCGAGGCACGACGGTGACATGAAACGAAATAGGCGCCGTGCCTGTGCAGACACGACGCCGACCATATTATGAAGCTGTAGATGCTTGCTGTACGTTATTCTTTAACAACCTTCCAAGCCTGCTTGCCATTGTAGGTGGTCTCTACCGATTTGTAGCCAGAGGCAACGAAGTTGGTATGTGCGCCTTCGGCAGTGTTGTCGGCAGGATTGAAGCCTACGAATATGCCGCCCATGATTTTGATGGCGCATTTGCCATCTTTGTATGGCTCGTCCTTGCAGTTGATTAGATATTTAGCATCTCCTGTTGTCTCGAAAATGCCACCATAGATGTTGAGGTTGCATTGTCTATAGGTCCCCCTCCAAGGTTTTATGCTTTGTAAATAGATACATTCAGAGTCCCCGTTTAATCCTCCTGCTGTTTTGAAATGACCTCCGTAAATATTCGCCGTGCCATTAACAAGTCTTAAAGCATAGCTGCCAGCTGCTCCTGAGTTGCCCTCGAGCGTGACATTGTCGTAGATGTTTACGATTCCAGAATATGCTTGAACCCCGACTTCTATAGCTGCAGCCTGAGATGTTGTTGGGTTGGGACTAATAAGGACTGGGGCAATGATAGAGCCATTGCCTGAAATCGTCAAATTGCTATTTTTGCGGACACTCAATGTGTATAGGTCGCCTGTTTCTGTTGGCTCTAACTTTAAAACGCTACCGTTTTTGAATACTAAATTTGACTTTGAATGGCAAGTTGTGATAGTAGCTGTGCTTATGTTTGAACTAATGGCAGTTACAGAGCCTCTTTTGAAAGACCCTTCAAGTTCCGCTTCTGTTGTAGCCTCCACAGCCGGCACAACTTTCCAGATGGTGCGGCCGTCGGCAGCTGTGCCGTTTGCGATTGATGCATAGCCAGGGGCTACGAAGTTGGTGCCGTTGCCCTCAGCCTTGCAGTCGCCAGGGTTGAATCCAATGAACGTGCCGCCGGTAACGATGATTTTCGCTGTTCCGTTTTTGTAGTTCTCGTCAAGGCAGTTGAGCACGAACTCATCGGCTTTCTCTGCGTCAGGATATTTCTGCTGCACCTCGAATGTTCCGCCTTTTATTTCCGCAACACCTTCGGTTACATAGACTGCATGGATGTTGCCGTTGTAGTGTCCGCCCTCGATGACAAGATGTCCTCCGCCCTGAACATCGATAGCGTAGCAGTCGTTGGCTTTGGCGATGACATCACCGTCGCCTGAAAGAGTCAGTTTGCTGTCGGTGCCTCTTACAGAGAACAGAGACCAGCTGTTTGGCACGCTTGGGTTTTCCCACAAGTCGGTGGTGTTTTTCACCGTTTTCCCGTTGAGGTTCACTGACATTGTTTTGCCTGGTTGCACAGCGATTGTGCGGTCAAAGTCAACGTTGTCGCTCAGCGTCACCGCTCCACCGATTTGCGAAGCTGTGTAGAGAGCGCCGAGATTGTAGTTGGTGGTTGCAAATGCCGGTTCGATGACCACATTGAAGTCAGTGGTGTTTGTGAGCAGCGAGCCGTAGATGTTTGTGCGGTAGTTGCGCTGCACTGGCACGTTTGTGAACGTGCGGCTCTGCGGACCTCCATAGTTGAAAGCCACGTCGACAGTCGCCTTGTCAGCACCTACGAGCAGGTAGTCCATCGACAGGTATTTGTAGCCGCCGGCAACGGGAAACTCTCCGTCGGATGCTGTCGGAATGGCTTTCATAGTGAATGTGCGGTCAGCCTCGTCGGAAACTTTGCCGGTGGCAAGGTTCAGCGTGGCGAATGCTTTTGCCACAACTTCGGTCTGGGTCACTTCCAGTCCGGAAGCCTTGGCGGCGTCAAAGTCGTCGGTTCCTATGTTCACCTGCGCGAATGGACGTGTAAGTTTGACGTCAACACTTTGGTTTCCGCTTACGGTGATTGTTTCTTTCTTGAAGAAAGCGTCGCAATTGTCGCTGTTGTTGTTCACCTTGCTATAGTCCACACTCACTTCCTGTGATGCCGGATTGAAAGTGTATGGAGAATCGGTTGTGGCGTCAGCCCAGAAAATCACGTCGTAGGTCTTGCCTGTGGTCAGTTTCAACGAGACTGTCTGCTTGAGATTGTTCATTTCGGCTTCTCCCATAACAGTTGTCTCGTCGCCGAACACCTTCAGAGGAGTTGATTGCCCAGCCTCATACACTGCATATTGCAGATGTTTCGCCGTCAGTCCGTCGGCAAACGCACGAGTTCCCATCTCCGAAGGCAGTTGCGCTGTGAATGTCACGGTTCCATCGTCGCCTGTCTTCAGGCCGTTGTCCATCTCATCGTTACACGATGTCACGAGCAGCGCCGCGGCTGCAATCGTGAAAGTGGAAAGTAGATACCTTTTCATTGTTTTGGTTTTGTTTGGTTAAGTCTATAATTTAGTTTTGTTTGGTCAAGTTTGTAGGATGTTTCGGGGCTGTGTCCCAATTGGCACAAGCACCCGCGCTTAGCGGAACGCCGACAATGCGTTGCGTTGCGAGGTGCTTGTGATTTTTATAATTATTGTTTGGGAATGGAATGTCGTAATAAGAGAAAGGACAGGCACAATGCGTCCTTCAGCCGAAATTGTGCATTTCTCGGCATTGTTGAAGTTATGAATTGTAGCATTCATTGTCGTTTCTCTGATATTTTTTTGCAAATATAGGGGAGGGGGAGTCAAAAAACCAAATAAATTCCCAGCTTTTTTCACAAAAAATTACACTGAAATCTGCAGAATAGCTTTAAATGAGCTATTTATGAGTCTTAGCCTCAATAGAGGTAATGATTTGGCAACAGTTCCAATTTCTGCAATATGCATACGTTTGCTGTCAAACAACTCTTCTCCGCTGCAAAGGTGCAATAACTACATGAAATAACAATCGCTATATTGGAATAATTTACATAAAACAGCTTAATTTATAATGATTATCGCAAAATTTAATGTATTTTTGTAGCAAAATTCGGTGAATTTATGAAACTAAACAAGATAAAAGATGTCTTAGATAGCAAGGGTATTTCACAAACCTGGCTGGCAAAACAGTTAGGCAAGAGCTTTAGCACGGTTAATTGCTATGCTCGTAATAAATATCAACCCGATTTAGAGACACTTCTTGAAATCTCAAAGATTTTAGAAGTTGACCTCAAGGATTTGATTACGGACGAGAACGAAAGAGTGTAATGAACTCGTAGTTTCCTGTCTTAGTAAATATGTTGTAGAACTTCTGATAATAAAATATTAGTTGAATATGGGCATAAGCAAAGATTTAACAGAAGAGGATGTCAAGTTCCGCTATATCAACGAGGCCATTACAAGCAAAGGTTGGTCAAAGGATAGCATTTTTATGGAACAGGAGATTAAATTTACTGACGGTAAAATTAGTCTTCATGGCAATCTTGTGCATAGAGAGAAACCTAAGTTTGCCGACTATGTGCTTTATGCAAACAAGGCAACACCCTTAGCCATTGTAGAGGCAAAGGATGCTAATCATTCTGTTTCTCATGGATTGCAACAAGCTATGACTTATGCCCAAATGCTTGATGTTAAGTTTGCATATAGTTCTAATGGGGAGGGCTTTGCCGAACATGACTTCTTAACAGGAAAAGAACGCACTTTTGCCATGGATGAGTTTCCGACAAAAGAAGAACTTATCGAAAGATATAAAAGCGAGGCTAACGGTGGCAATGGACTTAATGAGCAAGAATTGGCTGTCATTAAGCAACCGTTCTGCACTGGTCAGAATATATTTCCTCCACGATATTATCAGCGCAATGCCGTAAATCGTACTGTCAATGCTATAGCAAAAGGGCAAAATCGTGTCCTTCTTGTCATGGCAACTGGTACAGGCAAGACATACACTGCTTTTCAGATTGTATGGCGTTTGCTTCATAGTGAATTGAAAAAGAAAGTGTTATATCTTGCTGACCGCAACATATTGGTTGACCAATCCATACAACAGGACTTCAAGCCGCTAAACAAGGTAACACACAAGATTGACTACTCCAAAGATAAGAATCACTTGGAGGAATTGAAATCTTATCAAGTGTTTTTTGCGCTATACCAGCAGTTGATTGGACAGAATGATGCCAAGAATTATCAAGAGCTGTTCCCTAATCCCGACTACTTCGAC
>ULTW01053779.1_pt1 | contig 10922 bp, 8 predicted proteins | sample 1957961 | NCBI WGS metagenome assembly ULTW01 (sample SAMEA4835744, study PRJEB28245) | human gut metagenome | biome: gut microbiome; material: fecal sample | place: Denmark | collected 2008 | reverse complement strand
GCTGTCGGTCGCCCCCTCCGTCACTCCTGTGGCGGGAGCGGCGGGCATCGACATCGACGCCCCTTCTGCCGACGCTTTGGCTCTCTCTGCCATGAATTGCCGCACGGCGACGGTGAAGTCGTGGGCTTCTCTTGCCAAATTCGAGAGCGGATCGCAGAAATTGCCTGTGGGTGAATATATCTTTTCCGCCAGCTACGGCGACAAGGATCAAGAGGGATTCATTGCCCCGACATTTTTTGCCGAACAACCAAACTGCGTGAAAGAGGATGAAGAAACCACGGTCGACATAAAATGCGGTGTGGCTCAGACTCTTGTGTCGGTTTCGTTTACCGATGCGGCTAAAAATTTGGCGGACAACATCATAATGCGCACAAAGACTGCATCCGGAGAATATGTGGACTTCACGACCAGCGAAAAGCGGACAGCCTGTCTGCGTCCCGGCAACATGCGCTGCGAGCTTGCCATCTCCGACATTTCGGGACGCAAAGTGGCTCTGCAGCCATTCGATGCTTTCGCCGCCGATGCCGCAACACACCACCAATTCCGCTTCAATGCCGACGGCAACAACCTGACATGCGTGTACGATGAACACACGGCATCTACGCCTTACCGGCTGACGGTCGACGACGCTCTGTTCTCCACCCAGTCGCCTACTATCACTGCCGTGGGCTTCGACAACGACAACAGCTACAGCATGCTCGAATACAACAGTCCGGACAAACGGCTCGGTGTTGACATCAACGTGGCTGGAGGATTGAGAAATCTGTATCTTACAGTCATATCCAACAATATGGATGACAACTACTGGACTGCCGAGACCGACATTGCCGCCACCGACGCCGCCACCCTTGCGTCGCAGGGCATCACTGCCACAGGGCTTGAAAAGGGGGCGACAAACGCATCGCTCGACCTGTCGGCAATCGTGGCCCGGATGCACGCTTCCGAAAGCGGGGCTGCCACCGTGCACAAAATCATTCTGCAGGCACGCGACGAGGCTGGACGCGTAGCGCTGTCGCCAATGGTGCTGACAGTGGAGATACGCCCAGTAAAAATCGCATTGATACAGCCCGCCGCCATACGCCCTTCCGCCGACAAAGTCGCACTGGAGATTGAATGCAGCGGCGACCTGCCTGCCGACAAACTAACTTTTGAAACGAAAGGTCCGTCAAGCCTTGACCAATGGCAAGAAGTGACAGCCGCAAACGTCAAACGCGTAGCCGTGGGCAGATACACCGCCACCCTGCCTCTCGCTCCTGGCATAAGTGCCACTCTCGTGAGAGCCTCTTACAACGACGGCCTGAAATATACGGAGCCTGTCGCCGTGGAGCGCGACGTGCCCGAATATAAAGTGATGTGCAGCCAAGAAAACATCTGGTCGTCGCAAGTCGACCTGATGTTCGAGGGCGACGACCTTAGCGAAGTTGTTCCTTATATCGACGTCCTTGTGAAACCAAACGGAGGCGGATGGCATCCTGCCGTGACCGAACGCAACGTGGCCGACCGCCGCGTCACGGTAAAAACGCTCACCCCGTCTACTTCCTACGAAATCGCCGTAATCTCAGGCAGCAACGACTCCCATGGGTTCGGAGTGACGACAGAGTCGGCTCTCGAACTGCCCAACGCCGACTTTGAAGACATTGACGAAACCATCAGTATGAAGCACGTGAACTGTGGCGGCAAATATTCCAACCTGTCGAGCTGGATGCCAATCTACAACAAAGCCGACATCATCGTCAGCGAACCGAAGAAGTGGACAAGCGTAAACAAAAAAACGTGCGCGAAGTTTGCCTCAACCTCAAACACATGGTTCCAAGTGCCCACAACAGAAATCATTCCGTCAACTGGCTCAGGGCAATGGGCCGTGCGGCTGCGCAACGCCGCATGGAGCTGGCACGGAGTGGAACCGGCGCGCGACGCACGCACCGACAGGCAGTACTACAGCTCCTATGCTCCCGACCTGGCAAACCGCTCTGCCGGCAAACTGTTTCTCGGCAGTTACTCGGTCGACAAATCCGGCTTGGAGACATATAATGAAGGCATAGCCTTCCGCTCCCGTCCAACCGCCGTCAGCGGCATATACACATTCGTGCAGGACTATCACGACACCTCGGAAACAGGGCTTGTGGTCATCTCGCTTGTCAACAACGAGGACGGGAAAGAAGTGGAAATTGGCCGTGGTGTGGGCTATCTGAAACCATCAACGTCGTTCACACGCTTCAACGTGCCTGTGGTCTACACAATACGCAACAAGCGCGCAACGCGCCTGAAACTGATGGTGGCATCGTCAAACCACGCTTCCTATTCAATCGAAGAGGAGTCGCGCAACATCAAGACTTCCGACTATCTGGAGACTGCAGTGTCGACCGGCGCGGAACTGACCGTCGACCAGTTGTCACTACTATACGAATAGTCCGCCTTCCGATAGAAATGCATAAACTGGTTGGAATTCAACCTTGCCCTATGCCGACGTTTCTTGAATATGGATGGTCTATTGGCTATAGCTATCGATCCGAGCTACATCAGCAAGTCGGGCAAGAAGACTCCGCATATCGGTACTTTCTGGTCAGGTTGTGCAAGATCCATGAAGCATGGACTTGAAATCATGGGACTGGCTCTTGTCGATGTCTATGCCAACAGTTGCATGATGCTGCGCGCCCATCAGACTCCATCTACAGGAGAGTTGAAACTGCGCAACATGACTCTCGTGCAACATTACATAGCGGTCATCAAGCGTTACAAGAAGGATTTGTTGAAGGTCACCGATATCGTTGTCGCTGATGCTTCCTTCTCTATCCGTCCGTTTGTGGATGGAATCAAAGAGTACGGGTCCCATCTTGTCAGCCGCTTCAGGGATACAGCGGGCCTATATTATGTGTATACGGGACCTCGGTCCCACAAACCGGGACGTCCCAAGACACTTGACGGAAAAATCGATTACAAGAAACTTGACCTCACACGCATGGTTGAGCTGCATATTGAAGGACTTGAAGGCACAGCCTACACACTCATAGCCTATTCAAAGGCATTGAAGCAGAAAGTGCGTCTTGTCGTTTGAATTATGCCGAACGGAAAGCACAAGCTTTTCTTCTCAACAAAGACATCCATGTCGGGTGAGGATGTGTTGCGCACATATCGCTCAAGATTCCAAATAGAGTTTTGTTTTCGCGATGCAAAGCAATATACCGGCCTTACGCATTGCCAGGCAAGACACAAGAACCAGTTGGACTTTTCCTACAATGCATCATTCGCATCACAGAATGTGGCAAAGGTGATGATGAAGGAAAATGTCATTCACAGAGAAGCATAAACTAAATGTAGAGATTACCCCATCACAACATCCAGCACCATCATCAGCACGAAACCTATGGCGAAGCCGATGGTGCTGAGATTGCTGTGTTGGCCGCTTGAGGCTTCTGGTATCAGTTCTTCCACCACTACGTAGAACATGGCTCCTGCTGCAAAGGCGAGCATGTAGGGGAGGGCGGGCATAATGAGTGAGGCAAGCAGCAGAACGGCTATGGCTCCTATAGGCTCTACCACTCCGCTCAGCGATCCTAACACGAAGGACTTCCATCGGCTGTTGCCTGCCGCACGCATGGGCATTGAGATGATAGCGCCTTCGGGAATGTTCTGAATGGCAATGCCCAATGACACAGAAATGGCTCCGGCTAACGAGATATGCGAAGCGCCGTTTTCGGCTCCTGCAAACACCACGCCTACAGCCATTCCTTCGGGTAGATTGTGGATGGTTACGGCAAGTGCAAGCATAGCTGTCTTTGACAGGTGTGAGCGTATGCCCTCAGGCTCGTCGGTTCCGATATGGAGGTGGGGTGTCAGCTCGTCAATAAGCAGCAGGAAACCTACGCCCATAATGAATCCCACAGCTGCCGGCACTACCGACCATGCGCCGCTGTCAGCCTTCATCTCCATAGCGGGAATGAGCAACGACCATACGGACGCTGCTACCATCACTCCAGAGGCAAAGCCCAATAACGACTTTTGCAATCGCGCAGACATCTCGTCTTTCATCATGAAGACGAAAGCCGAACCAAGCATCGTTCCCAATAGCGGAATCAGAAGTCCAATGATTATTGTTGTTGTCATTCCTGTCATAATCTTTTATCTGTTAGTTACGATGTAAAGATACAATTTCGTTGTGAGTCGGGCAATACCTAAAAGTGATGTCTTCGCCAAAGTGTTTAGTATTCATGCTCTTGCGTCTCCATCCCGAGCAACCATATAAGCAAAATATTTCTAGAAACAAACAATATCTAAGTTATGATAGATGTTCTAAACATCATCTATGTGTTTGACGCAGATCATGCCTGAAAGTTTAATACCGTAAGAAAACTATATTCATCGTTATGCAATATCATACTTACATATAGGTATTTTCTGCTAAATACCTATTTTTGAGGATGCTCTGAATTTGGTGGTTTCTCTTATGATTACTATTTTTACACCCGTAAATAAATCGTATTTATGCGCCCCGTGTTGTGTTCATGCGGTTTATATAAAGTTTTATAAAGTTAAATATATTATTGTATTATGATTATCGAAAAAGTTCATGCAAGAGAAATCTTGGATTCTCGTGGCAATCCTACAGTAGAGGTTGAGGTTTCATTAAAGTCTGGCGTTGCTGGCCGTGCATCAGTTCCGTCTGGTGCCTCAACAGGTGAGAATGAGGCTTTGGAGCTTCGTGATGGCGACAAGAGCCGCTATTGTGGCAAGGGAGTATTAAAGGCTGTAGAGAATGTGAATAACGTGATTGCACCGGCTTTGGTCGGTTTCTCAGCCTTGGAGCAGCGAGCTGTCGACAATAAGATGTTGGAGCTGGATGGCACTAAGACCAAGTCAAACTTGGGTGCCAATGCTATTCTTGGCGTATCGCTTGCTGTGGCTCATGCAGCAGCCGAGTATCTCCATATCCCGTTGTATCGCTATATCGGTGGCTGCAACACTTACACCCTCCCCGTTCCTATGATGAACATCATCAACGGTGGTGCTCACTCTGATGCGCCCATCGCTTTCCAGGAGTTTATGATTCGTCCTGTGGGCGCTCCTAATGAGAAGGAGGCCATCCGTATGGGTGCAGAGGTGTTCCATGCCTTGGCAAAGCTCCTGAAGAGTCGCGGCCTTTCTACTGCCGTCGGCGACGAGGGCGGTTTCGCTCCTGCGCTTAATGGCATAGAGGATGCGCTTGAGAGCATCTGCCAGGCAATCAAGGATGCCGGTTATGAGCCGGGAAAGGATGTCAAGATCGCCATGGACTGCGCTGCCAGCGAGTTTGCTGTTCAGGAGAACGGTGAGTGGTATTATGATTATCGACAACTGAAGGACGGTAAGAAAAAGGATCCTAACGGCAAGAAGCTCACGGCTGCAGAGCAGATAAAGTATTTGGAAGAACTGATTACCAAATATCCTATCGATTCCATCGAGGACGGTCTTGACGAGAACGATTGGGACAACTGGGTGAAGCTTACGTCTGCCATCGGTGACCGTTGCCAGTTGGTCGGCGACGACCTCTTTGTTACCAACGTGAAGTTCTTGGAGAAGGGCATCAGAATGGGTGCTGCTAACTCCATACTTATCAAGGTGAACCAGATTGGCTCGCTTACTGAGACTTTGGATGCTATAGAGATGGCTCATCGTCATGGCTACACAACTGTTACATCACACCGTTCTGGTGAAACAGAGGATACCACCATCGCTGATATCGCTGTGGCTACAAACTCTGGTCAAATTAAGACCGGTTCGATGAGCCGCACCGACCGTATGGCTAAGTATAACCAGCTTATCCGTATCGAAGAGCAGTTGGGAAATAACGCGGCTTACGGTTACAGAAAACTGAAATAGACGGGATTAATTATTGTTATTGAATAAATCATAATCGACATTAATGGGTATGAACAACCGTGATGGTTGGCCATACCCATATTTTTATTTCCTTTTTTTAACGACACTCCGTTAATTCTAATGTAATCGTTTAAAAATGAGAGAGTTAATTAATCTAATATAACTAATAAAATTTGATTAAGTGACTGATTATCAGCAACTTTATAAATCAAACCACGATATAACTTATCTGGAAATATATTTAGCACAGCTGAGCGTTGGAATACAATAACACTTCAGTACAATTATAAGAACTGGTATTTCTCTGCGACGGGAGTAAACTTGTTTACAAAACGAGGAAGTACAATTGAAAAAATTACCATTTCAGAAGTTCATCCCGAAAAATACATTCAGAATATCAGAAATAACGCAAATATGGTATTGCTGGGAGCAACCTACAGATTTGACTTTGGCAAGAGGCAGAAGAAGGTGAATCGCACATTGAATAATGACGGAGTGGAAAGAGGGGTAGATATTAACTATTAAATTTTTATTTTGGGAAAGATTAAACTTTGTTGGCAAATGGAAAGCACAGACTGTGGTCCAGCATGTCTGCAAATGGTCTGTGCATTTTATGGAAAATTCTCCATTTTCAATTAGTTTTGTGCCATTTCTCGACGGTTGTTTCCCCTTGATAATAGCACTCGTCAAAATATTCAAGCCATGAATCGAGCGTGGACTCTGTTATCTGACCTGAAACAATGTGGTCAATGATATATTTCCATGCATCAAGATAATAGTCGAGTTAGTCGCAACTGCCTCCGCAACTATAATTGACATATCGTCGCAAAAATCTTTCTTTCCTGCCAGGTCATTGATAAAATCTTCGCTAAGCGGCTCATTGCATAAGTCGGAAAACACTTCTTCGATTGGATATTCGCCATAAAGAATTGCCTGCGCCGCCGCCGTCAACGGCAAGGGCTCCTCCGCCTCGTCAGTAGGGCAATTTTCACAACCGTCCTCCACGGTAAACCGAAACGTGTAATCGCCAGCTTCTATTCCCTTAATTTCTGCCCGAACCTCTGCCACCGCATCCTCATCTTCCACATCAAGAGCCTCCAGTTTCTCGGCAATGTCGCTCAGCTCTTCTGGAACGACATAATTGACCGACGTCACAAAGCCGTCAGGAAACGCCGCTTCGTATGCCAATTTGGAAGTTGTCATTCATTCTCAACGGCAAATTTAAAACCCTTCAGTACAGCCTATATGCAGAGAAGGCGCATTCTTCAACAGAATGCGCCTTCTTTTTATTTATAAGTATATTTTCTTACTTGCCTTGCAGGGCGGCGATGCTTTCCTTGAGGGTTGCAATCTTCGCCTCAGCGTCGGCTTGCTTTTTACGTTCCATTTCGATAACCTTGGCAGGAGCGTTGTTTACGAATTTCTCGTTGCTGAGTTTCTTCAACACGCTCTGGAGGAATCCTTCCTGATACTTAAGGTCAGCCTCAAGCTTCTTCAGTTCTTCCTCAACGTTGATGTTGTTGCCAAGAGGCACGGCATATTCCGTTGTGCCTACCATAAACGCCGCTGCAGTGGCATCTTTTTCCGACACATTTGCGACTGCCGACAGATTTGCAAGCTTCTTGATGATCGATTCTACCGGCACATTGCCCTCACCCATCACCTGCAACTCAAGTTCTTCCTTGTTGGGAATGTTTTTCTGCAAGCGCACAGTGCGGATACCGGCGATGATGTCCTTTGCAACGTCCATATCAGCGATCGTCTGCTCGCTGAACGCGCCAGCCTTAGGCAGCAATGCTGTCATTACGCTCTCGCCGTCTTTGCGTTCGGCGATGTGTTGCCAAAGTTCTTCGGTGATAAACGGCATGAACGGGTGCAACAGACGGAGCAACGCATCGAAAAATCCGAGGGTCGCCTCATAAGTGGCACGGTCGACAGGCTTTCCATAGGCAGGCTTCACCATTTCAAGATACCACGAAGAGAATTCGTCCCAGAACAGTTTGTAGACAGCCATCAACGCCTCCGACAAGCGGAACTTGCCAAACAAATCGTCGACCTCGGCAAGCGTTTTGTTGAGCACTGCCTCAAACCATTTCACAGCAGTTTTGGCATACTCCGGCTGCTCGATGTCGGCAACCTCCCATCCTTTCACAAGGCGGAAAGCATTCCAAATCTTATTGTTGAAGTTGCGTCCCTGCTCACAAAGAGAGTCATCATACAGAATGTCGTTTCCGGCAGGCGCTGCAAGCATCAAGCCCATACGCACTCCGTCGGCGCCGAACTTCTCGATAAGCATCAACGGGTCAGGCGAGTTGCCAAGCGATTTCGACATCTTACGTCCCAACTTGTCGCGCACGATACCTGTGAAATACACATTGCGGAACGGCATATCGTTCTTGTATTCGTAGCCAGCCATAATCATACGTGCCACCCAGAAGAAGATGATATCCGGACCGGTAACGAGGTCGGCTGTTGGATAATAGTATTTTATTTCCTCATTGTCAGGATCAAGGATTCCGTTGAACAAAGAAATCGGCCACAACCAAGACGAGAACCAAGTGTCGAGCACGTCCTCATCCTGACGCAGGTCTTCAATCTTAAGCTCTTTGTTGCCTGTCTTTTCCTGAGCAAGGCGCAAAGCCTCCTCGACTGTCTCGGCAACCACATATCCGCCCTCCGGCAAGAAATATGCCGGGATGCGGTGTCCCCACCACAATTGGCGGGAGATACACCAATCCTTGATATTGGTCATCCAATGACGGTAAACGTTCTTGAACTTTGACGGATGGAACTTGATGTCGTCCTGCATCACAGCATCGAGAGCCGGCTTTGCAAGCGCGTCCATCTTAAGGAACCACTGCATCGACAGTTTCGGCTCGATCACAGAGTTTGTGCGTTCTGAGTGGCCCACCTTATTGGTGTAAGCCTCAACCTTCTCGAGCAGCCCTGCCTCGGCGAGATCTTTCTCAATCTGCTCGCGCACCGCAAAGCGGTCCATACCCACATAAAGTCCGGCAGCCTCGCTGATTGTTCCGTTGTCGTTGAAGATGTCGATGCTCTTCAAGTTGTGTTTCTCGCCGAGCATATAGTCGTTGACATCGTGAGCAGGAGTCACTTTCAAGCAACCCGTACCGAACTCAACATCGACATAGTCATCCTCAATCACAGGGATTTCACGTCCAACGAGAGGCACAATCACACGTTTGCCTTTAAGATGGGCGTTTTTCGGGTCGTTGGGATTGATACACATCGCTGTGTCGCCCATAATCGTTTCCGGACGTGTTGTGGCAACAATTGCATAGCCGTCCTCACCTACGATTTTATAACGCAGGTAGTAGAGCTTGCCATGCTCTTCCTTGTAGACCACCTCCTCGTCGCTGAGAGCTGTCTGCGCCGCAGGATCCCAATTGACCATACGCACGCCACGGTAAATCAAGCCTTTGTTGAAAAGGTCGACAAACACGTGAAGCACACTCTTCGAGCGCACCTCGTCCATCGTAAACGCCGTGCGGCTCCAGTCGCACGAAGCGCCGAGTTTCTTCAGCTGCTCAAGGATGATGCCACCATGCTCCTCTTTCCATTCCCACGCATGTTTAAGAAACTCATCGCGTGTAAGGTCGGTCTTCTTTATACCTTTCGAAGCAAGACGCGCCACCACCTTCGCCTCCGTTGCAATCGACGCATGGTCGGTTCCCGGCACCCAGAGAGCGTTCTTGCCCTCCATCCGCGCGCGGCGGATAAGGATGTCTTGGATTGTATTGTTGAGCATGTGTCCCATATGGAGCACACCAGTGACATTTGGCGGCGGGATAACGATTGTATACGGCTCCCGGCTGTCGGGAGTCGACTTAAACAAGTCGTGTTTCAGCCAATATTCGTACCATTTTCCCTCTACTTCCTCAGGGCTGTACTTCGACGCTAATTCGTTCATATTGTCAATAATTTTCAATTTCTATATAAGATGTGCAAAGTTACTCATCTTCGCCGAGAATTTCGATAAAGATTGTTATTATTTCGATTTTTTTGTCCGGTTTTGTCATCCCATGACTAACTTTGTATGAGCAAAACATATTTATGATGAAAAAAGTAGCAAAGATTTTTGTTTGCGGCTTGGCAATGACAGCAGTTTGCATGGCATCTGCCGAAGCCCAGGATTTAAAAGATTTATTAAACGGCCTTGGAGATGTGGTAAAAGAGACCGTGGCACAAAACAAAACAGTGACCGTAGCCGAGCTCAAAGGCACATGGAAGACAACCGGGCCGGCATTGGTGCTGAAATCAGGCAACATTGCCCAGCAGGCTGGCGGTTCGGCTATGACCACTGCAGCCGAAGCCAAACTCAAGCCCTACTACAAAAAGTTGGGACTGCTCAACACTTCCTGTGTTTTCGACTCCGAAGGAAATTTCACGCTCACTGTGAAGAAGGCACCCATCAAGGGCAAACTCACAGCCAACAGCGACGGCACGTTTAAAATGCAACTGCTCTCAACCATCGCCGGACTCACCAACGACGAGCACTCTATGACGGTCTACGTTCAGAAAGTGGGCAACGAGATGTCAATTTCCATGGATGTTAAGAAACTGATGACGATTGTGCAGGCGGTGGCAAAGAAAGGCGACCTGAAGACAATCAACACCGTGACGTCGATGCTGTCGAACTACGACCACATCTGCATCGGCTTCCGCATGAAAAAATAGCTTCCACACAAGCTTCTATGAAAAGAGTTTCCCAACGGAGACTCTTTTTTCTTTTTTTTGCCTATCTTCGCACATACAAACTGACGGATATGAAAAAACTGATACTGCTCATCGTGCTTGCAGCCGCCGCTTACGGAGGCTATAAAATATGGATTTCCGACGGCGAGGTGCTGAACGACTACATTGGCAAAGAGAATGTGACGAAGGCCAAGGAACACCTGTCGGCGCTGACCGACAAGCCAGCGACTGCCGACACTGCCACAATTGCAGCCAACTGGTTTGCGACCGGACCTGCGGTCTACCTAAAGTCGGGCAATGCCGTGGGCAACCTCAGCGGGGAAGCCGTGGCCGCCATCGCCGAAAACCGA
>ULTW01062228.1_pt1 | contig 10977 bp, 9 predicted proteins | sample 1957961 | NCBI WGS metagenome assembly ULTW01 (sample SAMEA4835744, study PRJEB28245) | human gut metagenome | biome: gut microbiome; material: fecal sample | place: Denmark | collected 2008 | reverse complement strand
CCAGGTCGGCCCGCAGTGGAACCGCGGCGGAGCCTCTCCGGCGAAACGTTCCACGACCAGGTCGGGCCGCAGCCGGCGCAGGATGCCGATGAAAAGTTCCATATATTCGTCGAGGGTACGGAAGCGGTATCGTTCCGGATGTGCCTTCCAGTCCGCCTCCATGGGGGTATCCCGGAATATCTGGAGCTGGTGGAACTTGACCGTCGTCAGGGGGAGCGCATTGATGGTCTCCGTCTGGGCGGTCATCATCCCGTCGGTCTCGCCCGGCAGCCCGAGAATGAAATGCGCTCCGACATGTATCCCGCGTGCGGCGGTCGCCTCCACAGCACGGCGTGCGCAGTCGAAATCGTGCCCCCGGTTCACGGCACGGAGCGTTTCGTCGTAACACGACTCGATGCCGTACTCAACGGCCACGTAACAGGTGCGGGCCAGCTCCGCGAAGTAATCGAGTACCGCATCGTCCACGCAGTCCGGACGTGTCCCCACCACAACACCCGCCACGAGGGGGTTGGCGAGCGCCTCGCCGTACACGGCCCGCAACCGCTCCAGCGGCGCGTATGTGTTTGAAAAGGATTGGAAATAGACGAGGTAGCGTTCGGCCCGACGATACCGGTTGCGGTGAAATTCGATACCTTCTTCTATCTGGCGGGCGACGCTTTTGAAGGGCTGACAATACGAAGGGGTGAAAGCCTCGTTGTTGCAGAAGGTGCAGCCACCCGTTCCCACCCGTCCGTCGCGGTTGGGACACGTAAAGCCGGCATTGACGGCCAGCTTCTGCACACGCCCTCCGAACAGTCTCCGGAAGTAGCCCGAATAGCTGTTGAAAGGCCTCTCGTCACCCCAGGAATATATCATCGTTCTCGATTGAAAAAAATTCCCGCACGGAGTCCTCCTCACGGGGCCTCACGCCTTCCGAAGCGCCTCGACGAAACCCGGGAAGAGCGACCACAAATGTTCGGTCTGGAGCCACAGTTCCCTGGCGAGCGCCTCTTTGGAGGGCCTTTCGGCACGTATCTCCTGCAGGTAAGCGTCACTGACGGGATGCTCCCCGGCCAGAAATTCGTCATAATAGGGCCGGAAGCGGCTGCGCAGCCTCACTACCTCGCCATGGGGCAGCGTGCCCGTCCGCCGGAATTCGCTCCACAGGGTCAAGATTACCTTGTCGATATACTTGTCGTTCACGTCGTTGATAATATCGTCGAACGACTCATACTCTTCCATGGCGATGTAGGTATAAGCCAGCGGAATGGTCGCTTCGGTATGGTCTTCGGGGTCTACGTCGAGCAGCATCTCGAAAATGGCGGCGGCCATCTCCCAGTCTCCGGCCAGAAAATGGTCGATGCCGGAGCAGTAACCGGTCAGCACGGCGGCCTGCGTCGGCTCATCCTCCCACTCCAGCACGGTCTCCCCCTCTTCGGGAATCATATCCACCAACCGCTGGAACGCATGCAGCCGCGTATTGCAGGCTCCCTCGAAATCGCGTTCGTCCTCCTGCCTCCTCGAACGGGCAAGCTCCGCAGCGAAATCGAAATCATCTCCGTCGGCGGCAGGGAGATAGGCGATAACGTAGCTGTCCTCCCCCGTCGGCCTAAGTACCGGTTTCATCATCTTGACAGACCTTTTGCTGAGAATACGTATGTATCGTTTTGCAGGCGCGAAGATAGCAATAATGCCTGCAAAAAAAGCATATAACGCCGCGCGGACAAAATTTCCGCCCGGAAAACTTCGTCATTTAAATGAAATGTCCTATATTTGCCCCGCATAAAGAGGCCGCAATAGCTCAGTTGGTAGAGCGTTTCACTCGTAATGAAGAGGTCCCGAGTTCAAGTCTCGGTTGCGGCTCCGGACAAAGAGGAACGGCTGCAGGGGAATTTCCCTTCCAGGCGTTCCGGTTTCCGGCCGAGCCCCGTCTCCACGAAACGGGATTACCGGTAATTGGAGACGAACAGCCGGGCCTCCCGCACATCATCGGAGCTCTCCACGGTATAAAATATCGTCAGGCAATAATCCAGGTAGGTACCGTGCTTCGGAATGGAAAAAGAGAGGACGCCGCTGTTCCTGTCGAAACTCCACGAATCATCGAAATAGAGATAAAAAAGATAATGGCAGTGGTCGCACTCAATCCGTTCGATGCCCGTTATCTTCTCCCCGACGACACCGTACATCGCCCGGTAGGTCGTATCGTAGGCGAAAAGTTCCGGAGGATTCAGGATGTAAAAGATTTCATCGGACTCGGGGTCGCGCACCAGCGTTTTTATCTCATACTCCACTGTCCCCCGCAGCGTCGGATAATATACCGTGACTTTGACGGTGCGTTCGCCCTTTTCGGTAAACCGGAACCTTCCGTTGGGCACATTGGAGGGGAAAGAGAGCAGTTCCGTTTTATTGTCGCCGCTGGCCCACTTCTTCACCTCGACGCCGGCATCCGTCAGCGTCTGACGCAGTTTAAACACCTCCTCCCGGCCGACAATCGGGTCCGCCGGCCGTTCGACGATGTCCTGCGAATCGACATTCAGCTCCTTTTCATACACCCGTTCTCCTCCGAAAACATTGGCGGTAAGCCGAATCTTCTTTCTCCCCGGCCGGGTGAAATAGACGAACAGGGAGTTGTCCGTGTACTGGTGCGGCACCGAAACGCCGTCGCTGTCCGCTATCTCCCAACCCTCTATGGAGAGCAGATTACTGCTTTTGGAGGAGAGTTTTCTCGCATCTTCGTTCAGACGGAGCCGAACGAGCTGGTTCAAACCGATCGATTCATACTCCGCCTCCACGATATCGCGCAGGTCCAGAGTAACATCCACAGGATTGTTAAAAATAATATCTACAATCTCCCTCATCTCTGCCTTCTCCTCTTCACTCCGGTCTGTCCATTGGTTTATAACATTATCTTTCATGGCCTTATGCCAGCCATCCCAACCGGAAGATGCCGCAGCATTGAATCCATGCTGTATCTCCTGCAAGGTAAAACCGTTCTTCAACATCCCTTGTACAACATGTTTGTACATCCAACTATCCCCCTCGCTTGAATAATAAGTATATTCATATTCCGGAAACACGGATTTCATATAAGCATATTCCACACCTGTCGCCCAAGACTCCCCGTACTTGGAATGGGCTACGAACGAATAATTGAAATCGTTAAGCCGATTATGAGAAATGTGCCCCAATTCATGGAACATGGTACTCATGGCTTCTTCTGACTGATAATACAAATCACTGTTTTTCTGTTTTTTCCCATAATAAAATATTTCACGTCGCGGTCTGGCAGGCACAGTATTGCTTCTACCATATTTATTCATAGTAGCTATTTTGATGCATTTACCCGGTTTCTTTAACCCATATGTCAAAGGATAGTCTCCGTAAAAATAGGAATAAAGGGCAGTATGGGCCCCTGCCAATACGCCTTCCCATGTACCGGTTTGAAGTACCGCATCAACAAACCCATCGTCATTGGTACCGAGGCCTGTCGTACGCACTTTATTTTAGAAGCGATATAAAGCGTCCACATCGCATCCTGCCAGAGGATTTCATAACTTACAGGGATATCGGTCGTACACATCACTCCCGTTTCGCCGTTTTCATCGGTTGTACCTGTTTCGACGAATGAATAGTAATAGGCTCTTACTTTTGCACCGACTAAGGGAAGAGTGTCCCGCGTAAGAGCATAATAATTACCGCTAACTGCATATCTTATTCTTGCCGATGCTTCGACTACTTTCCGGGCGGCTGCACGACCGGCAGAAGCATTGCCGGTCATGGCCATGGAAGAACCAAGAACCATACTGTACAATTCCGGTGGCAACTGTGACTCTTCCGAAGGTGAAGAACCACTTCTATGCTGGATGACAGAACCGTGGATAATCTCATACTCTATCCCATCCGGAAATGCGAATCCGGCAGGTACTACCGCATAAAGAGGTTCATAAACAATTGGAGCATCCTCAGTCACCGTTTCCGGTTCGGTCTCCATATAAATCTTGTTATCCAACGGATGGTTGAACAACTCAATGCCACATCCTTCCAACTTATCCATCTGCACGCTGTCCTGCGGATTGAACTTCACATAATAGTGGGTTGGGCGAAGTTGGACGGGCGTTATCTCCGGATTATCTGCCGCAAGCATATCCAATGCCCGCTGCATTGCATCCACCGCGAACGGGTCGCTCGCATCCTCTGCCGAACGGGTAAGAAGTGTTTCCGCGACATCCTGGTCGTTACCGTCACCGAAAATCTCACCCTCTTTATTACAAGAGACGAAAGACAACGCCGAAGCAAACAGAAGTAAAAAAGTTTTTCTCATATTCTTAGTTTGGTTAAAAGGGTTTCACAATCAATGAACACACTGCATTTACCGGAACACCATTCTCAAAATCACTGTCCGTAAAAGTATAAGTATACCATACAGTACGCTTGCTGGAATAGCTCTCATAACAATCCAGACCATACAACCAATCCGTCTCATCAGTTGCACTTTGAATGATTACTTGCTTACCATTAGAGACTTTAATGTAATTAACATGAGAAAAAGGATGAAAATACTGATTCCCATAAGCCTGCCCAGAAACCATATATTCTCCAGCCGGTAATATAGAAAAACTACTATCAATCTTCACCACATTATCATTGTCATCCACAATACATCCTACCACATTAATAACCTTATCCGTCATGTTGCGATAAACATAATGATAAGTTACCCACGGCCCCTCTCCCAAACAGCCAGTAAACAGCAATGGCATGCAGAACAAAAAAAGTAATTTTAGTTTCATAACAAAGACATTTTAATCAACTTAAATTCATGCAATTACATTAATCATTATTTACCGGAACATCGGTCGCAAAATCGGCTTCCGTAAAAACATAAGTATACCAAGCAACGTTACGCTTTTTAGAAGGTTGTTTTTGATAACAATCCTGCTTGAACAGACAATGCCATTCATCACTCGGTTTATCTTTCTTCGTCAAAATCACCGTCTGTTCGCCGTCCGATAACTTTATATGATTACATTCAAAAGGAAAATAATATCCCCCACCATAGTGTTGCCCAGACAGGGTGTGTTCCCCGCCTGGCAATATGGAAAAACTATGCATAATTTCCACGGCATGATTATCATATATACTATACGCCACCACTTCAACAGGCCGGTCTGTCATGTTACGATAAACATAATGATAAGTTACCCACGGCCCCTCTCCCAAACAGCCGGTAAACAGCAGCGGCACACATAATAAAGAAAGTAATCTTAGTTTCATAATAAAAATATTTTTAATCAACTCAAGTTCACGCAATTACATTAATCATTACTTACCGGAACGCCGTCCCGGAAATCGGCTTCCGTAAAATCGTAACGGAACCAGATTTCGCATTTCTTCGATTTGACTACCTGATACGAGTCCATATCATATAAATAAGTCTTTTGCCCTTCTTGGTCCGGACGGGAAACAAAAGTGACTTCCCGTTCTCCGTCGGAAATTTTGACATACTCACTATGATTAAACGGAGAAAGTATTATACTTCGAGGGTGCGTGTACGTGAGTTCATATTCCTCCCCCGGAGCAAGCTCGAACGTGCACGGATTCCAATAATCATCTGCATCTGGCGCTTCTACCTGAATGATTCTGTCCGTCAGGTTGCCATAACGATAATGGGCTACCCCGGCCGGAGATTCACAGCCTGCAAACAGCAGCGGTACACATAATAAAGAAAGTAATCTTAGTTTCATAATAGAATTTTAATAGGTTAAAGATTATTGAAGCAGCATTAACTGCGGCTTGTTCAAACGCCGTCACAGAAAATTTCGCCCTCTGGCTTCAAGACGGTGAGGGAGTGTGCAGAAACATTTTTCATAACATCCGATTGGTTAATAAATTCAAACAAACACAAGGCAACAGTGTAGTTATTTCAAACATACGAAATAATTACCAACAATACAAATATTTAATCATATATATCGACATCCTTGCGCAAGCCGTTCCGGCACGACACCTTCTGTACGGATATCGGACTACCGTCTTACCTCCTTTCGGGTTTCGTCGAATATATTTTCCTATATTTGCACTAAACAGACAAGCGATGGCAGACAACGACTGGAAATCGAGGCTGAACGTGGTCTACTCCACGAATCCGGACTTCGAATACGAAACCGAAGCGCCGGAAAACATTCCGACGCTTCCGCCGCAGGAGCAGGAACTGCGCGTATGGCTCGACCGAAAATCGCGGGCCGGCAAACAGGTGACGCTGGTACGCGGCTTCCGGGGAAGCGAGGAAGACCTCCGGGCTCTGGCGAGCATGCTGAAAAACAGGTGCGGGGTGGGCGGTTCGGCCAAAGAGGGCGAAATCATCATACAGGGCGATTTCCGCGACCGTGTGACGGAGATACTCACCAAAGCGGGATACAAGGCAAAAAAAGCAGGGGGACAATGAAAAAAACCGCCATACTGCTCACCGCCCTCTGGCTGCTGGCAGCCGTCCCGCAGGCACGGGCCCAATACTACAACACGGGGCAGTCGCCCGCTTCGCTGCGGTGGAAATCCATCGGCAACGATTCGCTGCAGGTGGTCTTTCCGGACGGATTCGGGAAACAGGCCCACCGCACGCTCTTCTACATGGACACCGTCCGGAGCCGCATCAGCTACGGATATCCCCTGCCTCCGCTCAAAACACCCGTCATGATGACCACGGAGAACTTCTTCTCCAACGGTCTCGCCATGATGGCCCCCCGGCGGATAGAGATGGGAGGGATACCCGCCATAGACACCTACTCCGAACCATGGCTCAAACAGCTCGCCACGCACGAGTACCGCCACATGGTTCAGTTCGGCAACGTCAACCGTTCGACGGTGAAGGTCTTCGGCTATCTGTTCGGACAGCAGGCACCGCTGCTCGCCACGGGACTCCTGCCTTTCTGGTTCATCGAAGGCGATGCGGTGATGGCCGAAACGCAGATGTCCTCCTTCGGGAGAGGGCTGCAGCCGTCATTCACCATGCACTACCGTGCGCTGGGCGACGAAATACTGCGCAGCCGGAATCCCGACAAATGGTTCTGCGGTTCCTACAAGGATTACGTACCGAGCCATTACGAACTCGGATTCCAACTCGTTTCCTATGCCGACAGGCGATACGACGAATACATCGGAGCGAGCATCACGCGCTACACCTCCGACTACCCGATACTCATCTTCACCACGCAGCTCGCGCTGAACAAATATTACGGCACCTCCACGCGGCAGCTCTTCCGGGAGACCTTTTCCTCCCTCAACGAACTGTGGGACTCGCTGCCCGACACGGGCAACAGTCCGCGCGTGGTATCGCCGCCGGTGAAAATCTACACCACCTACTCCCATCCCCTCTACGTCAACGACTCCACGCTGCTCGTCCTGAAAGAGGATTACGACCGGGCATCGCGGTTCGTGGAAATAGACCTGCACTCAGGACAGGAACGCACCGTATGCTACACGGGGCCGGTCAGCACGCGTCCCGTCTTCCGCAACGGCACCGTAGTATGGACGGAATACCGGCAGAGCACCGTATGGGAACAGAAAGTCGATTCGCGTCTCTGCGTCATGCAGTACGGGGACGACCGCTACCGACAGGAGGCTTCGTTCGGCGACGGCGTCCTCTATCCGGTACTGACCGATGACGGCGACCTGGCCTTCGTCCGTTACCACTACGACGGCCACTACTCCGTCGAACTGCACTCCCGCGAGCGCGGTACGCTGCGTACCCACTTCGACGAGTCGGTATCGCTGCACGGCCTGGCATGGGACGACCTGACGCAGTGTTTCTACTACATCGCACTCTCCGATGACGGCATGTCCATCGGAGGAGTCGACTTTTCCGGCCTGAAAGGACGGCGGTTCCCCGTCACCTCCCCCGCTTACGTAACGGTCAATAACCTGAGCGCCGGCGACGGAATGCTCTACTTCAACTCCATCTACTCCGGCAAGGACGAAGCCCACACAATAGACCTCTCCACCGGGCGGCAGTACCGCATCTCCGAATCGCGTTACGGTTCTTTCGCCCCTTCTCCTTCGCCGGGCGGCGAATTCGTGGCACTCACGACCTACGAAAGGGACGGCTACAAAACGGCCCTGCAGGAGGTGGAGTACTGGGAGGAGGTGGAATGGACGCCCGTTCCCCGGAACGTGGTGAATGCCCCCCTGAAACCGTGGGACGTTCCGGTCGTGGACGACGTGGTCTTCACGGAGGAAGAGCTGAATGCCTCGATGGAGAAACATCCGGCCGAACGCTACTCCAAAGCAGGACACCTCTTCAACCTGCACAGTTGGGCGCCGCTCTACTACTCGCCCGACCGGCTGATGGAGAACTCCACGCTGGATGCCCAGTTCGGCGCGACGCTCATCTCACAGAACCTGCTCGGTACGACGGAAGCGAGCCTCGGATACGGCTATACGCTCGACGGCCACTCCACGGTCAGGGGACGGTTCGCCTACTACGGCTGGGCACCCAAAATCGAAGTGACGGCCCTGTGGAGCGACCATCCCCACCAAACCATCAATACGGCCAGCAGTCCCTTCTATACGAGCTACTACAAGGGCAATAGCTTCGACCTCTCGGTCAGGGCCTACTTGCCGCTGCTGCTCTCGTCGGGCTACCGGATACGCTCGCTGGTGCCGACGCTGCAATTCAACCTCGACAATACGGAAATCATCACCCCCGAAGGGCAGTCGAACCGGGCATCGCTCGTACTCGCCTCCGTACAGTACAACGAATACGTCCGCAAGGCCCGCCTCGACCTGCAGCCGCGCTGGGGCTATACGCTCCGTGCCAGCACGGTCAGCAATCCGTTCAGCAAGCTGTTCGCCACCGCATGGAGCGTGTACGGACGCGTCTACACCCCCGGTCTCTTCCTTCACCACGGCCTGACGCTCGCCGCAGCCTACCAGCGGACTACCGACGTCTTCCCCATGATAAACGTCATCGATTTCCAGCCCCGCGGATATGACCAGATAGCCACGACGAGCTACTTCGCCGCCTCGGCCGACTACCTCTTCCCCGTAGCCTATCCGGACTGGGGAGTGAGCGGCGTCTTTTTCTTGAAACGCATCTCGCTCGACCTGTCGTTCCAATACGCACGCTATCTGGAACCGGAATATTTCATCGACCTCACGGGAACCGCGGGCAACGGTCTGCAAAAACGCGGCGTACCGCGCCACATTTATACGTTCGGGGGAGCCGTCAGCCTCGACATCGCCCCGTTCCGCATGCCGGCGGAATCGACCTGCACGCTTACGGTAGGCGTCTACAAACCGCGCGACAAGAAAGTATTCGTAACATGCGGCTTCTCGGTACCGCTCTGAACAGCCGGAAAGAGAGCGGCCCGGAAACCGCCTTCCGGAAACAGATGCCCGGAGGACATAAACCGTTCAAACAAGGAAAATGTACATAGCACAAGCGAAACGAAAGGAGAATATCGCGGAATATATCCTCTACCTGTGGCAGTTGGAAGACCTGCTCCGGGCGCTCCGGTTCAGTCCCGAAGCCATCTGGTCGCAACTGGTGGCCCCACAGATACCCGGGGATGAGGAGAGACAGAACAACCTGCTCATGTGGTACATGGACGTGGGGTCGCTGCTACGCGAAGAGGGAAAGGAAAAGACGGGCCATCTCGACCACACCCTGCATCTCATAGGCGACCTGAACAATCTGCACGAACAGCTGCTCCAGGCTCCGGCCGGAGAGCATTACCGCGAACTGTACGCCCATCTGCAGCCCGAACTGCCGCGTCTGCGGCAGCTCATCGGACGGCAGGAGATATCCGATACGGAACTCGCTTTCCGGACGCTCTACGCCGCCATGCTCTACCGCATGAAGGGGGACAAGACAAAAGAGAGCTCAATCTCCGATGTGATTGAGCTCGTTTCGCCGGTAATAGGGGAACTGGCACGGATTTTTCATCTGGCCGAAATCGGCGAGTTGGATATTTGGGAAAGGGACAACGGCTGATTCAGGCCATCGGACCACAGCGGTTCTCCCGGGAATCTCTTTGCCCGTCGCCCGCCCCGCAGAGTCTCCGGAAACATCCCTGTCGACAAATCCGGCCTCCCCTGCCGGAGCGGCTTTCATATATATGATGCCCGAAGGTTCCGTTTTGTTGCACGGAAACGAAAATTTTTTGCAGAAACGACCAACACCTGCCGCTTCTCTCCATGGCAGGCATACGAAAAACCGTACACGGCAGGGAATCCTTCCCTCCGATGCACGGTATCCCGCAGCCGCATTCCGGCCGGCCGGTCAACGGGCTATTCGGCCCGAACGATATTGGCGCCGAGCGCGTTGAGGCGCGCATCGATGTTCTGATAACCGCGGTCAATCTGCTCCACATTCTGGATGACGCTGCGCCCCTCCGCACTCAGGGCGGCGATAAGGAGCGCTACCCCGGCACGGATGTCGGGCGAAGTCATCATCGTACCGCGCAGGCGGCGTTCGTGGTTGTGCCCGATGACCGTGGCCCGGTGCGGGTCGCAGAGGATTATCTGCGCCCCCATGTCTATCAGTTTGTCCACGAAAAAGAGGCGGCTTTCAAACATCTTCTGGTGGATGAGCACAGAACCCTTCGCCTGCGTCGCCACCACGAGGAAGACCGAAAGCAGGTCGGGCGTCAGTCCCGGCCAGGGTGCATCGGCAATGGTCATTATCGAACCGTCGAGGAACGTTTCTATCTCGTAGTGCTCCTGACTGGGAATATAGATATCGTCTCCGCGCTGCTCGAAATGGATTCCCATGCGGGCGAACTGTGCGGGAATGATGCCCAGGTCGCCGAAAGAGACCTCCTTAATCGTTATCTCCGACTGCGTCATGGCCGCCATTCCGATGAAGCTGCCTATCTCTATCATGTCCGGCAGCATGGTGTGCTCCGTTCCTCCGAGACGTTCCACACCGCGGATGGTCAGCAGGTTGGAACCGATACCGCGGATGTCGGCCCCCATGCGAACAAGCATCCGGCACAGCTGCTG
>ULTW01001236.1_pt1 | contig 11037 bp, 8 predicted proteins | sample 1957961 | NCBI WGS metagenome assembly ULTW01 (sample SAMEA4835744, study PRJEB28245) | human gut metagenome | biome: gut microbiome; material: fecal sample | place: Denmark | collected 2008 | reverse complement strand
TTTTTTCTATAGTTACACGAGAAAGCACTTGAATTCTTCACTTTTCGTTCTTCACTCTTCACTTAACCTTCCCTACTTCCCTGTGGTCAGCAACTGCACGGCACGCATCACAATCTCGTTGGTTTCGTTCCATACCTGGAAATATTGACTCATATCCCAAATATCGCGCGCTACAAGGGCTTTCAACTGTATAGACAGGTATTTCCTCGTCTGAGCCAATTCGGCGGCGTCACGAGGCTCTATTTTCTCTTTCTTGCCTTCGGCAATGATTTCATCCACAAAGCTCTGAGGAACCTCATAGCTTGCCAGGAACTTACCAAAATCCTTGTATTGGCTCTTCAGCTCTTGGCGATGGGCGTCGATGAACTTCAGGCTGTGGGTGATAACGATGCTCTTGGCTGTGAGCAAGCGGTGCATCTTGGTGTACTTGGTGGTGTCGAGAGGCACAAAATAATCGGGCATGATGCCACCGCCGCCATAAACCACACGATGCTTGCGCAGGGTGTAATACTTGAGGGAGTCGGACAGATGAATGCTGTCTTGATTGGTAAACTCACCATGCTTGTAACGCTTATCGAGGTCGAGTGCATAGTCTTCACGGTCGCCTTTCTTATAGGGTTTCTGGATGCAACGACCACTGGGCGTATAGTAATGAGCTATGGTGAGACGTATCTCGCTTCCATCCTCAAAGGTAAGCGGACGCTGTACCAATCCTTTGCCAAAGGTACGACGACCTACGACCACTCCGCGATCTTGGTCCTGTATGGCTCCAGAGACTATCTCGGCAGCCGAAGCGCTAAACTCATTGGTGAGGACTACGATCTTGCCCTTGCGCCAACGACCATTGGCCTGGGCACGATACTCTTGGCGAGGTGTGGCACGACCATGGGTATAGACGATAAGGTCGCCCTTCTCCAAGAACTCATTGGCTATCTGGGCTGCTGTCTGAAGATAACCTCCGCCATTGTCTTGAAGGTCGAAGATGAGGTCTCTCATGCCTTTCTTCTTGAGAGAGTCCATAGCCGCAGAAACCTCCTTATGACTGGTCATTCCGAAACTGCCCAAGCGAATGTATCCGATGCCAGGTCGAATCATATAGGCCGCATCCATCGTGGTGACAGGTATCTTGTCGCGCTTCACCTTAAAAGTAAGCTTATCCTTGATGCCACGTCTAACGATGGTGAGGTTTACTATGGTTCCCTTAGGGCCACGAAGACGCTTCATGATGTCGTCCTTGCTCATCTTAACACCTGCTATGGCTGTATCGTTGACTGCCACGATGCGGTCGCCTGCAATAATGCCTACCTTCTCAGAAGGACCATTGACAACAGGCTGAATGACGAGGAGCGTATCATCGACCATGTTAAACTGCACACCGATGCCATCGAAGGAGCCATTGAGTGACTCATTCATCGACTGCGTCTCCTTGGCTGTGGTGTAAGAGGAATGGGGGTCGAGTTTCTCTAACATGCCTCGTATGGCATCCTCTACCAACTTATTCTCATCAACACTATCTACATAGAGATTGGTAATGGCTATCTCTGCCCTTCCCAACTTCTCTATCGGGCTATTCTTGCCCATACGGATGCGCATCTGAGCATCGACAGTTTCTGCTGCCAACAACGCCAGTAGCGCAAATATCAATATTTTCTTCATTTCTTAAAACTTAAGCTTATGAAAGAGAGAAGCCTTCAAGTGTCAACAGTTAACGGTTAACAGTTCCATTTTCCCTGGTTTCCCACGTTTCAACAGTTTCCCATTTCAAAGGCTTCCCACGAAAGCACTTGAATTCTTCACTCTTCGTTATTCACTCTTCACTATTTACTCTTCACTTAACAACTCTTCCTCAGGAATGTCTTCCTCAATAACCAGATTGTCGATGATGAAGTTCTGACGCTCCATAGTATTCTTACCCATATAATACTCCAAGAGTTTCTGTACTTGGTCGGTTTTGTGCAGAGTGACTTGCTCCAGTCGCATATCAGGACCTATGAAATGGGCAAACTCTTCGGGAGAGATTTCGCCAAGACCTTTGAATCGGGTGATTTCAGGGTCAGGACCTAAGGCACGAATAGCCTGCTGGCGCTCCTCATCACTATAGCAATACTGTGTGATAAAGTCGTTTTTCTTCTCCTTGGGTCCCAACTTGCCATCAGCATCGGCTATAGTCTGCTTGTTCTTTATCTTGGTGCGCTTGTTGCGAACACGGAACAGGGGCGTCTGCAATACATACACATGGCCCTTCTTGATAAGGTCGGGGAAGAATTGCAAGAAGAAGGTAATGATGAGCAGACGGATGTGCATACCATCGACATCGGCATCGGTAGCCACAATGACTTTGTTGTAACGCAAGGAGTCAAGGCCATCCTCGATGTCGAGAGCTGCCTGCAAGAGGTTGAATTCCTCGTTCTCGTATACCACCTTCTTGGTAAGACCATAGCTGTTGAGCGGTTTACCACGCAGGGAGAATACAGCCTGAGTGTTCACATCACGACTCTTGGTGATGCTTCCGCTGGCTGAATCACCCTCGGTAATAAAGATAGAGCTTTCCTCCTTACGCTCGTTCTTGGCATCGCTGAAGTGGATACGGCAGTCGCGCAACTTGCGGTTATGGAGGTTGGCTTTCTTGGCACGCTCACGCGCCAGCTTGGTAACGCCAGCCATGGCCTTGCGCTCGCGCTCGCTCTCCTTGATTTTATTCTCCAATATCTCTGCCACATCCTTGTGAATGTGCAGATAGTTGTCTACTTCTTTCTTGAGGAAATCGCCCACATACTTGTTGATAGAATCTCCTCCGTTGGGAGTCATCGTAGTGCTACCCAACTTAATCTTCGTCTGACTCTCGAAGACTGGCTCCTCCACGTTGATGGCAATGGCTGCCACCAGTCCGTTGCGTATGTCGCCATACTCATACTTGCCGAAGAACTCCTTGATGGTCTTGGCGATGTGCTCCTTGAAGGCACTCTGATGAGTTCCACCCTGAGTGGTATGCTGACCATTGACAAAGGAATAATACTCCTCGCCATACTGGTTGGTATGGGTAAAAGCCACCTCGATGTCTTCGCCCTTCATGTGGATGATGTCATAGAGGCCTTCGTTGGTCATATTGTCGGTAAGGAGATCTTGCAAACCATGACGACTGAGAATGCGACGGCCATTGTGCATGATGGTAAGACCCGTGTTGAGATAGGTATAGTTGCGAAGCATGGTCTCCACAATGTCATCGTGGAAACTATAGTTCTTAAAGAGTGTGTTATCTGGCTCAAAGAAGATAAAAGTACCATTCTCGTCCTCCGTCTTACTGGTCTTATCGCTCTGCAGAATACCACGCTCAAAGACCAGATGACGCACCTTGCCGTCACGGTAAGATTTCACTTCAAAATGAGAGCTCAAGGCATTGACAGCCTTAACACCCACACCATTCAGACCTACACTCTTCTTAAAGGCCTTACTATCATATTTACCACCTGTATTGAGCACACTGACTGCCTCGACAAGCTTGCCTTGCGGGATGCCGCGTCCATAGTCGCGCACACTGACACGAAGATTGTCCTCAATATCTATCTCGAGGCGTGCTCCGGCACCCATCTTAAACTCATCGATAGAGTTGTCGACCACCTCCTTCAGGAGCACATAGATACCATCTTCGGGCAAATTGCCATCGCCCAAACGGCCGATATACATACCCGGACGGGTACGCACATGCTCCATATCACTCAGATGGCGTATATTATCATCTGTATATTGTACCGTTTTATTGTTTTCCTCTGCCATATTTTCCTCCTATATTTTTTCCAAGATTGTTATGTTGTTAAACGCTCAGGACGCAATGGCTCTGAGAGTCGTCATGTGTGGAAGCTTCCAGTAAAAAAGAGGAAGTTTCCACTATATTTTCCTTTACTTGATAATCTTCTTGTAACAGTTGCGACGCTTATGTAAGATGGGGTTCAGAACACCCCATTGTCCTTGCACACCTGTATTACTCTCCATCTCTACCTGAGTTTCGCCCCACTCGATACCATAAGCTTGATAACGGGGAATGAGGTCGGCAAAGAGAAGTGCGTTGGCACCCTTGGCACGGTACTCGGGAAGGATGCCTACGAGCAACAGATCGGCAATCTTGGTCTTGTGCATCTTGATAACGCGAAGCAAGTGCCACCAACCAAAGGGGAACAGACGGCCGCGACGACACTTCTGCAGAGCCTTTGCCAATGAAGGTATGGTGATGCCGATGCCCACCATCTTGTGCTCGGCCTCGCTCCAGTCCTCGATGCAGGTAATGAGATTGAAGTCGAGGAAACTCAGATAAGAATGAATCAACTGGTCTATCTGCTTCTGCGAGAGCTCGGAGTAGCCATAGAGGTCTTTGTAAGTGGCATTGATCAGTTCGAAAATCTTCTGACCATAACCGCCCTGGAAAACATCTTTCTTGGTAAGCTTGCGCACATGCAGATTGTATCTTTTCTCTATCATGGCAGCAATCTTGGCGTATTTCTCGGGCACGGCATCAGGCACGATGAGCTTGTACTCTACGTACTTGTTGTCGACCTCATAACCTCCAAGAGCTTCTATGTGCTCGGGATAATAAGGATAGTTGTAGATGGTGGGCATGGTACCCAACTGGTCGAAGCCCCAGGTAAGCATGCCTTCAGGATCCATATCGGTAAATCCAAGTGGACCTACCACATCCTCCATACCCTTCGACTTGCCATAGTCTTCTACGGCTTGCATGAGTGCCTTGGATACTTCACGATCATCAATGAAGTCTATCCAGCCAAAGCGCACCGTCTTGCTGTTCCAACGCTCGTTGGCCTTATGGTTGATGATGGCAGCGACACGTCCCGCCAACTTGCCGTCCTTATAGGCAAGGAAGTATTGGGACTCACAAAACTCAAAGGCTGCATTGCGATCCTTGCAGAGAGTATTCATTTCGTCGCAGAACAAGTTGGGCACATCGTACTCGTTGCCCTTGTATAGGTCGTAATGGAAGTCGATGAACGTCTTCAAATCCTTCTTGTTTTCGACCTTTCGAATCTCTATTAATGACATGATTTCAAACTTAGTTTGTTACTTTAAAGTATGCAAAAATAGCAATATTTGGGCAAACAGCCAAATATTGCTATTTTTTTTGCAGTTTTTTATGAGGATTACAAGCCTCCTATAGATTTATGATGCTTTTTTAGCATCGGCTTTATCACTCCTACTTGATGAGATGTGCCTTTATCCACTCCATCTGACCATAGTTGGTTTCGAAGGTTGTCCAATGCTCATTGATAGGTGTCAACAGACTCTTCTTAGGGCATTTCAGCGTATTCCATACGGCATAGCTGGTAGTAGGAGGACAAGTTACATCATTGTATCCCCACGTAAGATAGGTGGGAACTGTAACTTTGCGGGCAAAGTTCACCACATCATAATAAGCCATCGTGTTGAGACAATCCTTATTTTTCAGCACCTCATAACATTTGGTGAAATGAGGATATCCACCTGTTCGGCCTTTCTCAGCATAGGCTGCCATATCGCTGAGCGCAGGATGATTGGCCACACATAGGGTTACACGCTTGTCTAAACCTGCTGCAATAATAGCCAAAGCGCCGCCCTGACTTCCGCCCTGCACAGCTACATTCTTACCATCCCACTCTGGAAGAGAGGTCAAGAAATCAATACAGCGCACCAATCCCTGATATACATGGCGCATATAGTAGCGATTCTTGTCTTCCAAACCCATAGATAGATAACCGCAGTTAGACTCATTGAATCCCTTACTTATCTCATTGAAAGTTTCGGCTGGAATACGTGGGTCGAGGCCATGAATCTCTATCTCAAAGCGGATAAAGCCATTCTCGGCATAATACTTATTGCGCATGGGGTCTTTGATGGTCTTAATGCCGGCTCCGGGAGGGGTGAGAACCACAGGATGGCTGCCCTGCTTGGCATTCTTGGGATAGAAGAGATAGCCATACATCGCATGTCCCTTCTTGTCTATCTGAAGTTTGATGAGATAGCAATCTATTTTGTCTGTACAATACTCTTTGGCGAGTTCTTTGGTATAACTCATCGGAACGCTCTTTAGCTCTTCCTTTGCCTGCTGCCAGAAGGCATCAAAGTCTTTGGGCTCTTGAGTATAAGGCTGAATTTTGTCTACAGAGAATCCCACCTTCATATGATGCTGATAGGTCTTACCATCGAGTTTATAAAACAATCTCAAATCACGGAAGCCCGGAGTTTTACGGGTTCCCATATTCACGATGGCACGACCATTCTTCAGTTTAAAACTGCCTTGTTTATCAGACTTCAGCATGTCGTCGCCTATTTCATAGTTTACCTCCCCGTCACGAGGTATGCCATACTTATAGAAGCTTACTTCCACCTTTGCCTGTTCACCAGTCTTATAGAGCCAGTCGGCATGATCGGGAACAGTAAGCCAAAGATAATCACTCTTGTACGGATAATTCTCGGCCTTTGCACTGGATACGCTCAGCATATTCATAGCCAAGAAAAACAGGAGCGTAAGATAGATTGTTTTTAATTTGTTCATAGCGTGATAGCTTTTGGAATATTTTAGATTGTTGTTTGATTGCTTTTGTGATGAGTACACAAAGTGATAAAGCCTATCATCTCTTTTCTGACGTGACTGCATCTTAATATGCATCTTAACTTGTATCTTGCAAAATTAAGAAAATTATTGTTTACCTCCAAACATTTAAGTAGAAATCAACAGTTGTGGTCTTGTTTCTCTCTGTATAACAGCCTATCAAAGCTTACCCCAGCTTACTCGTTATCAACAGCACATGACTATCGTCCGACAAAGTGGTGGCAAAGATATACGTATCACCACCATCTTTTAGTTTCAAACGCTTGCGAAGCTCTGCCACAGAGAGGGGAAAATTACGAATAGCTATATTGGCCTTCGTAATGCCTTGCAAATGACGTTTAAGCTCTTTCTTATTGAGTGAGGAAACAGACTGGATGCGGAAAGCACGACCAGGAAATTCATTTATCGCCAACTGGCTCACGTAGAGATGGCTATTCTTTGAGAGCATTGAGAGATTGTATCGCTGGGAGAGGACACCAAAACATCCTGCTTTCATCAACGAGGCATTGGGCTCAAAGAGATACGACATGGATTCTAAATCGGCAGAGGCTATCTTGGCTATCATTGAATCCATTGCAGCCTCGTCGAAGTCGAAAGACTGGGCATCATTGACGCAATAAATGCGAAGACCACTATCATGAGATGATGGGCTTGAAAGAGATGCGCTATTTTGCTCTATTTCTTTCGCTGAGAGCACTAATAGGAGCTCTTTACATTCATTACCCACAGAAACGATATGAACCTCTCTCACGCAGCTTAATTCGCTCACAGCACGATGCCAGTCGAGCATCGGGGATAGTTTGATGATGACAAAGTCTGATTTGCTAAGTAGCTCGTCCTGCAACTGAGTCACATCAGGGGTGCAGTCTTGAAGGCTTACAACCTTGTTACCTGCATCGTCGCGACGTGCAGGGTCAAGATAGACTACCCGAAGTCGAGAATGTTGCGGAATCGCATGAAGCACCTCTACGCCATCCCCATTCTTCACGGTGACATACTTTAAGCCCAATCGTTCAAAATTCTCATGAGCTGCCTCACAAAGATGCTTCTGTCTTTCTACATACATCGACTTCACGCCCAGTCGAGCAGCGATGTAAGAGAAGTCGACTCCAAATCCTCCTGTCAAGTCGATAAACTCAATTTCTGCTAAAGATTCTCCTGCGCAAACATTCTCTTTTATTTCGTTAACATTGCAAGCAGTTTCTGTTAATATCTGTTGCTTTTCACAAGTGCCTTCATTTTGAGCGAATTCTGAATCAACTGTACTCTTGGTCGCAAATTCGCAAATTTTAGCATCAACGCCCTGAGGCATGGTTACTCCTTGAGAAGAAGAAAGAGAAGAAATTCCTAACAGACGTACCACTAATTCTGCCTTATAGAGAGCCGTCTGCTCTGACGAACATTGTTCCATCGAGATGTGAGGAGGATAAACGATATCTTCGATTCTTGCCCAGCGAGGCAACTTGGCACGAGCTATCTGACGCCCACGAATCTGATCGAGGGCGAAAGGCATATCTACCTCAGGATTCTTATTCCCGAGGAAAGCCAACTTGCGGACGTCATCATCCTGATGTTGGCGAATAAAGTCTTGAGTAGCTTGGTTCATCGTTGTCATCTCCCTTTATCTTGACTATGGCGATGCATTTATCCGACTACCAGCGAGAATTGCAGCCCTAAAGCATTTGCTATTCTCAAGAAAGTAGAGAGTTGCATATCCGTTTGGCCCTTTTCCAGAGCAGAGACATACTCTCTCTTCTTGCCGATTTTCTCGGCAAGAGCCTTCTGCGTCATCTTCTGTTTCTTTCGCTCGCCCTTGAGCAACTCTGCATAATACCAAGCCTTAGCCCTGGCATCAAAATCCTTGCGAGCCTCGCTATTAGGCTCGCCATATTTTTCTTGCAGAACATCATCAAATGTTCTCAACTTAGACAGTTTTTCTTCATTAAACTTCAACATAAGCCCTGTCGTATATTTTCTTCTTCCATGCTGCAAAAATAAGAAAAATATTAGTTACTTTCAAATGTTTTGGAAGAAAATGCAAAAATGTTGCTGGAAGACAACTGTGAAGTGAAGCGTAGACATCGCCAAGCGTCGTTCATTGTTCTAAGGGCAAAGCCACTCATTTCATTTCTCTGTTGTAACTCACACCTGATGGCGTGGGGAAGAGGAATATTCACACAGCATTTATTTCTGTTATCCCGAACTGTGGTAGTTTTAGGATATGGTTTGAATGTTGTTGCACATCAGTTGTGCGACGTCTGCATAACAAGTGTTGTGCAAATGCATAACAGCTGATGTGTAAGCGCACATCAGCTGTTGGGCGGTTGGTGAGTCTATATTTTTCAGAAAAATCACTTGATTCTTCAGGAGACATTTATTACTTTCTTTAGTCTCTCCATCAAGGGTATCTGTTACTGAACTTTCGCATATCAGGAAGTTCAATAAATTAATAATAACCAATCTGTCTTTTTCATTTTTTACCCTATTGAAGTATTTCTATTACCCCAGTTCGGGATAAGAAAGGACCTCAGAGAGCCTCTAAATACCTCGACACGGCGTGAGCAAGAGTGGTATCGGTTGCAAAGATAGTGAAAATAATGATTACTTACATGTTTTCCGTGGATTATTTTCGGTTAGAACTGAAAAATGATGATGTTTGGGAACACAGTAACTATTAATAAGAAGCCAAGAGGGCCGCAACAGTCAGTTACAGCCCTCATGTCGCTTTATAACAAAGGAGTCATATACAGAGGAAGATACGTGATACCATCCTCTACTTTCAAGTCCTTATCATGAAGCACGTATGGCGTAGCCAATTGCTTGCCATACTTCTTAATGCACTTCTTTAGCGATGTAATCGTATAGTTGGAACCCGATTTCACCTCTATAGGCGATATATTATGACGACTCGTTATCGTAGGCTTGGCAATCAAGAAATCTATCTCCATACGTTCATCCGCTTCTTTCGCAGAATACTTGCTAAAGAAATAGAGTTTATGACCTGCCGCCCTCAGCATCTGAGCCACGATATTCTCTACCAACATACCTTCATTCACCTCCAGTTTGTCAAACATCAGCTTTTGATAGAGTTCGCTCGTCACAATGCCACGCTCATCAAAAGCATGGCAAATCAGCAACCCCGTATCACCCATATAACATTTCAAGGTAGTACGCTCCTCGTTCAACTTCAAGCCGATACTAGGCTCCGTGGAATTATAACAACAATTGATTATCTTTGCATCAGAAAGCCAGAAGAACGCCTCGGAATATTCTCTCATACGAGCATGCGACTGCAGGTCAGCCAAGCGGAACTTCTTCTCATGCTTCTGCAGTTGCCCTGGCAATTCCTCAAAGATAGCAGCCACCTTGGTCTCCTGGTTATCTGCATACTTGCGGATATCATTGCGATAAATGCCCAAGATGTCACGCTTACGCTCATCTACCTTGTCAAAATCTCGTGTATCGACATAAGTTTGCACTGCCTGAGGCATACCTCCCACGATCATATACTGACGGAAATAGTCCAATGCCTTACGATGGAAAGCCTCCATGGGCTTTCTTTTCTCAAATTGCATCTTGATAAATGGCATCATCATTTCATCCCCCATTGCCCAAAGAAACTCCTCAAAATCCATAGGATACATTTCTATGGCATGCTCTTCGGATGGCAACATAATATCCTTCACATTCTTTTTAATGGATATGAGCGAACCAGTCTCTATATAGTCAAACCTATGGTCAGCCACCAAGTGCTTGATGGCTGATCTAGCACGTGGACAAAACTGTATCTCATCAAAGATAATAAGCGAAGAAGCTCCATCCGTTGGATTCTTGCGAGGAATTAATTTCTTCTTTCCATACAATTCCAAACTTGTGAAAAGCATATCCAAGTCATCCAAATAGAGGTCGAAGAATTCTATTACCTTAGGATTGACACGGCTAAAATCAATGAGGAGATAAGAGTCATATTCGTTTTTGGCAAATTCCTCCACGATATAACTCTTTCCTATTCGTCGTGCGCCCTCTATCAAAAGAGCGACTTCGCCTCGTCTATTATGCTTCCAATCAAGCAGTTGCTGATATATCTTTCTCTTCATAAGGCTTCATTTTACACGTTTCTGAGAATTTTATAACCTCGATTTTACACGTTTCTGAAGTTTTTCAGCGTACAAATTTACACCTTTCTGAGATTTTTGCAAGAAAACATAGATAAATATTTCATTATTTAACCTTTAGAAACATCACTTAAATAAGTTCTCGCCAACTGGCAAATTTTATTTTCCTAACTGGGAAAAAATATTTCTCTAACTGGAAAAAAAGAAAAGGTAGGTGAAAACCGAATGGTTATTTACCTACCTTTATTATATTGTCTTTCGCATCACACGGATGCGGAAGCATTAATCAGCCAACTTAGCCTTCAAGAACTCACGGTTCAAGCGGGC
>ULTW01021714.1_pt1 | contig 11208 bp, 9 predicted proteins | sample 1957961 | NCBI WGS metagenome assembly ULTW01 (sample SAMEA4835744, study PRJEB28245) | human gut metagenome | biome: gut microbiome; material: fecal sample | place: Denmark | collected 2008 | reverse complement strand
TCTTCCGTGATATAGCCATCACTGAAGAAGAGCACACGATTGGCTACTTCACGGGCAAAGCCCATTTCGTGGGTTACTACCACCATCGTCATGCCTTCAGCAGCCACATCCTTCATCAACTGCAATACTTCTCCTACCATCTCCGGGTCGAGCGCAGAAGTAGGTTCATCGAAAAGAAGAACCTCCGGATTCATTGCCAGGGCACGGACGATGGCTACACGCTGCTTCTGTCCGCCCGAAAGACTATCCGGGTAACTGTCTGCCTTGTCCAGCAATCCGATGCGGGAGAGAAGCTCTGTAGCCTTCTCATCCGCCTCTTCACGGGTCATCTTCCCCAACTCTACCGGTGCCAGCATGATATTGCGGCGGATGGTCATGTTCGGGAAGAGATTAAACTGCTGGAACACCATACCCACCCGCTGACGCATCTTGTTGATATCCACATCCCAGGAGGTAAGGTCTATACCATCGATCAGAATCTTTCCCTCCGTAGGTTCCTCCAAGAGATTGATGGAACGCAGGAAGGTACTCTTGCCACAGCCCGACGGGCCGATAATGGCAACCACTTCGCCCTGCTTGACGGAAGTGGTAATGCCTTTCAGGACTTCGTTGTCGCCGAAGCGCTTGCGAAGTCCTTCTATCTTGATTATCTCGTTCATTTTATCCATTCTATTATCTTTCGCTCTTTCTCAAACGCTTTTCCAACTTTCTCACTCCGGCATTCAGTCCGAGGACGATGATGAGATACAGGCAGGCAACTACACCCAATGGCATCATTGCCTCGTAGGTGATGCTGCGGATGATATCGGAACCCTTGGTAAGATCCACGAGACCGATGTAACCGCTGATGGAAGTCTCCTTGAGCAGGGTGATAAGCTCATTACCCATCGCCGGCAGCACATTCTTGAAGGCTTGTGGCAGGATGATGAGTCGCATGGTCTTGCCATAAGAAAGACCGAGACTTCTACCCGCTTCCATCTGTCCCTCATCTACCGACATGATACCCGAACGGATGACCTCGGCAATATATGCCGCAGAGTTCAAACCGAAGGCTATGACGGCTACCAGGATCTTGTTGACATCGGCAGAGGCGAAGACCACATAATAGATGATGAGCAACTGCACCATGGTAGGTGTGCCACGCATGACGGTGAGATACAACTGGCAGAGCATATTCGGAATGCGCCAACCACCCCGACGCTCGTGACGGGCACGTATGATGGCTATCAGCGTACCGAGAATCACGGAAAGGATGATAGCGAAGAAGGTGATGATGAGCGTATTGCCCAATCCCTGCAAGAGATACTGATAGCGGTTGTCATCGATGAAGCAAGACTTGAACTTATCCAGAAATCCATGCTGTGCATCAGCCACTTCTGTTTTTCCGGAATTTACCATGATGACCTGTCGCACATCGGCGTAGGAATCGGTGAATCCGATGTTCTTCTCCCGCTCAGGGGTGACGGTAATACCGGCGATACCGGCATCAGCCTTACCAGCCTGCACGGAAGTGATGATGGCATCAAACTCCATATCAAGAATCTCGACATCCACACCCATCACATCGCCGATGGCATTCGCCACATCTACATCGATACCCACAATCTTACCATCCTGGTAGTACTCGAATGGTTCGAAGGTGGCATTGGTGGCAAAGCGGAGACTCTTCTTCAGTCCGAGCTTCTGCAGTGCTTCCGGTCCTACCTTCTTCACATCCGAAGTCTTAGGCGTATAAGCCACGGCTATGCCCCGTTCCAGATGGCGGTTGACGATGGAATCGATGACGCCATTCGCCTTCAGGATACGGATGGCTTGATTGATGGACTGCTGCAACTCGGCATGATCCTTTGCCACACAGATGGCGAAAGAGGAGGCATCGAAGGTTTCCGGCAGAATGCGGAGAGAAGGATTCACCCGCTGGAATGCCTTGGCTGGTGCCTCATCGGTCACCATACAGTCGATCTTACCCTGGAGGAGCGCCTGAATGGCATCGGCTCCCTTGTTGTATCGTTCTACCTTGGTGCCATCTCCTTTCTTTTCCAACTCTGTGGCAAGTCCGTCGCTGGTGGTACCTAACTGTACGCCGATAACGGCGCCCTGCAAATCAGCCTTCGTCTTCAACAGCTTTCGGGTTTCGGAAGATTCCGAACCGCAGGAAGCCAGAAGAAGACAGACTGCTATTACTAAAGTACTTAAACTAAATCGTTTTAATCTATTATAAATCATCTAATTAATCATTATTCTCCTTTAAAGCCTTTTGCCAAACCGCCCTCGCTGGTTTCCTTATAGAGCGAAGGGAGATCATGACCGGTCTGTCGCATTACCTCTACTACTCTATCGAATGATACACTGTGATGACCATCCGAGAAGGAGGCGTAGAGATCAGCATCCAGGGCACGGGCAGCCGCAAAGGCATTGCGCTCGATGCAAGGAATCTGTACCAATCCGCAAACCGGGTCGCAGGTCATACCCAGATGATGCTCCAATCCCATTTCGGCAGCATACTCTACCTGGGCAGGACTACCACCGAAGAGCTGGCATGCCGCAGCTGAAGCCATCGCACAGGCTACACCTACCTCACCCTGGCAACCCACATCAGCACCACTGATAGAAGCATTGTGCTTGACGATGTTACCCACCAGTCCGGCAGTAGCCAAAGCACGGAGGATGCGCTCCTCGCTCATTTCATGAGCGGTATGCATGTGATAGAGTACGGCAGGAAGTACACCACAGGCACCACAGGTAGGAGCCGTAACGATGGTACCGCCCGATGCATTCTCCTCACTCACCGCCAGTGCATAGGAATAAATCAGTCCGCGGCTCTGCAAGGAAGCACGATAGCCCTTTGCCTTGATATGATAGACAGCAGCCTTGCGCTGGAGTTTCAGCGGTCCAGGCAAGACACCCTCATGACTGAGACCATTGTGGATAGACTGCTTCATGGTATCCCAGACCTTACGGAGATAATCCCAGATATCCTTATCCTCGCATTTCTCCACGTATTCCCAGAAAGAGCGGCCGTTGTCGTAGCACCATTTCTGGATTTCCGCCATCGTCTTCAGGTCATAGACATCTTCAGCGCCCAACTCCGACTGTCCATCAGAACCATCCGAGATGGCACCGCCACCGATACTATAAACAATCCACTCATCAATCACGTCGCCATTCAGGTCCTTGCCCACAAACTTCATTCCGTTAGGATGGAAAGGCAGGAAGACCTGAGGCTTCCAGATGATATGAACAATATGCTTCTTGAGCACTTCCTCGATAGCCACATCGGTCATGTGACCCTTGCCGGTAGCAGCCAGGGCACCATACAATGTAACTTCGTAGGACGAAGCATTAGCACAACGCTCCAGGAAGAGCTTAGCTGCGCGCTGAGGTCCCATCGTATGACTACTCGATGGTCCCTTGCCAATTCGGTATAACTCCTTTAAAGATTTCATTTTTCCCGTATTATAATGTTATTGTTTTCATTTCAGGTATTTTTCCAGTGCTGGTCTATTTCACCTGGGTGGCTCTGGTGATGACGATGTCTTCCAGCGGGCGGTCATTGTTGTCCTTGTTGGTAGCCACATTCTGGATCTTATCTACCACATCCATCCCTTCCAGCACCTCGCCGAACACGGTATATCCATTGTCCAGATGAGGCACTCCACCATGCTTGATGTAACCCTGCTGCAACTGCTCGGATGGCAATGCGTAGGATTTCGCACCCTCTCTCTTCTCCTTCTCTACATAGTATTCCATCTGTCGGGGTGAGAAGTTTCTGCCCCAGGTGATATAAAAATCGGTAGAAGCTGATGCCTTGGTAGGATTCTCATCATCCCCCTCACGGGCTGCACAGAGCTGACCGCGCTTGTGGTAATATTTAGGATAGATGATTTCGGCTGGTACCGTATAGTTGACATCAAACTTCTCCACCTTTCCGGGAGTAACCTTGCGACAGGAATAATCACCACCCTGGATCATGAAGTTCTTGATGACACGCTGAAAGATACAGCCGTTGTAATATCCGCTGTTCACGAGCTTGAGGAAGTTGTCGCGGTGATGCGGTGTATCGTTATAAAGAGCCACACGGATATTGCCCATCGTGGTTTCCAGCAGTACCTCGTGGCAGGTGGTATCACGAGGTGTCTCCCAAGGGAGCAACTCATTGTCGAATGCCGGACGGGCAGTCTGCTGAGTAGGCTGAGTCTGTTCCTGCGCCATTGCCTGAGGAGCAAAAGCAGCCAGCAAAAGGGCAGATATCGTTATTATCTTTTTCATTTTCTTAATACTTAAATCTGTTTTTTATGTTATTGATTGCAAAGATAATGATTTTATTCTAAAAAGTTATGCTTTTCTCAAACTTTCTTTATATCTTTGCGTGCAAAATGACAGAAACGGGCAAAATGATGCTCAAAAATTGGTGAATAACATAAAAAGCTTCGAAAATGAGGCTACATAAACGATTTGATATGATGACAACAAAAAGATTATATCTTCTTCTCCTGGGCTTCGCACTGATAGGAATGAAAGCCCAGGCACAGCACGTGAGCTTCGGACCTCTGCACAGTCAGGATAGTCCGAGGGAAGACTGGCTGTTGCCAGGCGATACGGTATATCAGGACGGGAAAACCGTGGTATATGGAGGCAAACCCGTAAAAAACACCTATACCCCTATCCGGCATATCGATTCCAACAGTGACGAACTCTACAAGATGAACCGATATGGCTGGGGACTCCATAAGGGACTGAACCTCTCGGTAGATCTTTCCGTCTTCGCCACTTTCGGCAAGCATGCGCCACACTGGGGCGGTTTTACCCAGACCATCAATGCCACGTATCTCACGCCGCTCACCAAGGACAACAAGCTGTGGATGGCTTTGGGTACCTATCTCAACAACATCAATTACGGAGGCGACAATTTCCGGGATGGTGGTGTGTATGGCATTCTGGGCTATCAGTTTGATGAGCACTGGGAGGCATACGTATATGGACAGGTAAGTGTTGCCAACAACTACAATTCCATCTACAGCCGTTATGCCGGATATGGTCCTTACGGATATGGCAGATATGGTATGTATCCCGGCATCTGGGGAATGGGCGTGATGCCTGGAGGATATGGCATGGGTGCTGCCGGTGCCAATGTATTAGGTGCCGGAGTAAGATACACCAACAAGAACTTCTCCATCGGAGTAAGCGTAGAAGGAAACTGGTATAATAACCCAAAGACTCCTTCCTATTACAAACAGTATGATTATCCGGTTTCGGAACCGCTTAAATGATAAACAATAAAGCCAGCGATTTTTCGGTCGCTGGCTTTATTATTTATTGTATTGAGTAGTGATTATCCACAGATAATCTGAACGATACGTTCTGCAGACCGTCCATCCCATCTATCAGGAATACCACCCTTCTTCCATTCACCCTTCACAATCTTCTCCATCGCCTGCTGAAGCTTCTCCGGATCTTCAGCAACGAGTTCGTTGGTTCCTACGGTTACGGTTTCCTGATGCTCGGTATAGCTGTTCAGGGTGATACATGGCACCCCATTGAAGGTAGCCTCTTCTGCCACATTACCCGAATCGGTAATTACACCCATAGCGTGGGCTGAGAGATAAGAGAAATCGAGATAACCCTGAGGCTGCACAACCATGATACCCGACTGATGGTCAGCCACATCCTGGTAAGCCTTGAAGGCAAGCACGAATCCCAATGCCTTGCCACGCAAAGGAGCCAGAACCTTGATGCCTGCCTGGCGAGCCACACGGTCAATCGTTGAGATCAAGGTCTTCATCTCATCGATATTGTTGACGATGGCCTTGCGGTTCAAGGTAAGCACCATATACTTGCCATCCTCCAGATGCTGCTCGTCCATCACCTGAGGGCGCTTCATGCGCTGCTGCAGGAACCGGATGTTATCAATGAGTACATTACCCACCATATAGACCTTAGAGAGTTCGGCACCCTCCTTGTTGGCGATACTGTTGTTGGAGATACCTGCGGTGAAGAGGATATCAGAGAGTCCGTCGATCACCAGACGGTTGATTTCCTTTGGCATGGTGATATCGAAGCTACGGGTACCTGCTGCGATGTGAGCCAACTGAACGCCCTGCTTCTTGGTGACGATAGCCACAGCCATCGTAGAAGCCAGATCATCCACTACAATCACCACATCCGTAGGATTCTGCTGGAGATAGCGCTCAAACTGTGCCATCACCATACCGGTCAGCTCATTCATATTCTCACATTCCACGCCCAGATAAACATCCGGCTTGCGGATACCCAAGTCAGAGAAAAGAGAATCTTCAAGGGTCTCATCGTCTTCGCGACCGGTATAGACCAGCTTGCACTCCATCTCCCCGCCCGCATTCCGGGCATTCTCTATCGCTCTCATCACAGGAGCCACCTTGATGAAGTTAGGTCTCGCTCCAGCAACAATACAAATTTTCTTACTCATATTTTTTAGTTTACTTACTGTTAAACAAATCCTTGATGCCACCGATGGATCCCAGGAGGTTGGTAGCCTCGTATGGCAGATAAACCACCTTATTATCCTTACCCTGAGCCACTTCCTGCATCATGGTAATGTATTTCTGTGCCAGCAGATAGTTGGCAGGATTGGTACTCTGTCCTACGGCTTCGGTAATCTTCTGGATGGCGATGGCCTCAGCCTCAGCCTTGCGGATGCGGGCGGTAGCCTCACCTTCAGCTCTCAGGATAGCCTGCTGCTTGGCAGCCTCAGCCTTGTTGACAATCGCCGCCTTTTCACCTTCGGAGAGCAGACGCTGCTTCTCCTTCTCACCTTCTGAAGTCAGGATGGTAGCTCGCTTGTTACGCTCTGCCTGCATCTGCTTCTCCATCGCCTGGAGCACACTCTCAGGAGGAGTGATATCCTGCAACTCCACACGGTTTACCTTGATTCCCCACTTGTTGGTGGCATCGTCGAGCACCGCACGGAGCTTGGTGTTGATGGTGTCACGGGAGGTAAGCGTCTGGTCGAGCTCCATCTCACCGATGATGTTACGCAGGGTAGTCTGAGTCAACTTCTCTATCGCATTAGGCAGGTTGTTGATTTCATAAACACTCTTGAAAGGATCTACAATCTGGAAATAAAGCAGTGCATTGATCTGCATCTGAATATTATCCTTGGTAATCACATTCTGACGGTCGAAATCATAAACCTGTTCACGAAGGTCGATGCTGCTGGTATAAGTATAGCTTCCTCTACGCATCGCAACGATGGTCTTGGCCTGGTCGATGAAAGGAATGATAATGTTGATACCTGGCTTCAGGGTAGCATAATAGCGACCCAACCGCTCGATGATTCTGGTCTCACTCTGAGGAATGATCACGATGGTTTTCTTTACCACCACCAGTGCAAGCAGCACTAGAGCAATCAATACATAAAGTCCTATTTCCATGATGTTTATAATTAAAAGTTAATACTTCTCTACCTGGAGAATGATAGACTGGTGACCCATCACTCTTACACGGGTGCCCTTGGCGATATCACCAGCAGCCCCCGGAGCTTCTGCCTTCCAGTCATCACCATCGAGCTTCACTCTTCCATACCCACCGGCAACGATGGTTTCACTCACCTCGCCTATCTGTCCGGCAAGGGCATCGGAATTACTCTCCCGATGATCGGCTCCCCTATGGATAGCCTTTACCAGATGCGGACGGATCAACAGGATACTGAGTACGGAACATACCGCCCAGACCACTACCTGCAACCAGAACGGAGCATCCATCACAGCCACAGGTATGCTGATGAGCGCACCGATGGCAAAACAAGTCACGTAGAAGTCGCCCGAAGACAACTCCAGGATGAGGCAGATGAACATGATGACTGTCCAAAAAAGCCAGAGGTTTTGAGAGATATATTCCATCATATCGTTATTTTTTAGTTGATTTCTTCATCTCGTTATTTTTTAGTTGATTTCTTCATCAGCGAGCTAGCCTTGATGGTCTTGACGCCCGTTTTATTTGTGGTAGTAACGGAAGTCTGTCCCTGAGGCTTGTAATACTTCAGCGCAGTAGGCATCGCCGCCTTCAAGGCAGCAATACGCTTGGCATCGGAAGGGTGATCGCTGAAGATATCACTCTTGCCCTGATTGCCCGAAGCCTCAGCCATACGTTCCCAGAAAGGTATAGCCTGCTGAGGATCGTAGCCTGCCATCGCAGCAAAGATCAAGCCCATATAGTCGGCTTCCGTTTCGTTTTCACGCGAATACTTCAGATTGCGGAAGGAGAAATACTGTCCGGCTACGGCACCCGCCAGATCTCCCACTCCATTACCTACAGCCTGATTCAGCACACCGCTCAGGATGCTGGTACCTACCTGCTGGTTCTGAGCCTTGGAAAGCTGCTCGGCACTATGCTTAGCCACGGCGTGTGCGATCTCATGTCCCAGTACGATGGCGAGCGAATTATCGCTGGAAGCCACCGGGAGCAAGCCTTCATATACCACAATCTTTCCGCCAGGCATGCAGAAGGCATTCACACTGTTGTCCTGAACGAGGTTGAATTCCCAGGAATAGTTCTGAAGATCATTGGCGTATCCGTTCTCCTTGAGATAAGTTTCCACGGCAGCAGCCAGTCGCTTTCCTACTCTTACCACCTGCGCAGTCTTCGCTGCATTGGTAGATTTCTTAGCAGAAGCCATGTACTTGGTATATTCCTGATTAGACAAGCTCAACACCTGTGCATCTGAAACAGAGATGCGATGGGTGCGACCCGTAAGAGGCACCTTCTGCGTTGTACCGCAAGATGCAAGCATCATGGCAGCCAACATACTAAAAACTAAAACCTTAATCCGTTTCATTTTCTATCTTCTCTTAAGTTATATATTCTATTTGCAAGAAATAGTTATCTTATGATTTGCAAATATACATCAAATACACGAAACAACCAAGTTTTTCCGGGAGTTTAACAAAAAATTAATCCCGGCTCCGAGATTCATCGTTAGAATCTCAGAGCCGGGATTGATTCTTTTATGGGGAGTTGATTTTACTTCTTAGCATTCATTGCCTTCTTGGCAGCAGCTACAGCCTTTTTGTACTTAGCAGTAGCCGACTTCAAAGCCTTGGCATTGTTAGCCTTCTTGGCAGCAGCTACAGCATCATAAAGATTCCACAACTTGAACTTAGCAGTAGCCTCCTTCTGTGACTTGGTATAAGCAGCAGCGGCAGCCTCTGTAGCAGCCTCAGCCTCAGGAGAAGCATATTGATGCTTGTAACCATCCTGCTTGTTCCAGAAACCACGGGTGAAGTCTGGGAAGGTAACAGCAGCGCTGTTGTTGTCCATAGAAAGCGCACCCAACTCAGCCAAAGAGCACCACTCAGCCAAATCATAAACGTCCATATCCAATGGCAAGCCATTCTGCAAGCAGTAAACCAGACGAGAGTCCATGATGAAGTCCATACCACCGTGACCCATCTGACGGCCCAGTTCACCATACTTCTTCAAGATTGGGTGATAATACTTCTTGATCAAAGCTTCCTTCTGCTCCTTGTTCATGAAACCATGAGCATTGAGGTTATCCATCTGAGGAGCGCCTGTACCCTTGAGCGCCTCGCCAGAGAGTGCAAACTCCTCGGTAGGATACTTGGTAGCGTAACCCTTGGTACCTGTGAGCTTGAACAAGCGGTTGTATGGCTGAGGAGTCATCACGTTGTGCTGGATCTCTACCACCTTACCCTTAGCTGTACGCATCAAGGTAGTAGTATGGTCACCATTGCGGAACTCCTTGCACTCCTTGCCGCTCTTGTTCTTCACCCAGTCCTTACCCACGAAAGACTCTGTATCCATGGCAACGAGCGTTGTGAAACGGTCGCCACGGTGAATATTCAGGCACTGAGCAACTGGACCCAAGCCGTGAGTAGGATAAACATCACCACGGTTCTCCATGTTATACTTCATACGCCAGTGGAGGTTGTCCTTGTCATTGTCAGCTGGATCCTTCCAGTAAGCATCCCAGAAGTCCTCGAGACAGTGGATATAAGCGCCCTCAGCACGGATAATGTCACCGAAAACGCCATCCTGAGCCATAGCCAGCGCATTCATCTCATAGTAGTCGTAGCAGCAGTTCTCCAAGATGAAGCAATGCTTGCGAGTCTGCTCGCTCAAGTTGATCAGGCTCCAGCACTGATCCAGATTCATGGCACTAGGAACCTCGATGGCTGTATGCTTGCCATTCTCCATCGCAAACTTGGCAACTGGGAAATGGTGATTCCAGTCGGCTGCGATATAAACCAGGTCGATGTCAGAGCGCTTGCACAAAGCCTCATAACCCTTCTCACCGCTATAGATATCAGCAGGCTTCAAGCCCTGCTTGCGCAAGTACTCCTGTGATTTCTCTGCACGAGCCTCCTCGTAATCGCACAAGGCAACGATCTCTACACCCGGAATGTGGCAGAAACGCATTACTGCCCAAGGACCACGCATACCGAGACCGACAAAGCCAACACGTACTGTCTTCAACTTAGGAGCCGTCAATCCCAAAACATTCTGCTGTCCTGCAGGACGCTCTGGTGTCTCCACAACGATTGTACCCTTGTCCCAATGCCACTTGGTGCCAGGAGACAAAGACTGAGCGCTAGCCGACAAAGAAAATGCCGCCAAGGCTGCCATCAAAAAACTCTTAATTTTCATCCCTAAAGTTAGCAACACTTACAATTAGTAATATTGATTAATAGGTTCTGAGCAACATCCAGGTTTCTCAGCATTTCTCTCAAATCAGCACTCCATTCATCTTAGTGTTGCATTAGAAAACAAATAGAACGCTGAAATGACACTGCAAAAGTACAAATAAAATTTGAGATACTGAATCTTTTTAGTGTTTTTTATGGATAAGGGTGCAATTCGAGGCTTTTAACAAGAACCATTCTCAACACCTGCACAACCGGCACTCCCCTCCGTTTCGTGAAGGGAGTTTACCCGTTCCCTTTTATGCAAGATAACATCGAGGATGAGGTGGAATACAATCCATACCACAATGTCAATGGACAGGATATACGTGATGTTCACGTGGCCGATCATCAGGAAGTTGATCAGGATAAACATCAGCGAGAGCGCACAGATGCTCACCATCACCTGTCTCACCCTCAATCCACATCTCAGCAACTTGTGGTGGATATGATTCTTGTCCGGCAAGAACGGGTTCTTCTTGCATCTCAGTCGGTGGCCCACCACTCTCACCACGTCGAGCAGCGGCACCAG
>ULTW01057406.1_pt1 | contig 11296 bp, 8 predicted proteins | sample 1957961 | NCBI WGS metagenome assembly ULTW01 (sample SAMEA4835744, study PRJEB28245) | human gut metagenome | biome: gut microbiome; material: fecal sample | place: Denmark | collected 2008 | reverse complement strand
CCGATGGCTCCCATGAACGAGGCGCCTTCTACGCTCGATGAGCAGACGATGGCCATGCTGTAGCCCATGTTTCTGAGTTTCTGGGCATCCACCTCCTTCTTATAAACGAAGTCGAGGTCGAAATGGGTCCACTCGGGCGTGTCGCCGATGTCTGGCAACTTGGCGATTGCCACCACCTGAGGGCTGGTCTGCACGTTGTCGCCATAGAGCACGATGCTGTTGCCCTCGGCGTCGTGGTTGTCGTAGAACACGGCATAGATGGTGCCGTAGTCTTTCTTGCCTTCCACCACCTTCTTCTGGCGGTCGGTGAACACATCGCCACGCTTGTATCGGTAGTAGCCGCTGAATTTGGTGGGCTTGAAACTTACGGGCACGCCAAACTGGGTGGCCTTCATGGCATCCTTCAGTGCCTGACTGGCGTCGAACTTTCCGATGAAGAGGTTGCCCGCAGCGATAGGCATCTTGGCCATTGCGCCAAACTGGTCGGTATCGCTGGTGGTGAGCTTCACGCAGGCACCGTCGTAGCCTTGCTCCACAGGTACCGTTGGATATTGGTCTGGCTTGGCTGAGCTTCGGCTCATGTAGAAGCCCGGATTTCCCGTAGCCCAGTTGTTGGCAAGCGTACCGTCGTCGTTCTTGTCGCTCCAGACATAATATTTATGAACGGGCTTGTTTTCGTTGAGGAAATAGTTTTCGAAGTCGTACTTCATCATTTCGTAAACCACGGGCGGGAAGGTGAATCCCACTCTGTACTGCCGTTTCCAGTTGCCATCCTCGGAAGTAACGGTGTAGGTTACTTGCCCGTTGGTGAAATCCTGCACCGAACCGTTGGCAGGCGATAGGGTTGCGCCTGGTGTAATCTGGAATTTCGGTGCGAAGTGCGAGAGATCTGTTCCCTTTTTTACGAGGAAGCAGATTTCATTTTCCGTAGACATCACGTTCTGCAGGGTATCTGTGGCTTTGAGGAAGCATTCTTCCCAGTTGCCGTTGTTGGGGATGAAGGCCTGCTCGATGTCGCATTCGGCATTGAGGGGTTCGTCCTTGAAGCACGAGGTGAATGCTGGGGCAGATAGTGCTATCGCGAGGATAGGTATGAATTTTGAATATCTTTTCATAAATGTCTCCTTATATTATATTTATTCGTGATGTTTCAGCTGCAAAATTAAGCAGAAAACTCGAAATTACCAAATATTTTCCTCTTTTTAGATATATTAGTTCCGAAATTAAACAAAATTAAGGCGGCGAAGCCCTAGAGACTTCGTCGCCTTTCAGATTTTCAAGTGCTATATCAATCTATAGTACTTTCAGATTTTCCTGTGCTGCGTAATCTAGATGGTTTCCCCCGTCTAGATTACTACGTCAGTAGAGTCGCCGCCGCTGCCGGTGTCCTTACCGCCGCCGTCGCTGCCTGAACCCGTGCTGCCCGGATTCTTGTCGCCGGTGGTGCCTCCGGTGGAGCTTCCGCTGCTGCCACCAGCGTTGCCACCGGCGTTGGTTCCGCCGCCGTCAGAACCATCGTCGAGACCGTTGTACTCGGTCATCTCCTCAACCTTCACGCCACGGAGCATCGACTTGATGCGCTTGTTCATGTACATCTCGATGGCTGGTGCGAAGACCACGTGGAAGCCCTTGATGTTGGCGGTGGTGAACTTTTTCGGGGTATCGGCAGGGGAGGTGCTGATGCCCACCTTGAAGGAACCGAATCCGTCGAGGATCACGCGCTTGCCGTCGGCGAGGGCATAGGCGATTTCTGTTTCCAGTGCGTTGATCACGGCGATGATGTCTGGCTCGGTGAGGGTGCATCGCTTACCGATTTTCTCGGCGATTTCCTTGGTGCGGATCACGCCGTCTACTACGGCTTTGCCGTAGATTTTGCCGCGGGTTGCTGAGCCCTTGCGGTTGTTCTTCACTTTTCTGTACTTTACGCTCATAATACAAAGATTTAAAGGGTTAATAAAATAATTTATCTGATTTTCCCGACCTGTTCGGTCGTTGGGCATACGCCTGACGTGATATGGTCACGCAGATTTCGCAGATTACGCAGATTTTTCTACCTGTTCGTCCGTAGATTCTTCTATAGTAGGAACTCTGTTTTTCCCCAGTTTTTACGGCGTTAGCCCTTGGCCGTAAGGCCAAAAATCTGCGTAATCTGCGAAATCTGCGTGACTTTATATAATCCTGCGTGACCATACCTAGCAGCTCATGCACGAGCTAACGCCAAGTGATGTGGCGATGGCTGTGAGCACCGAGATGACAATCTGAATCACTGTTTTCCATGTCTCTTTCTTCATAGTATCTCCTTTCTTGTCTTGAATCATTAAAACAAAATCTGATAACGGTTCTTCCTTCGCATCGTGTAGCTCACATGAAGCCAGCGCTGCGTGCCGGGCGAGGCGCCGCGAGGCTCCAGGATCATCTGGTCGAAATGACAATGCTCCTCGATGAAGCCGGAATACTTCTTCAGAATCTCATCGTTGGGGATGAAGAGGTCGGCAGCCTCGCCCAGGGTGTGCTGACTGCCCGGCACGCCGTGCACAGCCAGGTTCAGCTGCGGACAGCGATAGCCACTCGTAACGGTGATGACTCCGAAATTCTTTCTCAGGGGTTCCAATACCTGCTCGCAGAGCATCATCAGGCGGATGATGATGATGGCATCCTGCGGCGTGTTGTCGATGCCATACTTGATGGCGGTGCCCGAACGGAGAAACTCTCCTAGGGTGAAGTGGGTGGAGAGGAGCATCTGCTGCATCCTCTCCAGTTCCAGTTCTGTGTGTTGTTCCATACGCATTAGATAATTTACTTGTGAATCAAACTTTTACCTACTACTTTCTTCTGAATTACAATGCAAAGATACAAAAAAACTCGGCTCTTGTCAAGAGTTTCAGGGTGACATTTTGGGTGACATTTTAGAAGCAAGCTTTACGCCAGCAGGAAGCAAGTCTTACTCCAAGCCGGAGTAAGGCTCACCCCGAGTTGGAATGAGCCTTACGTAACGTTCATTTGAGCCTCACCCCGGCTTGGAGTAAGCCTCACTTCAGATTCATCTCAGTTCATCATCAGCAGCAGTTCGATGATGCGGCAGGGAGGATTCTTCTGCATCTCCTTCATGTAGAACAGGGTGATGCTGTCGGGTAAGATGCGGCGGCGCTGCTCCATGGATCTCAGCTTGTTCAGGGCCTTGGCGGGGTAGTGGGGCACGGGGATGCCCATCTGACCGAAGATGTCCTTATAGAGCTGCTGTAGCGGCTGCGGACGGAAATGATTGTCGTGCCAGGGGTCCTCCTCTTCCTCCACGCTGATGCTCTTCAGCGAGGCGATATCCCTCACGTCGTGCACGAACTCGATGAGCCAGCACTGCGTATGCGTCCACTGATACCGCTGCGGGTCCTGCTGCAATATCCACTCATAGTCGGCGAGCATCATCTCGTGTGCCCGCTTCTTCAATTCGTTGTATTCTTTTTTTGTCATAGGCGTATCATCTTGAAAATAAGATTGCTAACTCTCAACTATCCCTTCTCCCACGGCTCCTCGTCCTTCGGCAATACCTTGGCATACAATACCTCGGCGATGCATTCCTCTTCTGATGCACGCTCGTCGTATCTGCCGCAGGGCTGCCTCATGTAGTACACCTTGCCCGGACGGCAGAACTCCTGGTCTCTCACCTTCAGCATCTCTACGATGGAATACGTCTTGCCCTCCTGAGGCTTGTTCACGCGAGTCACCGTGAGCAGATAATCCGCAAGGTTAGCCCACTGCGCACTGCCCGCAATGCTGTAGAGATCCAGCGGCGGAAATGCCTCGTGGCCGTCCTTATACTGAATTCTCGGGTGCGCCACCACCACCGTCCAGACGTGATGCGCACGGCTCCACTGCTGCAGTCGGGTAAGCATCAGCTTCACCTTCTCCGTCTCCGTGGCACGGCTGCCGCCCTCCGTCACGTTGATGAACACATACGGGTCTATCACCAGGAAATCTATCTTCTGCTTCTTCTTCCTCATCTCGCTCTCGGCAAGTTCCGTGATGTATTTGCTGTCGGGCAGACGGCTCTTGGTGTCGAAGTCCACCATGTGGCTCATCAGGAATTTCAGGGCGTGGCGGTTCACCAGGCGCGCCTCCTCGGGCGATTCGTTGCCGTCCATCGTCTCCGTGTTCTCCACGCCCAGGGCTATGCGCGCTATCTCCCTCACGTGCTTGCCCTTGATAGGCTTCTCGAATGAGAAGAAGGCCACGCGCTTGTTGCAGTTGTACATCAGATGCGCCATCATGCAGTTCAGAAAATCCGTCTTTCCCGAGTTCGGGCGACCCGTCAGGATGATGAGCCCGCCATCCGAAGTGGGGTGGAAGATGCTGTCGGTGAGCTTGCCCATGCCCACCTCGTAGCCGTGGTCGTAGTTGCCCATCAGGATGTCGAGCACCTCGTCGGCATTCTCCTCCAGGTCGTATACGTCGCCCTCGTTAGCCGGCTTGGCCTCGCTGATGATTCTCGCCACCTCGTCCCTGCCGAACGCCTCGTACACCTCGCTGATGTCTTTCTTGCCGCTGGGCAGGCTCGCCACCTTGGCACGGGTGGGATACTGGTTGATGAGCGACTTGACGAGCATTCTTCCCGGACGGTCGGAGTCGCCGCAGATTACGATGTCCTCAGCCTGCAGAATCCATTCCTCAAAGGCCTCGTGGCTCTCGGCGATGTTGGTGGCGGCGCCGTTGGCCACGCTCAGCACGTAGGGGAATCCGCAGCTCATCAGGGTGAGGCGGTCTTTTTCGCCCTCGGTGATGATGATCTGTCGGATGATACCGGCGTCGGGGCGCAGTTCGTTGATGCTGTCGATGCCGTAGGGTGCACAGGGCTTGGTGGGCGAAATCTGGGTGAATCCCTTGCTCCATTCGCCGGTGACGGGGTTCTGCTGCACGCTGCGGAACTTGGCGTTGATGATTTTTCCGAACAGATGGTTGCAGTATACGATGGCAGGCACTTCCTCCACGCCCTTGGGGTCCTCGCTCTTGGCGTCGTTGGCGGGCTGCATGATGAAGGCGCACATCACGCCCTCCTTTCGGATGACGTCGGGCGAGAGGTTCATCTCCTGGATGTATCTCTGCACCATGCCCTGGAGCGAGAGGATGCGCTGCGGCGGGAGCATGGGTTTCGCCTTGGGGTTGCGCTGGGCAACGTTGGCGGGGTGGAAGTGCTCGATGAACCGTTCCTCTTCCTCGGGGTCGTTGAAGGGGTAGATGGGGTAGAGGATGGAGCGGGTGGCGGCATCTATTTCCTTGTAGTCGTCGGTGCTCATGGGCACGTAGTTGTCGGGCAGGTCCTTGCCGTTGCGTTTCTTGGCGGCGTAGCTGCCGTCGGGGTTGAAGCTGCCGTCGGCTCCCTGCTGTGCGTTGTAGCTGCGTGATTTCATCTCGTCGAGTTGTCCCTTCATTTCGCACGAGAAGCAGTAGATTCTGCCGTCGGAACGTTTCACGTAGCAGTGTTTCTTTCCGCAGGTAGGGCATGTCACTTTGATGTTGACGGGCTGCTTGTGGATCTCCTTCATGGCGTCCTGCGTGATTTTTCTGAGTTGCGCCAGGGTTACCTTTTCGGAGGATGCATCGCTGGATGAGGATGCATCTCTGAATGATGATGCATCGTTGAATGATGAATCATCGCTTTTCTTGGATGCGAATTTTCCGATACCGTGGAATTGTTCCTGGTATTTCTGATAGAGTACTCTATCCGCTAGAGGAATTTTCTCTAGGATTTCGGGGAAGTCTGTTGCATAGTATCGAGGCTTCTCTCTCTTGTTTAGTTGTTGATTGTCTGCCATAATTTATGTTTGTTTAAATTAAAAACTGAAGTTTCGTAAGTAGCATCCTACCGTCCCCGAAGGGGGCGAATGTGAATAACCGCGGGTGGAATGACCGAAGGGAATGGAACCTGCGGATAGTCACAGATACTCTCTTATCGTCCCCGAAGGGGGCGAACAGGAGCAAGACTGGATGTGGTTCGCCCCCTTTGGGGACGCTTTCTCCCTACTATTAGTTTGTCCGCAGGTTCCATGACCTTCGGTCATTCCACCAGCGGTTATTGAAAGTTGGCCCCCTTCGGGGACCGGAGGTTACTTGCGAAACTTGAATTAAAAATTCAGTATTGTTGTTGTTTTGAAGAGAGGGTGTTTCTTCTTTTACGTCTTCCGCTAGGCGTACCGCCGGAATTGCAATCCGGCGTTAAAAAATGTCCCAACCTATTGATGCTCTGCGGATTTGCAATCCGCAGCAAGGGAGCATGCCATCTCCTCCATCTTCCAGCAGTGTGTAAATTTGCTCCAGGTGGCCTGGTCGGATGGTCGGGGTGGGGCTTCTGGCGGGATGCGGTGCTGTGCGATGGCACCATTGGGCAGCAGGGTGTCGTAGAATCTCTGCTTCGACGCCTGGTCCTGATACTCGAATGGGGAGATGGGGCGGTTCTGTCGGATTCTCTCCCCGGGATGCTGTGCCAGATACTTCTTCGTGTCCGCGATGGCCTGCGTCACTTTCTTTAGCATGAACTCCTGGTTGATCAGGTTCTTGAGCCAGCAGCTCTGTCCCTCTATGGTACGGATGCTCATCATGCGATTGCTGTTGTTCAGCAGATAGGGATAGAGATAGTTGTTGAAGAACAGTTTCGTTGCAATGTTGGTAGGGCATGCGGCGTTGGGGTCGGTGTAGAGCCCTACCATCATTTTCTCGGTGGCATCGTTCACGGGTTTCACCACATTGGCGTAGGCATCGGGGTTGGTTTTCACGTAGTCAAGCAGCGCCCTGGCCTTGGTGTATACCAGCTGTCGGTATTCGGCAGAATTTTGAGTGCTCGGAGTAGAAGCCTGCGTAGCCTTCTGATTTCCGATTTGAGCAAGTTGGCTTCCGCTAGTATAGGGAGAAATATTTTTCTTTTTTATATTTTTCTTTTTATTATATATATTATTATTATAGCAGAAGCCAGCTTGCTCGTTTCCGGCTGAATCATTCCCGTTTCCAGCCGAAAAATCCTCGGAATTCATATCCTCAACTTGGGGCTCATGCCAGGTGGGAGTGTAGAAAGCCAGTAGATTTCTGTCAGCATGGCGCCCCTCATCATCCTTCCAGATAAATCCGAAGCCCTTGCATCTGATAAGAAGCTCTACGAAGTCATGGCGGTTGTGGAATTTCAACCCCTTGGCTATCTGTCCGAACATATTGCAGTCGTACACCTTGTCGGTGTTCATCCATGCCGGCTCTCCGAAGTAGAGCTTCAGCATCTTGAGAATCTGCGAATCCGAGAGCCCGGCTCTTGCCCAGGAGGCGAGAAGCTGGCGCTCGGTGATGATGTCGACGCTGGTGGTGAGTGGCTTGATGGTGAAGTCGCTTGCATTGCTAGTTGTGTTGTTTGTCATTATAATTCTGAATTTTATGATTGAATTTGTTGAAGTAGAATTTATTCAGGTTGTTAACCACCTCGAAGCTCTTGACATCTTCTGTCAGATAACTGCCAAATGTGCCGAATGCCTTGCAAAACTCCTCTCTCAGATTTTCGAAATCTTTATCATTCATCCAGGGAATCACCCCCTTGAAGTTTGTTCCTGCTTTCTTGCAACTTTCGATAAATTCGCTGTTCTTGTTGAGAGGAGGCTCCATCAGGATGATGCATACGGCCATGCGGTCGATGGCATCTCTCGAGAGGCAGTGATTATCGGGGATATCGAAGTATTTATTCACTGTGCTGTTGTTCATGTTAAGGGTCATTTCAAACACATTCTTGTGTATGCCATAGTGCTTGTGCAGCTTTCGTACAAAGCTGCTCACTCTGCTACTCTCCTTTTTCAGAAAGACCCATCTTTCCAAGTAGAACGGATCTTTCTGAGCCATCTCTACATCGTATGTGATGTAGATGTTGCCCAATGAGTCATCGGGCTTTCCTTTTCCTTTTTCCATTATTCTTTTCTTTTCACGAAGGCGACTTTGCCTTACGCACTACAAAAGAATTAAAAAAAACTGACATAGCCAAAAAGCTCAATACTTCATCTACTATAGTCGTGAAGTATTGAAAATTGTTTCCGATTCAACTTTGTTTTCAGTAGAAGAAACATTGTTTTGGTAATAATAATTCGCAACAGAAATTATGCAAGTGATGTTCGGTCCCCGAAGGGGGCCAACTTTCAATAACCGCTGGTGGAATGACCGAAGGTCATGGAACCTGCGGACAACCAACAGGTAGTAGAAAGCGTCCCCAAGGGGGGCGAATCACACCAATCTTGCTCCTGTTCGCCCCCTTCGGGTACGGAAGGAGAGAGTTGCTTGCTATCCGCAGGTTCCATTCCCTTCGGTCATTCCACCAGCGGTTATTCACATTCGCCCCCTTCGGGGACGGCAGACATGAGCTTCCGGCATTTTCTGATTCTTCGGGGACGGCAGACATGAGCTTCCGGCATTTCCCGATTCTTCGGGGACGGAGCCATTTGCCTCTTGCGAAACTTGAATTTATGATATTCTCTTCCTCGCTTTTCGCTTTTCAAAAAATCTGCAAAGCTTTGCGAGATTTAACAGAAATAATTTGGTAGTTTCGGATAATTGACGTATATTTGCAGGGTAGGAGAATGAACTATATAAAATTGAAGAATACAAACAATTTAACAAAATAAGAGCTTATGAAGAATAACAGATTACTTCTCTTCGCAGGCTCCCTGCTCATGCCTATGGTGGTGATGGCAGGTCCGCGAAGCTTCCAGCAGGCTAAGGCTATCGCCGAAAAACAGGCGGCACTGCTGGGCGTTACCATCGACCAGAAAGCGATGACCAAGGCAAGGAAACAAGGTAGTAAAGGAGAGATTGCCCTCTCGCAGCAAAGCTATTACGTGTTCCCTAATGCCAACAGCAAGGGATTCACCATCGTATCGGGAGACGACAGACTGCCCGAAATCGTGGGATACTCAAGCCAGGGTTCCTACGACGAAAACAATCTCCCAGAGGGATTCGTCAGCTTTATGAAAGCCTATCAGAATCTTTACAACAAGGTGAACTTGGGCGATGCAGAGGCGTTGAAAAATCTGGCGGAAATCAAGGCCTGGCGAAATAAGAAAAATGCATCTGCAGCATCTACCTCTGCCGTAGCTCCGCTCCTGGGAAATATTGAATGGGACCAGACTTCGCCTTATAATAATATGTGTCCAAAATACGACAGCGTGCATGTGGCTGCCACCGGATGCGTGGCAACGGCGATGGCACAGGTGATGGCATATTACAAATATCCAAAGCAGCTGAAGGCGGATATTCCGGGCTACGTGAACCGATGGAACGGCATCCCGATGGAGATTCCTACCATCACTCAGGAAGAAGGCGTCTACGACTGGGACAACATGCTGCCTAAATATAATAAGGAGGCAAATGCCACACAGCAGCAGAAGGATGCCGTGGCAAAACTCATGTATCATTGCGGTGCTGCCGTGAGAATGAGCTATGGCCCGGAATCGGGAGCAGCCGTATCTTCCTCTAAACTGGCAAAATACTTCGGCTATGATGCCGACCTGATGATGGATCTGAGCCGCTCTTCCTTCACCCTGGATAAGTGGATGCAGATCATCGATACAGAACTGGCAGCGGGCAGACCGGTGCTCTATAGCGGACAGGCTTCTGATGGCGGACATCAGTTTATCTGTGACGGCAAAGATGGCGAAGGTCTCTACCACATCAACTGGGGATGGAGCGGCAGCCAGAACGGCTACTTCGATCTTTCGCTTCTCAATCCGGAGAAGGGCGGCACCGGTTCCGGAAATTCTACGGATGGTTATAACCGCCTTTGCTCCATGACCATCGGTATCGCTCCGGACAATGGAGTGGTGGATGCTCCGCTTGCCGCAGTGCCAGTCATCAAGGCGATGAACTATGGTTTCCTGGATACAACAACCAAGGATCACCGATTGAATCCGGATGAAGCCTTTGATTTCTGGCTGGACTATGGATTAGGCAATCAGACATACCAGGCGTTCAGCGGCTATGCAGCTTTGGGCATCCTGCAGGAGGATGGAAGCTACAGAATTGTCAGCCAGAAGGCTCACATCAATGTTGACCCTATTCCTGGCGAGGGAATGATATCTGTAGTTGATGTAAACTTCCGCGTGAACGAGGCGTTTGAGGTGGGCACCGTAACCCTCTGTCCGCTCTATAGCAAGGATGGAGAAAACTGGACGCTGTGCGATATACCTGCAAGCTTCCCTTCTGTTATGCTGAAGATCACGAAAACCAAAATGGACGTGACTTCTCCTTTGACAGCCCAGGTGACGGGACCGGAAAAACTGGAGACGGGTGCCTACGGAACCTTCCAGGTTACCCTCAGCAACCTGTCCGATTTGGAGTATTTCGGTTACATTGATGTTTCATTCAGCGACAAGGCCGAGCAGGTTAGTGCTGCATTGGCAAGGGAGCTTTACGTCTCGGTTCCAGCGCATGGTTCTGTAACACGCAGTTTCAATCTGCTTCCTAAGCAGGCGGGAGATTTCTATCTCTGGCTGGATGAACTGAGCGGCGGTTATAATCGCAATCTGGTTGATGCCCAGAAGTTTACGGTGGACAAGGGTTATGAGCCGCCGATTTATCTGGTTGAGACATCAACGAATGCCGAGCCTGGTCTTTGCGAGACGGAGCTGGCTTATTTTGGTGGCAAACTGGTGAGAGCGCCAAGAGTGAATGACGACAAGGCTGTGTTTACCTATAAGATTCAGAACGATGGTCCTGCGTGTACAATTAATATGGGCTTTGCTGCAGTAAGTGGTGATGATCCAGAGCCTCGTTTCATGTATACCCCTGAATATGTTCAGTTGGCAGGAAATGGTGAGGTGACTACTATCACGAAGACAGTGACTCCAGAGGAGGTAGGTTCTCATTCTATCTGTGGAAATTTGATGGCTATCAGTTCCTCTCAGTTGGTGGATTTCCCAACCTATCTGTCTCCTTACATTCTGTATTATGTGGAACCGATAGATAACTACCAAGGTTTCAGTATGAAGCCAGCCATGCAGCTGGTTTATGTATCGGGCACTTCTGCCGGCATTTCTCATATCGAGAAGGATGCCTCTGGTTTCTGGGATGTATATACTCTGAGTGGTCAGAAGGTAAAGAGTGTTGCTGCTGGTTCTGATCTCCAGCGTCTCGGTCTTCCTGCAGGCATCTATGTAGTGAACCATCAGAAGATTTTGGTGAAGTAAAGAATCATGAGAATCTTGTGAAGTAAAGGATATTCTCAAACAAAAAAGGGTGTGTCATAGGTTTATGACACACCCTATTTTTATGTTTCCTTTTTATATTG
>ULTW01010600.1_pt1 | contig 11332 bp, 10 predicted proteins | sample 1957961 | NCBI WGS metagenome assembly ULTW01 (sample SAMEA4835744, study PRJEB28245) | human gut metagenome | biome: gut microbiome; material: fecal sample | place: Denmark | collected 2008 | reverse complement strand
CTTTAAGGGTAAAGAGGGACGGGGTGATTTTCGAAAAAACTACTTCCCGAACTTCTCGCACGCTTCCTTATACGTATCAAGACTACCTATATCAAATCTTCCTGCCGTCATTTTCCAGGCATGCATCTCCACTTGTTCCACCATATAATGAGCAAGATTTCCAGGGGCATCCTTGCCACAACCATTCTCTACGGAATGTCTTACTTTATCCAAATCCTTCTTCAAGTAGATATAGAATGGTGGCACAGCCCAATGACTCTTTGGTTCCTGTGGCTTCTCCTCCATATTCAATACCTTGTCATTATCATCAAGCACAATCACACCTGTGCGCTGCAACTTCTCTATGCTCGGCTGCTCATGACACATGATGCACGAAGTACCCTTTGCCTTGGCAAAATCCACAAACTCCTGGAAACTGAAGAAGAGGATATTATCAGCTGCTACCACCAACATGTCATCATCAATCTTCAACTTGTCCATCGCAAACAGTAAATCACACACGGCACCCAGTCTTGTGTCATTCGTCTCCGTACCATCATCCACTATCGTAACAGGCTTTGTATAACTCTGTTTTGATGCCCATTCCTCAAAGATACTAGCAAACTTATGGTTCGTAATGATGATGTGCTCATCAATCTCCGGAATCTTATCAATATCATCGAGCATTCTTCCCAATATCGTATTCTCACCAATCTTCAACAATGGCTTCGGAAAGTTCTTGGTCAACTCACCCAATCTTGTGGCATATCCTGCCGCTATCACAATATTCTTCATAATATACACAAAACAAATTAATTCTTCACTCTTCGTTCTTCACTCTTCACTTAAACGAATCTCGCTCCGTCATCCGGCTTCACCCAGAATACCTTAAATGTCTTCTCATACTCAGGGAACTTTTCCAGGTATTGACGGGTCAATTCCTTCTCTACATTCTCCTTAAAAGCAGGATCCACTAAGGCGATGCAAGCCCCCTTGAAACCTGCACCCGAGAATCTTCCGCCATATACGCCCTCCAAACTGCGCATAATCTCATAGATGGCTATCAACTCAGGCGAACCACACTCATAGTTATGGATAGAAGACTCGCAAGAATCAAAGCACAATTTTCCGAATAGTTCCAGATTACCAGTCTCCCAAGCCGTCACACCCTGTCTTACCCTGCGATACTCCGAATAGAAATGCTCGGCTCTGCGGGCAAAGCGGGCAGGCATTCTTTCCTTGCATGCCTCATACGACTCCTTAGGAATATCTCTCAGGAAAGTCTTGTTAAACTCCTTCAATGGCTGGTTCTGATACGCCAGCACATTCCAGGCAGCCGTCTTGCACTCATAAACCCTCAGGTTGTAGTCACTATTCACCAGACTTCTCGTCAGTCCCGAGAAGAAGATGCCAATCTCGAAATCTTTCATCTCCGGATTTCTTCTGATGATGCGATAATCGTCCGAATCACAGTCCAGGAACAGCAGACCATCCTTCTTGCCCAAGGCGATGCATGCCTGATCCAGCAAACCGTTGTTCAGTCCGATATACTCTCGCTCTGCCTCCGAAGCAATCTTCACCACCTCGAAAGGTTGGAGCATGATATCATTAGCCTTGGCAAAAGCCATTACGTAGGCGATGAGTACGGCAGCACTGGATGATAATCCTCCCACAGGCAGCGACCCCTGCACCACGCCATTGATACCCTTCTTCAAGTCAAAGCGTTTCTTCAGTGCGTATTTGGCACCTCTGGCATAGTCTCCCCAGTGCATCTCTCTTACCAGCGTTCCTTTAGTGATGTCAAAATCAACAACACCATCAAAGGTGCGTGATTCCAGATGCACCTTGCCATCCTCATTAGGCGTAAACCACAAATCCACACCCTTGTTGATAGCAAAACCTGTCACGATACCATGCTGATGATCCACATGTGCGCCCAACGGACAAACCCGATAAGGCGAAAAAATATGATATTGAAATTCCATACGATATTTATTTAATAGATTAGCCTTAAGTAGCCTGCTAACTATAAACTAATAACTGTTAACTATTAACAGTAGTATTCCTTGTACCACTCTGCGAAGGCTCTCAGTCCCTCTCTCAAAGGAGTAGCTGGCTTATATCCGAAGTCCTCCTCCAGCGGAGTAGTATCAGCATAAGTCACAGGCACATCGCCCGGCTGCATTGCCACCAGTTCCTTGTGCGCCTCAAAGTCATAATCCTCTGGCAGCACACCGGCACGAATCAGCTCCTCCTGCAGGATGCTTACAAACTCCAGCAGGTTCTCAGGATGCGAGTTGCCGATATTATAAACCTTGTATGGAGGGATAGGCAAACCGTCCTCACCATTCTGCTTCTCAGGCGCATGCTGCATCACTCTCATGATACCCTCTACGATGTCATCCACGTAAGTGAAGTCACGCTTGCAGTTACCATAGTTGAAAATCTTGATGGTGTCCCCCTTCACCAGCTTGTTGGTAAATCCGAAGTAAGCCATATCCGGTCTTCCCGCAGGACCATACACCGTGAAGAATCTCAAACCTGTACTTGGAATATTGTAGAGCTTTGAATAGGCATGAGCCATCAGCTCGTTGCTCTTCTTCGTAGCAGCATAAAGGCTCACAGGGTTATCCACCTTATCATCCGTAGAATAAGGGACCTTCTTGTTTGAACCATAAACAGAAGATGAAGAGGCATAAACCAGATGCTCTACTTCATGATGACGGCAAGCCTCCAGGATATTATAGAAACCTATCAGATTACTCTGGACATAAGCATCCGGATTCGTGATAGAATATCTCACACCAGCTTGGGCAGCCAGATTCACCACCACCTGTGGCTGATGCTCCTCAAAGAGCTTGTCCATCACCGCCTTGTCAGCGATACTGCCATATACCATGGTAAAGCCATCGAACTCCTGCAGTCTGCGAAGTCTCTCCTCCTTGATATGCACATCATAGTAGTCATTCATATTATCAATGCCCACTACCTTGACGTTCTTCACTTCCTTCAACAGTCTAAAAGCCAAGTTGCTGCCGATAAAGCCAGCAGCACCCGTCACGAGAATCGTCTTCCCCGTTAAATCAACATTATATTGTACCATAACTTAGTCTCTTCTAAAAATATCACGTGTATAAACCTTCTCCTTGGCATCATCCAGACAGGCATCATATCTGTTGGCAATAATCGCCTGACTCTGCTTCTTGAACTGATCCAAGTCATTCACCACCTTGCTTCCGAAGAAAGTACTGCCATCTTCCAAGGTTGGCTCATAGATAATCACCTCGGCACCCTTTGCCTTGATGCGCTTCATGATACCCTGGATGGCACTCTGGCGGAAGTTATCGCTGTTACTCTTCATCGTCAGACGATACACGCCAATCACACACTCATGCTCCTTGCCGGCATCATAGCTGCTGTTTTCGTTATAATATCCAGCCTTTCTCAACACCGCATCAGCGATATAGTCCTTGCGGGTACGGTTACTCTCCACAATCGCCTCAATCAGGTTCTCTGGCACATCAGCATAGTTAGCCAACAGCTGCTTGGTATCCTTAGGCAGACAGTAACCGCCATAACCGAAGCTAGGATTGTTGTAATGCGTACCAATGCGAGGATCCAGACCCACGCCGTCGATGATAGCCTCAGAATCCAAGCCCTTTATCTCTGCGTATGTATCCAGCTCGTTGAAGTAGCTTACTCTCAGAGCAAGATAAGTATTGGCGAAGAGCTTAACAGCCTCAGCCTCCTTCATACCCATGAAGAGCGTATCGATGTTCTCCTTGATGGCACCCTCCTGCAACAAAGCCGCAAAAGTCTTGGCAGCCTTCTTCAGCATCTCCACATCCGTTACACTCCTGATAGCCTCATTCTCCTCAGCAAATTCAGGGCGATCGATAATCTTAGGATAGCCAACGATGATGCGGCTAGGATAGAGATTATCATAAAGCGCCTTGCTCTCACGAAGGAACTCAGGCGAGAAGAGCAGGTTGAATTTCTTCACTCCCTTCTTGGCATACTTCAGATAGAGACTACGGGTATAGCCCACAGGGATGGTACTCTTGATCACCATCACCGCATCAGGATTCACCTCCAAAACCAGGTCGATAACCTCCTCCACATGCGAAGTATCGAAGTAGTTCTTCACCGGGTCGTAATTAGTAGGAGCAGCAATCACCACAAAGTCTGCATCCTTGTAAGCTGCCTTGCCATCCAATGTTGCCACCAGATTCAGCGGCTTCTCTGCCAGATACTTCTCGATATAATCGTCCTGGATAGGAGAAATCTTATTATTCAGTTTCTCCACCTTCTCTGGGATTACATCTACTGCTGTTACATGATGGTGCTGAGATAACAGGGTTGCTATACTCAGACCTACGTAGCCGGTACCGGCTACAGCAACTTTAATGTTCTTAAAAGTATTCATATTGTTGAAAATAATATAGTTAGAAACAATACTATCAAACGATAGCTATATAATGAAACATGATGTTTCAGTTATTCAAAATCAATTATCTGCTCTTTCTCCAAAAGAAGTGCCAAACTCGAAATAAAGGTTCGCATAGAGCCTCAGCAGGAAAATACCTCACGAGCCTCATATCCCTATACACCCTTTGGAGATTATGCCCCAGCTTTGATTTCCCAAACCGATTCCGGGCATCATGCTTTCCGAAGTTCCCGGCTTCCAGCACCTCATTCAGCACAAACCTACCATACTTCTCATTCGGAGGAACGATAAGCCAAGAGGCAGGCATGCCGAACACCTCCTGCATGATATACATAATGGCACCGGCAAACTTCCACAATCCCAACTCCTTCAATTCCTTTTGCACCCTATCTAAAGCAGCAAAAGAAGAGTGAGCAACAGCAGAAGAAGCACCAGCACAATCAGAAGACATTTCCCCACTCATCTCCAGGCGGTCCCAGCCCGCACAACCTGGCGAGGGCTTTGATGCCCCGCCATCCTTATAGCGTAGCGGTTCTGAGCACCGGAGGGCGGTTACATCCCCGCTTTCTGAGGAAGAGGGGCTTGGGGAGAAAGTGGAGCCCTCTTTGGAAAGAGGGACGGGGTGATTCGAAAAAATGACAGGGTGATTAGAAAAAGAAGCTGAATGATTAGTAGATGTTTGATAGACTTTATAAAAGTCGCAAAGAACAAAGTAATAATCAAGAAGCTGTCTCAACCCAATCCCCTCATTCATCAAATGAGCATAGATATGAGTCAACTGGAAGATGAGATTGAATTCCACAGTCGGAATTGCAACCTCCCCTTGCTCCCCCAACATCACCCGATGCGAGAACTGCTCCTCCTTCACCCTCTCATAATATTTTTGAAGCTTTCTGTTATGCCAGAAACACAACAGGAAGCTAGGTCGATAATGCACTTCAATCTCCACTCCTTTATACGAGGGAAACTCGATGTGGTGATAGCACGCCTTTTCATGAGGCGAGATAGAGCGGACAAAGGAGATGACTCGTTTGTCGCCCCCTTCCACCCAGATATCAATATCACCAGGAGTCCGGGAATAAGGATTCGGATACATCAGCGCATTCCCCTGCCCTTTCAGGATGCAGGTTCTGAATCCCTTCTTCCGGAACCACTCAGATACCTGAATGGCAGCATCGTTCAACCGAACATTCGCCTTCTCCAACATTTGGCTTTCCGCCATCCATTGGAGCAGGAACTCCTTCTTCATCCCTACATGTTCAGCAGGTAGTTTCTTGATACCATCAAAGAGAACACCCACCAGGCATTGCTTCTTGGCAATAGCATATAGCTCCTTCCAATCCGCTTCCTTCAAGGAATCAGGTATTTCCTTGGCAGAACCAATGCAGAATCTCAAGAAATCAAAGAAAATCTTTTGTTGTTTCAACATAAAGTTGTACTTTTGCACGCATGAAACAAGCCATACGCATCATAGTATCCTACATAGCAGCTATCATCCTCCTTCCGATAGCCTTGCTATGTAAGTTCTTCCGAAGAAAGTAATCCTACTTTTTTCGGAAAGGATCCTTGTATATTCCCAAGAGCTGCTTGCCGAAGTAATAGAAGAACTGCATATCATCCACGAAGTAACGCTTGAAGAGGCGCTTTGGTTCCTTCATGCAACGATACAGCCACTCCATACCAATCTTCTGCCAAATCTTAGGCGCACGTTTCAATGTACCAGCTTCGAAGTCAATGGTAGCACCCAGAGCCATGAATACCTTTACTCCCGGCATCTTATCACGATACTTTATAATCCACTTCTCCTGCTTAGGCGCACCCACACCAACGAGCAGCACATTTGCACCACTTTCGTTTACGATGCGAATCAACTCCTCGCATTCATCCTCATGCTTCTCGAATCCAAAGGAAGGAGAATGAGCACCTACCACCATCTGGCGACCTACCTTCTCATTGATACGTTCCATTGCCTTGGCTGCAATACCCTCCTTAGCACCAAGCAAGAAGATTTTGCACTCTGCATCATCCTTATGATACATATAATAAGAGGTGAAGAAGCTGGAACCAGGAATCGCTTCCTTGATTGGAGTCTTCAACAACTTACCGAACAGATAGAGGATCTTACTGTCACACACCACCCATTCCGACTTCTGATACACATCATAAAACTCCTTGTCCTTCTGAAGCTTAATCAGATGATCAAGATTAGGAGTCACAAGAACACCCTCCTTCAAGTTCTCCAAGAGTTCCTGACGAGTAATGTTCTGAATATCTATATTTAATACTTTAACTGTTTCCATTAAATTATCTCAAAAATTTTCTTCCACTCATACTCCTCTGTCCTAAAAGTTTGCGAGAAGAATCGAGCTAGGCATCTACATATATACGACACGATAAGAACATACAACATTATCAGTGGAATATTCAGAGGAAACAAACTATTTAACTTATCTGTAAACAAATAGTATTGAATCAAATAAGATTCCAAACATAATCCAGAAACTGCCATAATAATGACATTTCCATACTTATTGCTATATATTTTCTCAAACCATGAAGCATTACATAATTTATAAAAATAATATATAACCCCTGCAAGAGGGAACAATGTAATAATTTGGAAAGGAGCTACCTCAATATGTTTCTTTGCTACAAATTGAATTCCATAGAAAGTTCCCAATGACACAACAAACAACATAAGGTCATACCATCTACACTTCTTTTTAACCGTTGATATCTTTGTTTTCAAGCCAACAAAAGCACCCATCAACATGAATCCAAAATATGGTATCCATCTATATAATGTAGTAACACCATACAAACCTTTACTGCTCGTTTCAAATTTATATGGGAACCATAATATATAGACAATCAAAGAAATTGAAACAACCAAACCAACTACCAATGGCAACTTATCTATCAAATATTTCTGTATTAAAAAAAGCAATACATAATATAGCATTATAAACAAGACAAATTCACCCCCCCGAATTTTAAAACAGGTATAATGGAAGACCAAGTTACCAATGCACCTACCAATGCACACATAATTACAGACGGATAAATTCTATTGATTCTTCGTTTGTACCAATTGTCGAATCTAGTCGGTTGTTTCCAAAATAAAGTATAGCCAGAAGCAAATAAGAATAAACAATCTCCAATCGCTCCACCAGTAGCCAATATTGAAAATCTAGGATAACATATATCCATATGGCTATTAATAATTAAAAAAACTGCAAAGAATTTTAATATATCAATACTGTAGTCACGCTTTTTCAACTTTTCCATAATCTTTCACAACCTACTTTTCAAAAAGGGCTTTTTTAATATATTCAATCGAATGATATCGTTCCTCCTTCAATTTTTCTGCAGGTATTGTATAATCAACATCACTAATCTTTGGAAGAGGACTACCTACAGGCAAGATTCTATTCTCTAAGTTCAATTTCTTCAAGATACTAGTCAAACGACTATTTGTTGAATGTTGACTTTTGATAACCGAATAAAAAGACTTGGAAAAATTAATAGAGAACACTGTTCCATGGAATGAATTGGTAACAACAAACTCTGCATTAGCAAACAAGCCTACAAAATCTGATGGACCCGCTGTCAAAATTTCCTGTACATCTTTTCCAGAATGTTCTGGGTAAGCATCACGACAAATACGAACTATCTTAAGATTACGCTCCTTAGCTATATGTCTTGCAACCTCTAAGACATAATCACATGGCTTAATAGTTACAATATATACCAAAATATATTTTTCTTTTGGACACATATCAAACTTAGCCACTTCCTGCCATTCCTTATTATCCAAAATAAGAGTTGGATCTAGAACCACATCCACATCTCTATCCAGCAAATTCTCCAATAATTCAGATGCTTGCTGTTCTCTTACTGACAAATGTGAAAAGCCTGATAATTCTTTCTTAAAAACACGTTCGGCTTCTTTTGAGAGAGAAGATAGTCCAATACTAGAAGCATACGAAATCTTCTTTGTGCCATTTTTGTCAAAACAAGCAAAAAAAGGTTCCAAAGAATAGCCTTTTTCATAATTCCAGACCTGATCACTGCCTATACATAGCACATCATAATCAAATTTTGCATCATATAGAGATCTTACAGAAGGATAGACTGATGATGTCAGATGATTGTATTTCTCATGAAACTCTTCAAAACGTTTATTTCTCAGTTTTTTATTTTTCTGATGAAACATACAGAAGAGATTTTGAACTATAGGCAACAAACTCACCTTCACTTTCTGTTTAAGAGAAATTGGCACAGTCAATTTCTCTCCTCTGAAATCATGACTAGGATTGATGCCAAATAAATAATTGATAACTTCAGCATTATATCCCATCTTTGTTAATTTTCGACACAAAGCGCAACATTGAAGTTCTGCTCCATAATTATTAACATTTAATATTGTAAGGATTCCTATCTTCATCTCATTTAAATTTTCTTAAGTTCTTCATAAATTCTCTTGTTCACAACATTATAAGAGAAAGCAGTCTTTACTCGATCTCTCATCTCTATAGAGAGCTTCTTCAAGTCATAATTTTCTCGAATCTGTATAATCTTATCAGCATACGCTTGCGGATCATATCCGTCAACAATCATTCTGTCATCACCAACTATAGCACGATTAAAATGATAATCACTAACAATCGGCACTAATCCTTGCGCCATGGCTTCGTTCAAAGAATTAGAATGACCCTCGCAACGCTCCTTGGAAGGGAATACAAAGAAATGCTGAGACTGCATGATTTCCTTGATTTCTGCAAAAGGAGTCAAACCTTTGCGCACGATGTGACTCTTATATGGAGAATTGTCTATCATCGCATCAATGTCTTTCACATATTCCTTACTGAATCCAGATCCTCCAATAATGGTAAGAAAGACATCATCATATTTTTTACACAGCATGTCGAAAGCCTTGATAACCACATCTACGTTTTTTTCAGGTGTTACCCTGCCAAAATAACAAAGATTTATCCTATCCTTTGGTCTTTCGGAAACGACATTAGCGATATTTTCTTCTACCACATAATTAGGGTAGTAAACAAGATGAGCGTTGCTGATACGCTTCACAATGTCCAAGGAAGGCATACCTTCAAACCACACCTGAGTTTGCATATCCATGTTTTTCTTGACAATCCAACGATAAAACTTAGAACCTCGGTTATAAAAGTCCATAAACTGCCCTCCTTTCATATAGGTTACAGACTTGTATCCCAACATTCGAACGACCCAAGTAATGATAAGTTCATAAGGAGCCAATTTTCCGCCATAGGTAAGCATCAAGAAGGCACTACGCTTGCGGTTTCCAAACAAAAGATGCTTAATGATTTTACCCAAGTCAATGATAGCAAACGATTGTGTTTCGAGAAAATGAATTAGTTTTCCCTCCATTACACAACGTCGTCTTACTATAGGTTCCATCTCATAGCCCATATCCTCCAATCCTTTTATCACCCTTCGGGCAGAGGACTGTCCACCGCTCTTCGGAACTTCCGACATCTTACCTATGTTTCCAAATACAAAAAATTTCTTCATCATATGTCTAACTTTTTTTAAATCTTTTAAAAAACATACTCTAAACAAGTCGTTTTAGCAATCGTGTAAGATCAAACGGCAAATACCAATTGATGGTCTTCAATAATTTCTTTGCCTTTAAGGTAAGTCCTTGCTTACTGTAATACAAATCAACGACATCTTTCAAGTTTTTGTTGTCATCACGCAAGGCATCAAGCATCTTATTGCGTAAATCAAGATTAGGATGATATATCTTACCATAGCTCTGCTTTACAAGGACTTCCCCCATATCACTATCTTCTGTTTTAAATTCACCTTTTATCGCATCAAACAGTTTTTTCCCTCTTTCAGAGGTAATTGCAACAGCAGATACACCCTTTCTATCATCCAAGAAACGCTTTCCCCAGAAATCACCCAACCTTATGTCTGTATATTCCATCGTACTACGAAGTTTACAATCAGAACAAGCATCATTGAGAACATGATCGGAAAAGAAAAGTGAATAAAACTCATCTTGCTTAGGGCTACTAATAAAAGCTTTAACACCATCTACTACTACTACTACATAGAATGTACCCCATCCACGAACCTTGCTACGAAACTGTACGTCATCAAATTTCTTGTAATTGACTTGTTTTTTTATATTCTGTTCGTACTTATTCCAAACAAGCATAGAAGGACAACCATGACAGAACAAATCTATAAAGATACAGTTTTCACGTTGTTTACGCAAAGACAGGAACTTATGTGCTGCATAAATATGGCAAGGAAGACCAAAGATTGCAAACTTAGTTGTTCTTGCGTTTTTTACAAGTGTCTTAAACGCATCAAAGCTATATGATTGAATGTATTTAGAGCCTCGAAATGCATCACTCTCTGAGACAGTATAAGCAACTTTATGTTCAGCTCGATGAAGTTCATCATTATAAGTAACACCAATACAAACGTATCCGCGGCTTATCAGTTCTTTGGCCAAAGCATCTGCTACACCTCCAGATGTAACCTTTTCTAATATGGCATCAGATTTATATTGCGCAGAATGAACATCTATTTTATTGATATCTTCAACACTTGTTACTTTTACATCATTATCAAACTTGTAGCATACTTTCGTACACAATCCACAATCAACACATTTATCTTCATCCAAATAAGGACGATAAAAACCATCCTCATTCAGACGAATTTCAATTGCATTCTTCGCACATACCGCAGCACACATCTGGCAACTAGTACATTCACGAAGAGCTGATTTATCATTAATATTCATGTCCACTAGTGTCCCGTTAAAACGTGACGATTATTAAATAAGTTATTAATACTCAAAAAATTACGGACTTTTTATAGTGTATTCGATTTGATTTTGTATCT
>ULTW01023180.1_pt1 | contig 11351 bp, 9 predicted proteins | sample 1957961 | NCBI WGS metagenome assembly ULTW01 (sample SAMEA4835744, study PRJEB28245) | human gut metagenome | biome: gut microbiome; material: fecal sample | place: Denmark | collected 2008 | reverse complement strand
TACGGCCAGCCGTTCGACCGCGGTTTTAGGATCACGGAAACGGTTGTGGTGCAACAGCAAGACTACCGCATCCACAATCACAGAACCCGAAGGGCGCAAGTCGTGGCTAACCGGCTCTTTCCGTGTCCACCCTTCCGCATTCGTCACTCGTTTTTCCGTCAGGACCGAAATATAGACATCCTCTAAAGCGATTTTGGGAATTGATATGACCATCGATTTTCTTTTTTACAGTAATCAAAGGCAAATATAAGGAATATTCCCATAGATTTCATCTTTTTCCACCCAATAAGATGAAATTGTCACAATAGATTCATCTTACCAGGTAGAAAAAGATGAATTTATTATGCTCGATTCATCTTACCGGGTAGAAAGAGATGAATTTATCATGCTCGATTCATCTTACCGGGTAGAAAGAGATGAATCGAGGCTATCAAGCGGTATTTATTCTGCCCGCAAGGCATCGGCAGGAGCAATACGGGCTGCCTTTTGCGCCGGATACCAGACTCCCAAGACAATGATAAAGGCCAATAACAGCCAGGTGATCAGCGAGACTTCAAAGAAACGGAGAAGTCGTTCGTCGGCTGCCGAGGCTGATACCAAATCGGCATACATCAGGTTTCCACAAATAAAGAGGGCGGGTAGCGCAGCCAGTGTAAGGAGCAGCAAACTTTCGGTGATGGTAAACCGAAGCAAGCCGGTTCGCGACGAGCCCATCGCCATACGTAATCCCAATTCTTCCTTCCGGCGGTTCACACGAAACCAGAACGAACCGATCACTGCCAGGAATACATTGACCAACAAGAAAAGCATCACCGACGAAATCACCTGTTGTCCGCTCGAATTGGAAGTCTTCTCCAGGAACTGCTCCCGAATATCATTATAACGCTGTACATCAGACACCCAGAAATTCCCTGCTTGTAACTGATGACGCATCTCTTTCATAAAACGTTCTTCAAAACCTGCCGTCTCGACATTCGGGCGGATACGGAAAGTGACTTGCATTTGAATGCATATACTTTCCGGAACAATACCATCACGAGGAGACTCTATTAGGCTAAACCAAGCATAAGGTAACCATTCGTTGTATTCATCATTACGGACAGACTCAGTAACACCTACGATTTTAAGCGTATCTTCTCCTTGTATTAACTCTTCACCCACGACATTGGTCCGACCGAAAAAGGCTTCAGCCAAGTTTGCCGAGATAACCAATCCTGGTTGATCAAACCGCCGCGCCAGTTCATCCGGAGCGCCGCCTGCTGCCGGACGAATATCGAAGACACGGAAATAATCCGGACTGATATAATATCGCCGGATATTCCATAACTCCACACTGTCTTTCCGAAGGCCGTACGTACTGTTGGAATGTGTATAGGGTAACGAATACATCGATAAAGCCACAGCTTCCACATCCGGATGCTGCCGGATACGTTCCACGATACGATCGAAGTTCAGCTTCGGTTCCTCACTATCTTCCGGATAAACGACAAATTGAGGAGAATCGGACGAACGTAAAGAAACGACAGCTTGGTAGACTCGATCGGTTTCAAACCCAACCGGGCGATGATATAACGTATATTGGGTAATGAAATAGTCAGTCATAATCCATAAAGCGACAAACACCACCATCAACTCAGCCAATAACCACAAATTACTGCGGAATTGCGCACGGATAATTTTCAACAAATGTACAATCATACGATCCATTTTTTTACAGGTTCTACATATTCAAGGCATTGACAATATCCGAGCGAATGGCATTCCACACCGGGATCAACGAAGAGAGTAGATTCAACACCAGGCAAACCACGATAGCGGACAGGAAAACCTGCCAGTTCATCAACATCCCGACTGATAATGTAATCGTTTCTCCTACTCCCGATATCATGGTTTGATAACTACTCGCCAGCAAGATGTTCTTATACAAGCTGACTAACCCGTAAGAGAAAAGTAAGCCAGCCAGACTACCCGGGAACATCAACAGCAGATTCTCTATAAAGATCTGTCCGAACAATGTCCCGCGCGGAGCACCAAAAGCCTTGCGGATGCCAATCTCTTCCATCCGGTCTTGGATATGCGAGGCATTCAGTCCGGAAATATTCAAAGCCGGAACCAGCAGAAAGAGCAAAAGGAAAAGAGCAATCGCCCCGTAAGCCTTCGAGCTACTGACACCCATGATCGTAAAGGTTGTCGGTTGAATCATCGCATTCTTTACTTCGCCTTCAGCCAACGTCGTGTTATAGCGTTTGACAGCCTGATCCAATTCCGCCTGTACTGCCGGAAGATCCTTTTTATTACGCAGTAAGATATTCGCCCGTAATTTTCCCACCGTCACTTCACGCTCACTGACCGATTCATTCGCCAGACTCGACATAGAAGTATAAGGGATCCAAACCTGCGCATACGTATCTTCCAACGTACCGGACACATCTTCTACCACCCCACAGATCCGATATTCCACTTCATTCAGCTGGATAGTTTGCCCGATGACATCTTCCTTACCAAAGAACTGACGTGCCATGGAACGGCATAAAACAACCGTTCTCACACCCGATTCAAAATCGGATTCCGTAAATGGCTTTCCATACAGGAAATGAAAATCATAAACTTGCCAAAATGCCGGATTACAGCCCATATACATAATCTTGGGTTGCATGTCTATCCCCGGAACAGAAGCAAACATCTCGCCTCCTTGAAAGAATTGAAAGAATGGCGCGGTAGTAACAGCAATAGCCTCCGGTGTCTTCAAGGTTTGTATTACCTCTTTCACAAAACGAATACCCAGACCACTGTTCCAAGTACTATTGCCCTCGTTATAGACATAAGAAATTTGATCCATATACGCCATCCGGCCCCGATGTACTTCCGGTGCTATATTAGCGGTACGAATATGATACACTACCGCCAACACCATCACCATCGAAATCGCCAGTCCGGTTCCGATGATATAAACGGCACTGAAGAAACGGTTTTGTTTCATCAGTTGCCAGGCTTGTTTGAAATACAGATTTATGGTTGTCATTTCAGTTTGTTTAGTTTATTATTCATCTTTCAAGGCTTCTGTCGGATTTAACCGGGCTGCCTGTTTTGCCGGAAATACGATACCGGCTACAATCATCATGGCCAATGTCAGGAAAGTCATCAGGAAACTATATACAAGACGGTCTACCATAGAAAGATCCATCGAAGTAGCAGTCAGTACATCCATTTGGGCCAAATTAGCATAAATCAATAAGGCCGGTAAAGTGACAACACCCAGCAAAATAAATCCTTCTCCTATCAATTGGATAAAGATAACGGATCTGGAAGCCCCTACCGCCATGCGCAAACCGATCTCCGGAATACGCTGCCGGGCACGGAACCAGAATGTTCCGACAACACCCAACAAGACATTAAACAACAGGAAACATACACCGACCACATACAAACGGATATTATCCAAAGCAGAGCGCAGCACTTCTTCCCGATAATAACTCATAGGAGTGACATCTGACAGATATATGTTTCCCAGCCTCAGTTGCTGTTCCATATCTTTCCTGAACTGCTGCATAAGCTCAGGTTTGTCTGCCGAAGGCTTCATACGCACGAACAAGTTTATATTCCCTGAAAGTATTTCAATACCGTATTTCTTCAACTCATCCCGTCCGCCGAGATTCCGGTAATAAGCATAATCAAACGGGCAGAACTCGTGGTAGCGTTGGAACTCGCAGACTTCACCTATATGATAGGCCGTACTGTCGGAGTCGCCCTGATCCGTAATCCAGATTTCTTTTCCTCGTCCTTCAACCGGACTACCATAATAAGCCTTGGCTACAGAAGAGGTGACGACGATGCCATTGTTCTCCAAGGTTTTCTCAAGCTTTTCCCACGATTGTCCGTCGGCAGTCTTTACCTTGAAAACACGGAAATACGAAGGATCCACGTCGCGTACATAGCCGTAACGCTTTAGACCTTTGCCATGAAAAGTAGCAAACTGGTTGAAATACATATAATGGAAATGATTACCGGAAGTATAACCTACAGTTTCCACACGCGAGTCCTTCTCCAAACGGTCTATGATTGTGAAGAAATCATCCATTCCATTCGTCGTGTGCACGGCGGTTGTATCATAATCCGCACTCGTTTCCGGCACAACACCCAGCCAGACTTTATACACATGCGAAATGTCAAACCCCAAAGGCTGTTTGTATTCCTTGTATTTCACATACAGATAATCTGCCGCATAAAGCAGACAACTGAAGACAACCAGCAGTTCCAGCAGAATCAGCACATTGGCTTTCCGCTCGTTCCACATCTGTCGAATCATTGAAGCGATCATACCATTAACTGTTTAAAGCCTCGGAGATTTGCTGCCGAGTCGCTTTCCAAGCCGGGAATACAGCCGAAAGCAGGTTTAACAATAGACACAGAATAAAAACTGCGATAAATACCCAGCCGTTTACCATCTGGAGCGAAAGCTGTTCCTGCCCTAACGAGGTAATCATCAGCCAGTCGCCTATGCTGGCAAGAGCAACATACGAAAATATAAATCCTAACAAGCCGCCAATCAATGTCACTAACAGATTCTCTAGCAGGACTTGCGACATAATACGTTGCCTCGTTGCTCCATAAGCTTGTCGCAAGGCAAATTCAGGAATCCGTTTGCGTGTCCATGCCAGGATAATACCGGAGATATTCAGTGCCGGTACCAGCAGGATGATAAACGCTATTGTTCCAAATCGCAGAAACACTTTTCCTACTGATACTTCCGAATATTCTCCACCCATCCACTTTTCCAGATGAGACAAAGGTTGATGCAGGATGTTGGCCTGTACATCCGAAAGACCGGCATTGAAGTTGTCAATACGCTTCAGCAGTTCCTGCTGCAAATCTTCCCGGTTATGTCCTTTCTTCAAGAGCATATAGCATTCGAAGGATCCTCCTATTCCTTCCAGATTAGAAAATAAATGCGTTCCGGCCGTATAAGGGATCCACACATCAGCCCAGGCTTTGTCGGCAAAGCGCGATACGTCTTTCACCACACCACACACCCGATACACCAGGAAGTTAATCTTCAGTTCCTTTCCTACCGCCTGTTCGGTTCCGAACACAGAACGGGCCACTTTCTCACTGACAACAGCCTCGTGCAACCCACTCTCAAAAGTAGCTTTCGAGAAAGGATTTCCTGCTACAAAGTCAAAGTTATACACATGCCAGAAAGCCGTATCAGTTTCCAGAATAGAGGCAGTGACCGTATTCCTTCCATCCATCGACAGCAAGATTTGTTTCTGCCATCTATCACGAACCACAGCCGTGACTGCTTCGGCCGACTGCAACGGATAAAAGCATTCTTTGATAAAAGGCAATCCTAAACCCGTCATGGCGATACGCCGTCCGTCAGTCTTTCCTTCCATCTTTACATGCGTGACGTAATAGGTATCCGCACGATGGCTTTCCGGCTTAAAGGCTGCTGTATTGGCTATGAACAAGATCACAAAGGCCATGATCATGCAAATCGCCAAAGCTGTTCCCAAGATGGAAAGCAAGGCCGCCAGCCGATTTTGCCGTAGCAACCGCCAGGATTGTTTGATATATTGGTTGATATTGGACATAGTCGGTATATTTATTGAATCTGCCGTCCATCAAAGAAATGCACAATACGTGAAGTCTGCTTCGCCTGGTTTTCATTGTGTGTTACCATGACGATGGTACGTCCGTCTTCCTGATTCAGCTTATGCAGGATTTCCATTACTTCTGCTCCCATCTTGGAGTCCAAGTTACCGGTCGGCTCGTCGGCCAGGATGATCTCCGGATTCCCGATAATGGCACGGGCAATAGCGACACGCTGGCACTGACCTCCGGAAAGCTGTGTCGGGAAGTGACGCATACGGTGTGACAGACCCACTTTCTCCAAGACGGCGATGGCTGCTTCCCGGCGTTCTTTAGCCGACACATGCGGCCGGTACAAAAGCGGCAGCTCTACGTTATCCAATACATTGAGGGAATTGATCAGATGGAAAGACTGGAAGACAAAGCCCAGTGTCTTGTTACGGAAGGCCGCCAGTTGTTTATCGTCCATCGATGCGGTTTGTACACCGGCAATCTCGACGGTTCCGCGCGTTGGCAGATCAAGCAATCCCATAATATTCAGCAGGGTTGACTTTCCGCAACCGGATGGTCCCATAATACTCAGGAATTCACCTTTATCTACTGTCAGGTTTACATTTTCCAATGCTACAGTTTCAATCTCTTTTGTCCGATATACTTTCTCTAAGTTTGTTAATGTGATCATATTGTTTAAGTTTTAAAGTTTGTTAGTTTGTTAGTTTATAAGTTGACAAGTTAACCAGTTGACGAGTTGACAAGGTTTTGAACACCTTTCTGACCTTGTCCCCTTGTCAACTCGTTCCCTTGTTTCTTCTATTCATAATGCAATGTTTCTGCCGGATTCATCCGGGTAATCTTGTTGGCCGGAATGCGGATACCCAAGTAAATCATACCGCCCATCAACAGATAGGAAACCGATAAGGTAATCAGGAAGCGCCACCAGGTATAAGCCAGCCGATACGTATCGGGCATATCCAGATACAACATATTTACCAAGAAGATCAGCAGGAATGGTAAAGTCAGAGCCAACAGGAAAAGTCCTTCGAGGAATAATTCCCGGCGCAACTGTCTTTTCGAAGCACCCAAGGCTGCACGCAACCCGATTTCTGCCCGCCGCGACTGCGTGCGTAACCAGAAGGTACCGACAATCCCGAAGAAGATATTCACCAGCATAAAGCCGACCATGGCAATCTTTTTCTTCTGGTTATCCAAACGAGGCTTCAACATATCGGCACGGTATTCGCTGATGGGTTTTACGCTCGACACATATACATTTCCTACTTGCAAACGCTCGCTTTCTTGTTGCAAGAAGGTTTCCATTTCTTGTTGGGAATAATCCTTTTTCATGCGGAACAAACAATCATAAAATCGAATATCATTTTCCGCAACCTCATCCAAAAAATCCTGTTCTGTTCTCCACACGTAATAATAAGTAGGTTGATAAGTGTCAAAATCCATTTCTTTCAGTGGTGCTGAAACAGCGGAGACTTTCATGCTCTCCGTAGATTTCGGACCCCATTTCACTTCTCGGCGAGTACGCCCCGAACCTTCCGGAAAGAAGATCTCATCCAAGGTTTCAGAGAGCACAATCTCTCCGGGATTCTTCAGAACTTGGTCATAAAGCGGACGACCCTCTTTATCCTTGACCTTAAATACACGAAAATACTCCAAATCAACATACCGTACCCTATATGCATAAGAGGCACTGGCTGTATCCTCAACCGGCATCAAACCAGACCAGCCACGACTATACGTATAAGGGACCGCTATATTAGAAAGGCTGACCGCCTCTACTTCCGGGCATTGCCGTAAATTCCTGAGTAATTGCAACAAATCTTGGGTTGCTTGGGTATTTTGCTCTATACCCAATTCTGTTGCATCATCTGTCAATCCATAAGAAAGAAGATACGTATGCTGCGTATCCACACCTATCGGTTGCCGGTAAGTGTACGTATCAACCAACAAGGAATCGGCCATCACCCACAACATGGCCGTTACCAATAGTAATTCCAGGAAGATCCAAACATTCCCGTTTCGTTGGTTCCAAATCAAAGTCAAAAGATGCTTTATCATATAAATCCTGTTTTATCGTTATTTATTCGTTTCCTCTCCATTCTTCAAGGCCTCACAAATTGGCTTACGCGAAATCCACCAAGCAGGTAATCCTGCCGAAAGCAGATTGATCAGCATACAGAAAAGCAAGGCAAGGACAAAAGCCTCCGGGCGGAAGAGCATCTCGGCACGCAATGTTGTATCGCTTGCCTCGAGCAGGAAATCTTTACACAACGGGAATAGCGACCATGAGAGTAGCAACCCGATCATACCTCCCAGCAAAGACATTAACCCATTCTCGTATAAAACCTGCCGGACGATATTCCCACTTGTAGCACCGAAAGCTTTACGGACTCCAATCTCTGCCTGCCGCTTCCGGATGGACGATTGCGTCAGGCCCAACAGGTTCAATACCGGAACAAGCAACAAGAAAAGCATCGCTCCGCCTGTTTCCAGCCAAAAGTCTTTCCAATCCACAAAGTTCTGTCCATCTGTTCCCATCGCCTTGTCCCATTGCGTGATGGGATTCTCGAAGAAGGAGATTTCATACTTTTCTTTGGTAGCATTGTAACGAGTGATCTGCTGCTTCAACTCCTGTCGGATCACGTCAAAATCCCCCTGTGTTTTGGCCAATAGAAGAACCTTAAATGAACCTATCATATTTTCATTAAAGGAAGATTGACAAGATTCGTTCGTAGTATAAGGAATCCAAACATCGGCAAAAGCAGATGCAGCCGCTTTACTGACTTCTTCCACGACTCCACATACCCGGTAAGGTTTCACATCTAGGCGAATTTCTTTTCCGATAATATTATCAATCGTACCAAACAGCCGCCGAGCCAAAGGTTCCGTAATAACAGCCTGCGGAACTCCAGAAGCTACATCAGCTTCCGTAAAAGGCGCACCTGCCACAAAATGAAAAGAGAAGACTTTCCAAAAACCCGTATCGGTCAGTTTCACCCGATGCGCCATGTAATTCCGCTTGTCCGGCAGCGACACCGTGAATGGCAATAACGCATAAGCAGTCACAAACTCAGGGGACTGTAGCGTATAGAAACATTCCTTCACGGCTTCTATCGACATATTACCGGAACTCCAATTACCCGTATTCTCCTTCATCCTCACCAGCGTCCCATTCTCCACATAAAGCATCCGGTCACGGTGTTCCTCCGGATAATAATTGGCCACCTGTACTTGCAGCACCAGCACGACCATCATGATCATCGTAACGGAAATGGCCGTTCCCGTAATCGAGATCGTACTCACCAGCCGGTTCTCTTTCAGCATCTGAAATGCCTGTTTGATGTATTGTTTAAGCATAGACTTTAAGTTTTCGAGGTTTTACTTCTCCAATTTCATCTTTCTCTTATTCTTATAATTGCTCATGTCTGAAACAACGACCTGATCGCCGGGCTTCAGTCCGCCAACGACTTCTACCAGTTCATAATTGCTGTCGCCCAACTGGACTTTCCGTTTCAGCAACTCATTTCCCGAACGGACAAACAGTTCGTATTCACCCGGACCAACGTAATAACTGCCGTTGGCAATACGCATCACCGAATCCTTCACGGCTGTCAGGACATACACATCCGTTTTCAAGCCCGAACGAAGCCGCTTGTGATTGTCTTGCTCCAAACGGACTGAGAAAGACATCACGCCATTCTTCGACAACGGAGTGACATCCGTCACCGTACCCGCCAATTCTTCCTTTCCGACTTTCACCACAGCCCGGCTGCCGGCAGCAATACGGTCGCCATACGTATCCGCAATCTCGCCTTCTATCTTGAAATGCGACAAATCCGATACAATCGCCACTTTCTCTCCTTGCGCTACCTGCGCCCCGATTTCCGTATTAACATACGTCAGAATCGCTTTCCGCGGCGCTTTGATTCGGGCATCGTCGAGGGTTCGTTTGGTTTCTGCCAACGTCTTGCGGGCAATATTCAGTTCCAGTTCTTTCACCTTGAGGTCGGCATCTGCCGTCGCCTGTTCATTGATAAACTTCTGCTCATCCTCTTCCAGTTTCAGTTTACTTACATTATAATCCAGTTCTACCTGACGAACCTTGTCGGTCGTTCCGGCACCCAGACTATCCAAGTATTGTTCGTTGCGCAGTTCCACCGCTTTCCGGTTCAGTTCCATCCGAGAGACTTTCAACTGCATTTCCATTTCCGACAGTTTGCTCCGGTTCTGGATTCGCAGCTGTTCCAACTTCAGCTCATTCATCTGTACTTCATCGAGCTGCTTCTTATAATCCGTTTCCGCACTCAGCAAATCCAGGCGTAAGATCGGTGTCCCTACTTCCACCGAATCTCCCCCTTTCTTATACACTTCCAAGATGCGGGAATTAATGGGTGAATTGATAATCTCCTCGAATGCCGGAACAACCTTGCCCGAAGCACTCACCGACACATCGATACTACCCTCATCCACTACTGAGAAGACAATATCTCGTTCGTGCAGACTTTCCTGCATCAGCTGCATCAAGGCAATCACGGCTACTATACCAACTACCACGGTTCCGCCCCATTTCATCCACATCCGACGTTTCTCCCGATTCCGTTGTTCTTTTGATATTTCTCTATCCATACGACTTTCTTCTTAAATAATCTTGTTTGCCAACCAAGGGGCAAAAGCCGTGCCAAAAAGATAAAGCATTGATATACAAGAGGAGCATTTCCAATAAGTGTTCGGAAACGGACAATACTCAATTGAGAATGGACAATGAACAATCTTCATTTCTTAAGCATCAACCGAAATGACAAAAGGAAAGTAAGTTGTATATAAAGAAAAAGCTTCCACCTCATAAATACTGAGGTAGAAGCTCTCTATTTTTAGATATTGCCGTTCTCTGACTTAAAAAGCGGCGTATTCTTCAAATATCGTTATTGCTCAACGATTTCCTTTACTTCGACTTGGAATACCAATGTTGTATAAGGCTTGATGTTATCACCAGATCCGGAAACGCCATATCCCAACGAATAAGGTATCCAGACTTCCCAAATATCGCCTTCGTGCATATGCTGCAAAGCGGTTGTCCAGCCATCCACCACACCGTTCACTGCCGTTTTAAACGGATCATCGCCATTCTCTCTTAAGACCGAATCAAAGACTTCGCCTTGAGTCAAAACACCGTCTCGGTCTGCAACGACTTCTCCATCCTCATTGGTCACAAAACAACCTTTATAATAGCAATTGACTTTACTTGTATAATAGATCGTCTCCGTACCTTCACCTTTCTTCAGGATCTTACAGATGATTTGTCCGTTACCACTTTCAGAATTGATCGTGAACAAAGACGCATCCGTCTTTGCATCCTGCAAACGGGCATCGAAGGCAGCCAGATTTATTTCTTTCCAAGCCTCATCAATTACTATTTTATCATCATCATCACTGCATGCCGCCAATGTGAACAGCATGACTACCAACATCCATGTAATGTGCCAATACTTTTTCATGTTATTCTTCTACTATTTTCTTCAACAAACTTCTCATGCTTACTTTCTCAGAGATAATGCTATGCAACTGGTCGATGCTGACACGTTCCTGTTCCATTGTATCACGGAAACGGATCGTTACGCAATTATCTTTCAATGTATCGTGATCGACAGTGATACAATAAGGAGTACCAATAGCATCCTGACGACGATAACGCTTACCGATTGAATCCTTTTCGTCGTACTGGCAACGGAAATCGAAACGCAACATCTGCA
>ULTW01046880.1_pt1 | contig 11358 bp, 9 predicted proteins | sample 1957961 | NCBI WGS metagenome assembly ULTW01 (sample SAMEA4835744, study PRJEB28245) | human gut metagenome | biome: gut microbiome; material: fecal sample | place: Denmark | collected 2008 | reverse complement strand
GATTTTTCAACTCCTCTTAATTCCAGCTCTAAGTTCTCCATATTTCCTTTAGTTTCTGCCACAAAGTAAATATGTTTGACGCTTCCTTTATTGAAAGCAATAGCCCAATCGGGGTTATATTTTCCGACCGGAGTAGAAATATAAAATCCTCGAGGCAGCTTTGCATAAACAGCAACTTCTTCTGCATGTTCCAAAGAATTGGCCATATTTTTCTCTGTCTTAGCACTAGAATCCGCAATAACATGGCTATAAATATGTTTATTGGGTGTCGGGACGGTATTCTCCAAGCTACCTTTGAGTTTTGGCTCGGTAAAGACATTCATATCATAAGTTTCCGTAATCCGATCATACTTAATCTCTTCCACAATCGCTGTAGCCTTTTGCTCATTGATGATATTGGCCGCGCGGGTAATAAATTCTTCCGGATTTGCCTCAAACAGCTTAAATCGGCTTTCTTTTATGCCTGACATTATCTGTGCCAGAGTTTTTCTGGTTAATCCGGTAAGTTGAACCAACTTATCCAACAAGTCATATTTTACGGAAGTATATTTTCCAACTTGGATAGCTTCTCTGCGTTCGGAGGTAAAGCCAAAGGCTTCTCCTTTTTCGGCTTGTTGTTTATCCAACTCATCCATTTGTCCGGTTCTAATAACAGCAACCGTTTTACTGACATAAAGTTTTTCATCCAAGGCATAAATTGCTTTTTTTATCAATTCATCACTATCAAATACCACGCGATAGGTTGATTTAACATTGATTTTATTCCACAAATCTTGAAATTCTTGTTGATGAAGTTTTTTATCATTAAGCTTAACCTCAACCACCTGATTGCGTGCATTATCAATCTTGACCGGCTTATAAATTGTTTCAATTACCTTGATAATTTCGGCACTATCATATCCTTCAATCGGCTTAAATGTACCGGCCTCAACATCATTATGGTATTGTTCGGTTAATTTACCGCGTTTGACATAACCATTAGCAATCAAGCTCTCATAAATATCCTGAGATTTTTCTTTATCAACCAGTTGTCCATCAATAGTTCTATTTTCAAACAATTCGGCAGAAATGCTCCGCGGCCTATCATGCATTGCATCGGCAATATCGGTTTGCAGATTAGAAACAAAATCTTCATAAGATTCACTGGCAATAACCGTTAGTTGGTTAACTTCTTGAACATCATCGCCCAAAACACTTTCATCCATACGCTCGCCGTTTTGATTGACCGACAAACGCAAACCGCGGCCAATTTCCTGACGACGAGAAGTATTGTTGTAGCTTTGCTTTAACGGGCAAATCTGAAAAACGTTCGGATTATCCCATCCTTCACGCAAGGCTGAATGCGAAAACAGAAAACGCACCGGCTCGGATAAATTCAAAAGTTGCTCTTTGTTTTTCATAATCAAATCATAAGCATCAACATCATCTGAGCCGACAGCGTTTCTTTTTACTTCGGAATCCTTAAATTTTTTGCTTTTCTTATCTATTGAAAAATAACCCTTATGACATTTTGTGGCATCGGTATTTTCAATAAATTTTCGATAATTCGGATTAAAATCAAGCTCGGCAAGATAGCTTTCTTTAATATTGTTATATTCTTCCTCAAAGATTTTGGCATAAATACCGTTAGCCTCTCCGGCATCATTAGAAAGCCTATAATTTGCCACTTCATCAATAAAGAACAAAGACAAGACTTTAATTCCGCTTTCCAGCAAAACTTGCTCACGTTCAAAATGGCTTTGGATAGTCTCTCTGATTTGAATGCGCCGCAACTGTTCTTCGGTTGTGCTGCCGACCACATCTCCGGCAAAAAGCTCGGTTCCATTTTGGAAAGTAACCGAGTTGGAGCGACCATCAATATGTGTAATCAACCAACCATGGCGATATTCATCCAACTGTCCGGATAAATCATAAAGATTATCCCCTTCATCACAATTCTTGATTTTTTTGACAATGCCGGATTTCCCCCGATAATCAAACTCCAAACGAGCCGTCGGATTTTTGTTTGCCGAAACATTTATCCCGGCCAAATAAGCATAACCGCCGGTTGCACTATCCCCAACCACAGAAATTCCCTTAACGGCAATCTTTTTGACCAATTTTTTATTATAGGCATCTTGGGCATCCAAGCGATAGATAATATTTTTGTTCAACTCCGGCGGCGTGGCTGAATAGCTGATACGAAACAAAGGATTAAACCTTTTAATTGCTTTTTGAGTAACGGCATCGGCAGTTCTACCCAAAGACTGGGGCTCATCCAAAATCAAAATCGGATTTGTTTTGGCAATCACATCAATAGGTTTGCGCCATTTGAAGCTTTCTTGCTCTGAGAAGATAATACGAGACTCTTTGCTTTTTCCATCTTCTTTGAGTGAGGCGGCAAAAGCCTGCGAGTTGATAATCATCACCCTGATTTTGCTATCTGTGGCAAAGGTTTCGATCTCATTCAAGTTCTGAGAATTATATACAAACTCTATTAGACTTTCGCGATATTCTTGTTTGAAATGCTTGCGTGTATTTTCAAAAGACTTTTTTACCCCTTCACGAATAGCCACACTCGGCACAACAATAATAAACTTTGTCCAGCCATATAAATGGTTAAGCTCATAAATTGTTTTGATATAAGTATAAGTCTTACCGGTTCCGGTTTCCATTTCTATGGTTAGGTTAATATCATCGCCAACTTTTCCGCTAGGCTTTAGCCCCAGCGCGATTTGCTTTTTGTGGATATTGTCCCAAACTTCTCTTCCATGAATAAGCAACGGGCTATTGGCAAAAGCATCTTGCTCAAAAGAGGTTTGCGTATTTTTAACATCTTTTCCGGGATCCAAGATATAACGCGTTGGCTTGGACTTTGGCTGTCCGGCAAAGATATCACAAACCGCGTTGCAGGCATCTATCTGAAATTGCTGATGCTTAAATTTGAGTTCTATTTTTGCCGACATTACATTACCCTTACATTATCTTTGGCTTGTTTATCATCCCAATGGCAGATGGTTTTGAAAATTTCAAACATATTGATTTTTTCATCATCTTTTTCAAAACAAGAATCTCTAAATACCACGCGTGTTGGGTTGAGTTCTGCCATTTTGGTGATGGTTGCGGTGCTAACATTTCTATCAAAACAAGCAACCAAATCATTGTCACCGACAATATGAATGATGTTCTCGCCCACTTTAACCTCTTGCAGTGGCAAAGAAAGAGAAACACCCCATTCCACCATAACCCCAAACAGCAAATCGAGCGGAGTGCGATCGGCTTTGATATTATCAATACTGCTTAACAAATCGGCCTGTTTGAGCTCGCTTGGTTTGTAATATACATCTTGCATATTAGAATCATCAACCTTCAAAACCCTAAAACCGATATCCAAATCTGTTTTTCCGGTTTCCTGTACGATTTTATCACCGGCGCGGCGAATACGCTCTTTACCAATTTCACAAATATTTTTGTAACCATTTTTATAGGCTTCTGATTTTTCATCAGTTTCTTCCGGTAGTTGCACCATAATAAACTTGCGATTGCCGCCATCTTCGGCATTCAGCTGCATAACGGCATGCGCGGTTGTTGCTGAGCCGGAGAAGAAATCAAGGATTATAGAATCTCTATTAAAATGCGTAGCAGAGTTTACTAATTCTTTAATATAATTTACAGGTTTAGAATAATTAAATAGATTCTTTATAGAGAAAAGTCTTTCAAGTTCTTCATATGCATCTTCATTAGTCCCTTTTATAGAAATTCCATTAATAAAGCTACTAAATCCTTTGAAATTATCTTCGTCGTATATACGAAAAACACGAATTTGAAAATTTAATGTGTTGATTATAAATTTTGCACCTTGAGAAAGTTGTTCATTCAGCATTTGTTGAGACCATACAAATGGAGCTTTCATTTTTAATTCATCTACTATTTTTCCATCTTTGACTCTAATATCATTTAATAATTCCACTGGATTAATTTCATCACCATATACGCCAGCCTTATACATTCCATCACTTAATTTCGTATAAATTGTATTGCTTGGTATGCTCAATATTGATGATTTATTAGTTCTTTTAATTATAGGTTGTGATTCTGATGAATCTGCTGTTCCACCATATAGTCCTACAGTTTTTCCTCTACACTTAGTATACACCAAAACATATTCCGTAAGACTTATAATTCCCTTGGAAAGAAAGCTACCTTTTCTTTTTTTGGTCCAAGTTATAATTCCATAACCATTATCTTCGCCAAACACCTCATCACAAATCTTTTTAAGGTTGGCAACTTCGTTGTCATCAATAGAAATAAAAATCACACCATCGTCGGTTAACAAATCACGAGCCAGTTTCAAACGCGGATACATCATAGAACACCAGTCAGAGTGGAAACGTCCGCTTGATTCCGTATTGCGAACAAAAGACTTGCTCAACAAGCGGTTGTCCTCTTCATCAAACAAATCTATCCCTTGGTTCATTTCTTCTTCAGACTGCACCCGATTATCATGATAAACAAAATCATTTCCGGTATTATACGGCGGATCAATATATATCATCTTGATTTTTTCCCAAATAACCTTCTTCCAAAAGTTTGAGCACTTCCAAGTTATCACCCTCAATATAAAGGTTTTCGGTTGCATCCCAGTTTTTACTTTCCTCTTTGCAGGGGCGTAAAGTTTTGCGAATAGGTTTGTTAGCCTCCACCATAGCCGCATTTTTGCCCACCCACTTAAACTCATAGGTCTCGCGTGCATTTTCATCCACCACATCGGCCAGTTCGGCCTTTAAACGCTCAAAATCTACCTTGCCGTTTTGGACTGCCGCCGGACAAAGCTCTGCCACCTTGGCCAAAACCTTATCATAAGGCTTTGCCTCCATCCCAAGCTTTTCAATTTTAATATCTGTTGTTTCCTTACTCATCGCGGCTCCTTTTTATCCTGTTTTGATATTTTATGCTCCAATGCCTTAATGCTTTGCAAATAGGCTTCTTCGACTGGTGTCAGAGTTTGTTCTTGATATTTTTTATATTCTTCATCAACTTTTTTCATTGCTTTTTTATGACTTATTTTTCCTGCACCTTGTAATAACTGTTCTCCAGTCGCTGACAGAATTTTATCTAAATGTTCAATATAGTCCCTCATGTATAAATGTTCATGTCTTTTAGCATAAACTTCAGCAAAATCGAAATATCCTGAAACTATATTATTTAAGATTTTTAGCTCGTCCTCTTCTAAATAATTTTTAGCAATTTTGGCCTCTTGTTTTGTCGGCAAAGAACCAGAGAAAGTTTTTAATCCCATAAAAGGTTTATCGGCATTAACACGTTCGTAAATCACCTCTGCTGCCGTATGTCCATGTGCGGCATAGTGTAATTTATTTTGAACTATCTTGAAAAATTCCAAAGATTCGGGAGCTTGCGGATCATAATCCCGACTTGTTGCATATAAATCAAGAACCTGTCTGTATAAAACCTTTTCTGAGGAGCGGATATCTCTGATGCGATCAAGTAATTCTTTCCAGTAATCACCACCACCGTTATTTTTCAAACGTTCATCATCTAATGCAAAGCCTTTTTCTATATATTCTTTAAGAACCGATGTTGCCCAAATTCTAAATTGGGTTCCTTGCTTTGATTTTACGCGATATCCTACCGCAATAACCATATCTAAATTATAGTAATTAGTAGGTTTTGTAGAAAAATCGGAATTTCCGAATTTTCTCATAACATTTTGTTCTTCAAGTTCTTTTTCTTCAAAAATATTAAGAATATGCTCATTGATGGTAGACTTGCTTCTATTAAAAATAGTAGACATCTGCTCTTGGGTAACCCAAAGAGTATTATTATCTAGCTTTACATCTAATTTTGTTTTTCCATCATCTGACTGGTATATGATAATATTGCTCATAACCCCTCCTTTAGGGACTTTATCATAGACTTAATTTCTAACTTTTTCTTTAACTGCGGCTCATTATTCATCTTATTTTCAAGTTGCTCTATCTTTTTTGCTATTTTTTCTTGCTCTATACTTCTTGAAACCTTTTCTTTGAGCCCCTTTTCTGCATTTTCTTCAATTTTGCCACCGCTTATTTGCTTAATCAGGCTTTCGTAGATGGCATCAATGCTTCCTCCCTCTATATCAAGAGAAATCTCTTTTTGCCAATTACTTGTCCATCTCTTAACAATGTTGATATTGTCTTTGTTCTTATCTTTATAAGCAATACTAAGGCAATATTTTCCATCAAAATCCAAAACAAATAAGACATAAGCAGCTCTGATACTTTTATCCATTAAATCTAAAAGTTGTGTATTGCATACTCGTCTTTTTAATACAACTCTTAAAACCATTATTTCTGGAAAGATACTTCCTTCCTTAACATTTAAGCTTCGTGCCGAGAACTGATTTGTAGCCATAATTTTGGCAACATCATTAGTCATTGCCGTTTTTAAAGAGGTCGAAAATTCGCCGTATTTATAAAATTTTTCTTTGGCAATAAATTTATTGGGAAGCTCCGTCGACTTTGGAAACATTTATTTTTTACTCCCATAAACTTCTTCGTTAGACTTCAGCACAACAAAACAAATCAACTCAAAATCATCCAAGCCCTTGATTTCACCTTGTCCAAAAGTGCTGCTGCCATCTGAAAATAAACTATCGACCTCGGATTCGTCTTTAACTTGAATGATCGACTGAATAGCTTTACCCAACAAATCAGAATATTTGCTCATGTCCATTCCATCTTTGGTTTGTTTATTAAACAAAGCACAACGACTTTTGTCCGGCGTTGAAAAGCCCTTGCACACCAAGCGCATATAACTCAACAATTTGTGAGGCTCCAAATGATTATACTGTACAGTCCCGTCATCTTTCATATAAACCATGTAAAACGGGTGTAACCTGTTTGGATTATCAATATCTCTGACATTGTTAACGTTTCTCAAGATATAAATAACCCCCGGAGGCAGACCATCTCCGGCAGCCATGGCAACGGCATGCATGCCCAGCGGAGCTTTTTCAACATCATCATGGTGTTTTTTATATTCAACCAAATCCAAACGAAATTCATTTAACCCCAAATCCATGATATTGACACCACCAGAAACATCTTCGGGATCAACAACCTCTTTTTGCAATTTTTCCAGCTGTTTTCTGCGGTACTCTAAATCTCCTTTTTCGGTTATATCAATCGGATTATCCTCACCAGTTGAGGTCATAACCGTAATTTTCATACGAGTTTCAACACGATTTTTAAGGTTAATATATTCGTCTAACTTAATGTTTGGCCAAAAGTTAACCAATTGAATTTTATCATTTTGGCTGCCAATTCTATCGATTCGACCAAATCTTTGAATAATTCTAACCGGATTCCAGTGAATATCAAAATTAATCAGATAATCGCAGTCTTGAAGGTTTTGTCCCTCTGAGATACAGTCTGTGCCAATTAGAATATCAATATCTCCCTCGGGGATTTTATTTAACTTATTACGATCCTTTGAAATGGGTGAAAAACAGGCCAAAACAGTATTAAAATCAGCAGGCATCTTATCAATGGTTGTTTTTCCATCTGTTGAGCCGGTAACCATAGCCGTATTTAGCCCAAGTTCATTTTTAATAATCTTGCTAAGATTGTCGTACAAATATTCTGCCGTGTCTGCAAATGCTGTAAAAATCAAGACTTTTTTATTGCCATCATTTATCGGATGTTTAATTTTGTTGCGAACGACCTCAAATAATGTCTGGAGTTTTTTGTCTTTTTCTGGAGTTATGGTCGATACCTCTAATAACAAATGCTCCAAAATCTCCTTATCGGTATTTAAATCAACTCTCCATGCTCGATAATCCATATCCTTAAAATCAAGCTGATATTTACCACCAGCAGAAATCAAATCAGATAATTCACCATCAAAATCCAATTCTATTTCATCGGAATAGGTACTACATGTCTTGTTTTTTTCATAATTATCAATTGCCGAAATAGCTTTTTGAATTTGCTCAAGAATTTTTGAGGTTGTAATTCTAAAAGAATAAACCGAACTTTCTAAACGCTTAAGCAAATTAACAGCCATCAACTGTTTCAAACCAAATTCTCGTCCGGCCAAAGAAATACCCATTTTACCGCGTTTGCCATATTTGCTTTCATATTTAGCTAAACGACTGGGAAACAAATAAGATGATGGACTATAAACAGATAAGTTTAAGCTTTCCAACGACTTAAAAATCTCTTCATAACTTATATTTGTATTATCTGCCAACGATGGAGACTTGTTAATAGGCGGCAATCTGGTCGGAAACTTACCAATTTCGGTCATATCATAATATTTTTCGATATGTTTGCGGCTTCTGGCGATGGTTACGGAATCCAAAACTTCAAAAAAGTCAAAGTCAAGTTCGCTTAATAGCCGCTCTGTTGTTCGTTCTTCTGTGGGTAATTTGCTCCATAGATTAAAGGCTCTTTGCGCATTGTTAAAAATCGTTGATAGGGGTTTTTGAGTCTTCAATTTTTTATTTAATTCATCTTCAACACCTTCGTATGCCAGTTGCAACTGATTTTTTAGATCAACAAACCGATTATTGACCGGAGTAGCAGAAAGCATAAGAACTTTTGTTTTTACACCCGATTTAATAACATTTTTCATCAATGTTGCATAGCGGTTAAAATGCTCAAGCCCGTCTTCATCCGTTGTTACCAATGAGCCGTTGCGGAAATTATGGCTTTCATCAATAACTACGAGATCAAAGTTACCCCAATTAATAAGAGATAAATTTACCCCATTTGTATAGCCACTTTCACGAGATAAATCCGTATGAAACAATACATCATAACGAAGTCTGTCATTAATAAGGGGATTATTCTGATAATTTCCCTTATAATTCATCCAGTTATCAGAAAGTTTTTTAGGACAAAGGACCAAAACATTTTTATTTCTATTTTCATAATATTTGATAACCGATAATGCCGTAAAAGTTTTACCCAAACCAACACTATCGGCCAAAATACAGCCATTAAACTTTTCTAGCTTATGAATAATTGCTAATGCAGCATCTTTTTGAAAAGAATATAACATATTCCAAACTTGGCTATTTTTAAAACCTGTTGCTTCGTTAGGGATGTTATCCTCTATATCTTCCAAGAACTCGCTAAATATATGATATAGCGTTATCATATAAATAAATTCTGGAGAATTCTCTTCATAAACAAGCTCTATATGTTCCAAAACCTGCTCGGTTACATCTTTCATATGCTCTTTGTCGTTCCAAACTTCCTCAAAACCTTTAATATATTGCTTGGTGTATGGAGCAGGTATTTTCATAGTCATTTTAAATATATCATTTCCACGTTCACTTCCTAAATCAACCGTAGTGAAACCATCAAGAGGCATATATGTATAATCTTCATTAATATTTAAAAAGCCAACAATTCCGCGCGTTGCTGATATATTTGATTTAAATTTAACTTTATTTCTTATCCATTCGGCACATTCTTTAGAAATTGCTTTTTGTGTCATCTGATTTCTCAGGCGAACCTCAAACTCAGTACCATATAAACTCTTCTCTCTGTTTAATCTTGGGATATAAAACTCTCGCTTTTCCTTTTCTACCTTATCACCTAAAAAAGCCGGACTGGTAAAAATAAAACGCAACTCATCAATTTTATTGAGCTGTTTCTTTAAGCTTTCATACGCATAGATAGAAAAACAAGAAGCCGCTATAGATAATTTACTTCCTGATTTGATTTCCTCTTTCAGATCATCAACTAATCTTGTTGTCCTATTATCAAACTGTTGCATGGTAGTTTATTCCCGACAATTGTTAATCCATTGTTCAAGTTCTGATTTTTTAAAACGCCAGAACTTTCCTACTCTAAAAGCGGGAAGTTGTTTTTCTGCTACCAGTTTATAGACCGTTTTTTTAGCAAGCTTTAAATATGCTGCAACTTCATCAACCGTCAAAATCTCATTATCCATAATGTTCCTTTCTTGAAATTATAGCAATATTACAAGTTCAAATAGAATTTTGCAAGCACTAAAAGCACAAAAAGGGAATTAAACGGAATTAAAAATGATATTTAAAGTTAAAAAAAATTCACAACTAAACCATCCTAAATACTTCATCTTACAAACCTCAAAAATTTCCCCTGCATCGATTCCACGCAGGGGATTGTTTTTATTTACCTGTTTTTTCACTTCTGACTATTTCCACAATGCCAAATGCAGAAACTGCCAGTGCAACAATATGTTCCACCAATTCAGGATTGATTGCCACGCCAAGACCGGATAACAGACCGATTAAACCGCGCCACGTGGATGGTTGGTTGAGTTTTAAGAGTTCAATAAGTTTAAGCATTTTCATTCCTTTCATAAAAAAAGTCCTATTCGGGCGGGTTAACAAGCAAGCTCAATCCCCTGTTGGATAAGCTCATCAGAATATGGCTGAATACCGTTTTCCATACGGATGACGGCTTTTATAAACACTGTCAGAACACCGCGTTCCTCAATATCTATAACCGTATCCGGATAAACACCGAGTTGTTTCGCAACCGACTGAATATAGGCGGTGGTTTGGTTTTCATTTGGCGGCGCATAGCGGCTGACAATCTGGCGAACCGTATTTAATCCATGGATTCGTTTGTAGTTTACCAGAACTTTTGCCAACGCTCGGATTCCATAGACCGGAGCCGTAAAAACACAAAAGGCGGAATCTATATTCCGCCCGTTTGGATTTAACCCCAGCCAATTTGCTCCATGCCGTATATTTCCTGGATTATTGTTTCTTATGCCTCTTGGCAACTGCTGATTCATTGTGCAACTCCCATATCATTTCTCTTAATTCATCAATTTTCAGCTCCAGACGGTTGATATGTACCTGCGTAGCATATTCGCGCGCCACCTGAACCTTAAAATCATTGAGTTCCTTGCGCATTTCGCCGAATTTATAAACCAGCCAGACAAACGCCGGAACACAGACAACCTGTAAAAACTGTAGCCAATCCATTATGTTTTGTAGACCTCCTCACTTTCATTGACACAAGATATCTCCACCGTGTCACCGCGCGGACGTACACCGATAACCTTTGCCATCATGGACATTTTACCTTTTGTTCCAAAGGCAAAATGCGTCCGCTCTCGGGTTGTGCCGGTATAAATTTCAAAATCAGGCATTGTGGGCAGAACAGTTTCACTGTCTACCGCTCCACGAGTAGCAGGAAAAGCACCGCTCATTGAACCATCCGCCAGTCTGAAGCTGATAAAATGTTCTTCGCCAGGTTTCCAAATCAAATTTTCGGAAAGTTTTAAAATATTGCCGGTAACCGACAACACTTCACCGCCTTGTCCCCATTCGCACATATCGTGAACTATGCTGATTAAATCACCATATGTCGG
>ULTW01060632.1_pt1 | contig 11397 bp, 8 predicted proteins | sample 1957961 | NCBI WGS metagenome assembly ULTW01 (sample SAMEA4835744, study PRJEB28245) | human gut metagenome | biome: gut microbiome; material: fecal sample | place: Denmark | collected 2008 | reverse complement strand
CCGTTTGCGTCGCCGCCGTTGTCTTCAATGAGCTTATCTGCGCGGTGACGGGTCTTGCAGTCCTTGCAGTCCATCAGCGGGTCGGAGAATCCGCCTACGTGGCCGGAAGCCACCCATGTCTGCGGGTTCATCAGGATAGCGGAGTCCAGTCCTACATTGTACTTGTTCTCCTGAATGAACTTCTTGCGCCATGCGTTCTTGATGTTGGTCTTGAGCTCAACGCCGAGGGGGCCGTAGTCCCATGTGTTAGCGAGTCCGCCGTAGATCTCACTGCCGGGGTAAACGAAGCCTCTGCCCTTGCAGAGGGCAACGATTTTGTCGAGGGTCTTTTCTGTGTTGTTCATGTTTGATTCCTTTCAGCCCTGCATGGCTTGCAGGGACAGTAAAATAGTTACTTATATAGTATAACGCAAAACCGCTCATTAGTCAAGTATCAGGGCGCAAAAAACGGGAGCGTACACTCCCGTTCAGTATTTTATCCGCCGAGGTGAAGCACCTGCAAAAGCAGAAGCCAGCTCAGTCCATAATAGGTAACGACAGCCACGAGGTCGTTGACGGTGGTGATCAGCGGACCGGAAGCCACAGCCGGATCAACTCCGATCTTCTTGAAGAACATCGGAACCAGCGTGCCGACTCCGCTGGAAATAAGCATAGCCAGCATGAGAGCCGAACCGATACAAGCTGATACCGCAAACGAGAACCATACCGGATACCCCTTGAACAGCATGATATACAGCCCTACGAACAGTACCGAAAGCACTCCGAGAATAAGCCCGCATGAAAGTCCGACGCGCATTTCCTTAGCAACGAGCTTGAGCTTTTTGCCCGCTGTGAGGTCCTTGTCCATCAGCACGCGGATAGTCACCGCCAGCGACTGAGTTCCCACATTGCCCGCCATATCGAGTATAAGCGACTGAAACGCCATGATTATCGTAAGCTGCGACACGACCTTCTCAAATGCGCCGACAACTCCGGATACCGCCATACCCAGCACAAGCAGTATAAGCAGCCACGGCATACGCTTTTTAAGGCTTGCGAAAAGCGGCTCATGGAGATCCTCCTCCTCTGACAAACCGCCGAGTTTTGCATAGTCGTCGCCCATTTCATCATCGACAGCTTCCAGGAGGCTTTCCAGCGTGATCACCCCGAGAATGTGATTCCCGCTGTCCAGCACGGGAATGCTGCTTTCAGAATAGCTCTTGAGCCGCTCTATGCAGTCCTCCGTTTTTTCAGTGCTGTAAACATACGGAAAGCTCTGCTGTATCAGCGGCTTTATCTCCGAGTGCTTCTCAGCGGTAAGCAGTTCCCTAAGCCCCACCGCGCCGCAGAAAAATCCGTTCTCTGCCGTAACAAAAAGTATGGAGATGTTGTCATTTTCCTTAGCTTGATCCATCAGCGCCCGCGTAGCCTCTGCCGCGGTCATTCCGGAGCTTATCGAAATGTAGTTCGTGGTCATTCGGCTGCCGATCTCATCGTCGTCAAACGACACGATAAGCTCCAGCTTTCTCCTGAGCTCCTCGTCGAGAAGCTCGAAAAGCTGATTTCTCTTTTCTTTCGGGAATTCTCTAAGAACGTCCGCCGCCGCGTCGGTCTCCATTTTGCCGATCAGCAGAACAGTTTTCCCGAGATCCGTTTCCTTGAGGTACTCTGCGGAATTCTCCGGCTCGAAATACTCGAAAACGTCCGCAAGCTCGTCCATGTCCAGCGTGCGGAACAGCTTCGTGCGCTCCCCCGCGCTGAGAAGCTCCGCCGCCGCTGCTATATCACCCGCATGATATTCCGCGAGCCGCTCCTGAGCCGCCTTCGGTGAGAGATCGCTCCTGACAAGCTCTGCGATCTCCGCTGCGCGATCCCTGATAACTGCTTCGTTCATTGACATAATAGTACCCTGCCTTTCATCAAATTTTGCTGCATCTGAATGAAAGTGAAGCCGGGCACAGTATGCGCCTATTTATTCATAAAAGCGGGCAGAGCCGCAATTCCGGGCGTCATACCGTGTACTTTGCCCGTGACTGTCACCATTTTTCAACTCTGCTCACCTCTCTTTTATGTTTTTTTGCAACATGATAATTATAGCACCATAATCAATTTCCTGTCAACCCCGAAAAAATCTTTTCACAGGATTTTCAGAAAAACTCTTACAGCTTATACTGAATAAAGCTGTCGTATTTATTGACCCGCATACAGCCCATAAAAAGAGGGCGCAAGCCGATATCCTCGGCCGCGCCCTAATCATGCAGTTAATTTACCGGAATGTAGTCTGCAATATTCGGCGTTTAATTCGTTGAAACCCCATCTTTTTTCATCTGCATTATCAGATTGAATACCGATGTATGAAACTGTGACGAATAAGCTGCGTCTGTGATTTCTTGAAGCATGTCATCGGTTAATTCCCTATCCTCCGCTACCTTTGCAACTGCCTCACACCATTCTCTTTCTGACTGTATATCCTCGCAGATATTGCGGTGCTGGGCGCTGTATATCGGCGGCGGAGACAATTTCTCAATAGCGTCAAGACTGTCCCGGGCGCCTTTCAGATTGCTCTCAAAGCTGTCCCAGTCGACACTGCCGGGATCCGAATCCGCATCGCCTAACTTTGCCGACAGCGACAGCAAGTTCTTATTATACGCCTTATAGTTCTCGGAGAATCTGTTGTAATATTCGCCTTGTGACAGCGCCATCGAACAGCCCGATATCATCATTATAAACGCCATAATAATTACAGCAAGTTTTTTCTTCATAGTAAATTACCTCCAAATAACCATATACAAAACCGCGCCGGTATATCAAAAGTAATACCAGCGCGGAAATATTTGATCTGTCAGCAGAATCAGAGCTTCTCGATCCAGCCCATATCGTCTGGAATCTTACCGAACTGCATACCTGTCATGGTGTCATAGAGCTTCTGGGTGATCGGGCCGATCTTACCGCCGCCGATCTCCATTACCTTGTCGCCCCACTTGAGGTGGCCTACAGGAGAAACGACAGCCGCAGTACCAGTACCGAATACCTCGTCGAGCTTGCCAGCGTCGTAAGCGTCAGCAACCTCCTGAATGGTGATGCGGCGCTCGGAAACCTTCATGCCCCACTTTCTGCAAAGCTCAAGTGCGGACTTTCTGGTGATACCGGAAAGAATACTGCCCTGGAGGGACGGAGTAACGACCTCGCCGTCGATAACGAACATGATGTTCATAGCGCCGACTTCCTCTATGTACTTACGCTCAACGCCGTCGAGCCAGAGTACCTGAGAATAGTTCTGCCTGTGAGCCTCGTCCTGACCCGCAAGAGAAGCAGCGTAGTTGCCGCCGGTCTTGGTGAAGCCCATACCGCCTCTTACCGCGCGGACATAGTTGGTCTCAACATAGATATTTACGGGGTTGATACCGGTGCTGTAGTAAGCGCCGGAGGGGCTCATGATGATCATGAAATAGTACTTTTCGCCGGGGCGTACGCCGAGGAACGGATCAGCCGCGAAGATAAACGGACGGATATAAAGGGAAGCGCCTTCAATATGCGGAACCCAGTCCTTATCGATCTCAACGAGCTTGTGAAGAGCCTCGAGAGCGTCCTTCTCGTTGATCTGCGGGATAACGAGACGCTCAGCGGAGACGTTCATTCTCTTGAAGTTCTCCTCGGGGCGGAAGAACTGAATGTCGCCGGAAGGGGTTCTGTAAGCCTTCATGCCCTCAAAGATCTCCTGACCATAGTGAAGGACCATCGCGGAAGGCATAAGCTCGATCGGACCATAAGGCACAATGCGTGCGTCATGCCAGCCCTGACCAGCGTCGTAGTCCATAACGAACATATGGTCGGTAAAGATATGACCGAAGCCGAGCTTGGTTTCGTCAGCGGGCTTGGGCCTAGGGTTTTTGGTTAATTCGATTTTGATATCCATAGTAGTATCCTTTCCTGCGCCGGCAGGACGTCAGCGCGACTTTAAATACACATTTATTATACCACTATTACGCCCGATTGTAAATATTATTTTCGGATTTTTTATCAAAAATGCAATTTTCACATATCAAATCCGGCAACACACACAAATCCGGCATAAATGTAAAAACGGTCTGAACGAAGAACGTCCAGACCGCATACTCATTAGATTGCCGAAGCAGTCATCAAGTATTATCACTTAACGATGTACTTCTTGATAGCGTCGAGGAAATCTGCGCAGTCATCGCTGTGGATATTCAGGGTCAGCTCCTTGGAGAGGTCGAGGCTGAAGATACCCATGATGGACTTAGCGTCGATGGCGTATCTGCCGGATACGATATCAACGTCATACTCGCAGCGGGAAACGATAGTTACGAAATCCTTGACGTCGTTGATGGTGTTAATGTTGATTTTTACTGTAGTCATAATAATGCTTCCTTTCCAGAATAAAATTACGCTCTGAACTTGAGAACTGCGTCGAGCAGCTCGTCAGCCTTGGCGCCGTCATCGTGAACAACGAACTCCAGCGGCTTTGCAAGGTCAAGACTGAAAATACCCATGATGGACTTAGCGTCGACCGCATATCTTCCGGATACGAGATCGCTGTCAAACGAGTAGCTGTTGGTGAGTGCCACGAATTCCTTTACGTCCTCGATAGAACTGAGACTGATCTTCATTTTCTTCATAAAAACCGCCGCCTTTCTTTGGTGATAATCATTCTTCTGAGGATATTATTTCCTCTGTAAATAAGTATATCCTCAAACTGAAAAATAGTCAATAGCTTATTGCAAATTTCGGAATAATCAGCTATAATATTGTTATATGAAGTTTTGGTTTTGGCTAAAATTACGAAACCGCACCACACCAGTCGATATTATCGGCAAACCGTGCGAAAAGAGGTACCCATGACATTCAGTATAATCACCCTGGGCTGTAAGGTGAACTCCTGCGAGAGCGCCGCGATACACGCCGCATTCCTTGCCGCAGGGTACTCCCCGGCGGAGGAGGCCTCCCCCGCCGACGTGTATATAATCAATTCCTGCGCCGTCACCGGCGTCGGCGTAAAAAAGGCGCGTCAGACCGTTTCCCACTGCAAAACGCTGAACCCCGACGGAATAACCGTGCTCTGCGGCTGCTACCCGCAGGCATATCCGGAGGAAGCCGTCCGCGACGTCTCCGCCGCCGACATAATCACCGGAAACGCGAACAAATCCGAAATACCGGCGATGGTGTCGAAATTCATCGCGGAGCGCCGCCGAATGTCCTGCGTACAGCCGCTCACCCGCGAGTTTGACGAAGCGTCCTCAGCCGCCGACCTCGACCGCACCCGCGCTTTCATCAAGATAGAGGACGGCTGCGACAGATTCTGCACCTACTGCATAATCCCCACTGCGAGAGGGCGCGTGCGCTCCCGCCGCCCGGAGGAAATAACCCGCCAGGCTGAGCAGGCGGCGGCCGCCGGAAACCGCGAGATAGTCCTCACCGGAATAAATCTCGGCTGCTACGGGGAAGATATCGGATACACCCCCGCCGACGCGGTAAGAGCCGCTCAGGTATCGGGCATTGAACGCGTCCGGCTCGGCTCCCTTGAAGCGGACACCCTTACCGACGATGAGATACAGCGCCTGAAAGCCTGCGAGAAACTGTGTCCGCACTTCCACCTGTCGCTGCAGTCCGGAAGTGATTCCGTGCTGAAAAGAATGAAGCGCCGCTACACCAGCGCGGAATATCTGGCGCTCGTGGAAAAGCTCCGAGATGTGTTCCCGGGCTGCTCCATAACCACCGATATCATGGTAGGATTCCCGGGCGAAACCGATGAGGAATTTGCCGAAAGCATGGCGTTTGCGGAAAAGGTCGGATTTGCAAAGATACACGTTTTCCCCTACTCGATACGCAAGGGGACGGTCGCGGCAATGCGAACCAACCAGGTAGTACCGCAGGTCAAATCCGCCCGCGCAAAGGAAATGAGCGCCCTTGCCGACCGCCTGGAACGTCAGTTCCTTGAATCCCAGGTCGGCACGGTGCAGACAGTGCTCATCGAAAAACGCACTTCCCCCGACTATTGCAACGGATTTACCGGAAGCTATATTCCCGTGCGTATCTATGGCGAGGATATCCCGCGGCATTCCCTGGTACAGGTTAAGCTGACCTCCGCCGACGAGAACTACTGCACCGGAACCACGAAATTCTGAATTAAGGAGAATCACATGACAAGCAGCATCAAACAGCTTTTAGCATTAGGCCCCATTCCCGCGGACTCGGAGATGTCCGACGAGCTTTTCGAAAAATACGACAAGCTGCTGAATTTCAGCCAGCCCCTCTCCTACGACGACGCGGCGCAGCTTACCGGACTGTTTTCCCCGGACTGCGACGGTCTGAACTGGGCGATACTCAAGGCGATAGAGGAAGCCTGCGATACCTCCGAGGAGCTTCTGTCCCTCGCCGATAAATGCACCAGCGAGGAGTACGCGGCGCTGCTGCGCTCCCGCGCTGACATATCCGGAACTCAGGAAGAATAAATAACCAAATTATCAAAGCCGGAGCCGCCATATTTCAGCACCCCGGCATATTGATTTTACGCCGGTTTAGTAGTATAATGATATTATTATTGCAGCGATACGCTGTGAGTATATGGAGGAAAAACAATGGTATACCGTATTTACGTTGAAAAGAAGCCGCGGTTCGCGGTAGACGGCGGTGCCGTGCTTGCCGACCTCAATGTCGCGCTGGGCATAAAAACCGTCGAAAATGTAAGGATCATCAACCGCTACGACTGTGAAAAGCTCCCGAAAGAGAACTTTGAAGCCGCAGTTCCCACCGTGTTCTCCGAGCCTCCGGTAGACGAGGTATATTACGAGCTCCCGAAGCCCGCCGCTGACGAGCGCATGTTCGCTGTTGAGTTCCTGCCCGGTCAGTTTGACCAGCGTGCGGATTCTGCGGCACAGTGCATTCAGATGCTCTGCCCCGGCGAGCGCCCTGTTGTTAAGTACGCTAAGATCTACGTGCTCAAGGGTAAGATCTCCGACGACGAATTCGCGCGTATCAAGCACTACCTCATCAACGCGGTCGAGTCCCGCGAGTGCGGCTTCGACAAGTACGATACCCTGGAAGTAAAGTACACCATTCCGACCAGCGTTGAGACTCTCACCGGATTCATAAACAAGACCGACGCCGAGCTTGCTGATTTCGTCATACACTACGGCCTTGCAATGGACAACGACGATATCAAGTTCTGCCAGGATTACTTCAAGAGCGAGCACCGCGACCCCACCATCACCGAGATCCGCATGATCGACACCTACTGGTCCGATCACTGCCGCCACACCACATTCGGCACCATCATCGACAACGCAGATATCAAACCCTCCTACATCGCAGATACATACGCTGAATACAAGGCAGACCGCCACGAGCTGGGCCGCGACAACAAGCCGCTGTGCCTCATGGACATCGCTACCCTCGCCGCGAAAAAGCTCAAGAAAGACGGCATTCTGAAGGATCTCGACGAAAGCGAGGAGATCAACGCATGCTCCGTCCGCATCAAGGTAGACGTTGACGGCAAGGACGAGGACTGGCTCCTCATGTTCAAGAACGAGACCCACAACCACCCGACTGAAATCGAGCCTTTCGGCGGCGCTGCGACAGGTCTCGGCGGCGCTATCCGTGACCCGCTTTCCGGGCGTTCCTATGTATACCAGGCAATGAGAGTCACCGGCGCTTCCGACCCGCTGCTGCCGGTCGAAAAGACCATCAAGGGTAAGCTCCCGCCCAGAAAGATAACCACCACTGCCGCTGCGGGCTACTCCAGCTACGGCAACCAGATAGGTCTCGCGACCGGCCACGTTGCAGAGATCTACCACCCCGGCTATATGGCAAAGCGCATGGAGATCGGCGCAGTTATCGGCGCGGCTCCTGCTGAGAACGTACGCAGAGAGCGCCCGGCTCCCGGCGATATTATTATCCTGCTCGGCGGACGTACCGGCCGCGACGGCTGCGGCGGCGCTACCGGATCTTCCAAGGCTCACAGCATACAGTCCCTCGACACCTGCGGCGCTGAGGTACAGAAGGGTAACGCTCCCGAGGAGAGAAAGCTCCAGAGATTATTCAGAAATCCCGATGCTACAAAGCTCATCAAGCGCTGCAACGACTTCGGCGCAGGCGGCGTTTCCGTTGCCATCGGCGAACTTGCGGACGGTCTGGAGATCGACCTGAACGCAGTTCCGAAGAAGTACGACGGTCTGGACGGTACCGAGCTTGCAATTTCCGAGTCCCAGGAGAGAATGGCTGTAGTAGTAGCGCCCGAGGACGCCGACAAGTTCCGCGCGCTCGCTTCCAAGGAGAACCTTGAGTCCACACCTGTCGCAGTTGTAAAGTCCGAGCCGAGGCTCCGCATGAACTGGAATGGCAGAACCATCGTTGATATCTCCCGCGAGTTTCTGAACTCCAACGGCGCAGAGAAGCACACCGACGTTGCAGTACCTGACGTAAAGGTATCCTACTCCACCGGCAGAAAGAACACCTCCGCTGACTGGGAGGGCATGGTAACAGACCTCAACATCTGCTCGCAGAGAGGTCTTGTACAGCGCTTCGACAGCACCATCGGCGGCGCTACAGTTCTAATGCCGTTCTCCGGAAAAACCCAGCAGACCCCTGTACAGGCAATGGCTGCGAAGCTCCCTGTGCTGAACGCAAAGACCGACACGACTTCTATAATGGCATGGGGCTTCGACCCGGCTGTATCCACACAGTCCCCGTATCACGGAGCAGTATGCGCAGTAGTTGAAAGTATCGCAAAGGTTGTCGCAGCGGGCGGCACATACGAACACTGCTGGCTGACATTCCAGGAATATTTCGAGCGCACCCAGGGCAAACCCGAGAGATGGGGCAAGCCTTTCGCAGCGCTGCTCGGCGCTTACCGTGCACAGCTTGAAATTGGATGCGGCGCAATCGGCGGCAAGGACAGCATGAGCGGTACCTTCGAGCATATCGACGTTCCGCCGACGCTGGTTTCCTTCGCAGTATCCACCGCTAAGGCTCCCGACGTTATCTCGGCTGAATTCAAGGCTGCGGGTCATAAGATAGGCTACATCGCGCCGAAGTACGACGAAAACGGCCTGCCGGTATTCGACAGCGTTAAGGAAGTATTCCGCACCGTTGAAAAGCTCATCAAGGACAAGAAGGCTGTTTCCGTATGGAGCATTGCGCACGGCGGCGTTGCAGAGGGTATCTTCAAGATGTCACTGGGTAACCAGATCGGCGCAAAGCTTGATAAGCTCACCGACGAGGAGCTGTTCACACCGGTTTACGGCGCGTTCATTATGGAGCTCACCGAAGAAGCTGACGGCGTAAAGACCATCGGCGAGACCGTTGCAGACTATACCATCACCTCCGGAGATGTCAAGCTAGACGTTGCTTCCCTCGAGAAGAAGTGGGACGGCGTTCTTGAGCCTATATTCAAGGCACAGCTCCCCGAAAAGCCCGCTCCCGAGAAGATATCCTACACCGGCGGCTGTGAGCTGAAGCACAGTTCCGTGAAGGTCGCAAAGCCCCGCGTGCTTATCCCGGTATTCCCCGGCACCAACTGCGAGTACGACATGGCTAACGCATTCAACCGCTACGGCGGCGATTCCGAGATATTCGTTATCCGCAACCTCTCCGCGCAGGATATGGAGGACAGCGTAAGCGAGTTTACAAAGCACATCGAAAACTCCCAGATAATCGCGATCCCCGGCGGATTCTCCGGCGGCGACGAGCCGGAGGGCTCCGCAAAGTTCATCAACGCGTTCTTCCGCAACCCGAAGATCAAGGACGCTGTTGAGTCCATGCTTTATGCCCGCGACGGTCTTATGATCGGTATTTGCAACGGCTTCCAGGCGCTCATCAAGCTTGGTCTTGTTCCGTTCGGAAAGATAGTTCCGCTGACCGCTGAAAGCCCCACGCTGACCTACAACACCATCGGCCGCCATCAGTCTCAGCTTACCCTGACTCGTATCTGCACCAACAAGTCCCCGTGGCTCAGCTGCTGCAACGTCGGCGATATCCACAATATTCCGATATCACACGGCGAGGGCCGCTTCGTAGCTCCTGAGAGCGTAATAAAGCAGCTTATCGCGAACGGTCAGGTGGCTACTCAGTACGTTGACCTCAGCGGCAACCCCACTATGGACGTTGCATTCAACCCGAACAGCTCCATGTACGCTATTGAAGGCATCATCTCTCCGGACGGCAGAGTCCTCGGTAAGATGGGTCACACCGAGCGTCTCACAGACAATGTTGCAAAGAACGTTTCCGGCAACAAGGAGCAGCTCCTGTTCAAGGGCGGCGTAGATTACTTCGCATAATTCGCATTATTATAGAGCCGTGCCGTATTGCGCGGCTCTTTTTATTACTGTCGATCCCCTGTATTTTCAACATGGATAGATGTTTTTGCAATAATCGAAAGAAAATTTCAACTTTTCAACTTTAAAACCCGCGCTGAGACTATTCCACAGCTTCAGTCAAGCATATTTGTTCTGTCTGCACAAATGCAGACGGGATATTTCTATTTATCTGCACATTGACAAGTATTGTAATTGTATGTTATAATCAATATGGTGAACTGCACACATAACAATAATGCAGCAAATTGTCAAGCACAGGGAGTTAACCCTGATCAAAAATCGCAGTTGGAGGGGGACGACACCCATGACAAAAAACGGAACCAATTCAGCCAACTCCAAACAGACCGTCTCTGTGCAGTCACAGGGCGGCGAAAACATCGGTCTTACCTACCCTAAAAGGGCGGCGGGGCTGGTCAAAAAAGGTCGGGCACGTTTCGTGAACGACAATACTATTCGTCTGATGGACGTGTCCGATGTAACACATACGGAGGACATCAAGATGGATAATATAAATACCCTTAACGAAAACAAGAACGAACAGCGCGTAAACAGACTCCTTTTCAATGCAAGAGAGTGGTCTTTCAACAAGGACTGCCAGAAGTCCAATGTTGGAAACCGCAGCTTCATGCAGGGACCTGACGGAAACCTCGCTGAAGCCTACACCATCGGCGACTGGAGCTACAACTGGACGGAGATCGTCACCAAAACCCTGATTCTGCCGAAGAACACCACGCATACGTTAACGTTCTGGCTCAACGGCGGCGAAAACGACAAAAACGACGAGGTTTGCCGGTTCGTAGTAGTCTACAACAACGACTGCGATAACTGCTATACCTACAACCTCAACCGCAATTTCATAAAGCCGCTTAAAAAGGTCAACGGCTGGGAACTGTACGAAATACCGTTCATCACCGGCGACAACGAATACACCCAGCTAAGATTCGTGGCTATGAGAGCGTATATGACGGTTCTTTCCGCGAAGCCTGCCGAAGCCTACGCAGACCTGCCGGACAGCGTTGACGAATTCGAAAGCGAACGTCCGCAGCGGCACAATATCGTATTCGCAGACGGCTGGCCTACCAAT
>ULTW01060293.1_pt1 | contig 11397 bp, 7 predicted proteins | sample 1957961 | NCBI WGS metagenome assembly ULTW01 (sample SAMEA4835744, study PRJEB28245) | human gut metagenome | biome: gut microbiome; material: fecal sample | place: Denmark | collected 2008 | reverse complement strand
TCCACATGATGCCGCATTCTCTGAGGGCTATATGATATAATTTCTTAAACATAGAACTTGTTTACTTTGAACATTGAACATTGAACATTGAACTTTATGATTAGTCTTTCGCTTTAGAGATTGATGCAAAGATTGGTTCTTTAAGCATATCATAAAGTTCAAAGTTCAAATCTCAAAGTTCAATGTTATTTAATGATGAGTGACATTCCCGGGCGCAATCCCTCAATCTTTGTGATAGGACGTGCCTTCACCTCGAATGTCTTACGGTCGTAATCGCCATTATCCTTGGTTGCCTTCCAGGTAGCGTAAGAGCCCTGGTCTTTCAGGTAGTAAACCTTCATCTTGATGTCCTTGTTGAAGGCAGGAACGTAAGCGGTGAACTCATCGCCCTTGTTCAGACCCTTGAGATGGTCTTCGCGAACATTGAAGGTTCCCCACATATCGCTCATGATAGAGATGCTCATGATAGGAGATCCGAGGCCTACCAGCTCGCCTACCTTAGGATAGACATTGCTTACCTCGCCCTCGCACTGGGCAATCTGAACGGTCTCTTTCAGAAGATTCTTCACTACATCCACAGCGCTCTTCGAAGCCTGGGTGTTGTTGGCAGCCATACGCTTCTCCTGTTCGCGGGCGCCATTCTTCGCCATATCGTACTGACTTCTGGCAGCAGCCACCTGAGCCTCTGTTGCCTTATAGGCAGCGTAAGCCTCGTCTCGCTTCTGACCGCTGATTACACCCTCATTGAAGAGGTTCTGCATGCGGTCGTAGGTTTTCTTGGCGATAGTTGCGGCAGCTTCAGCCTGCTGAACCAACTGGTAAGCGCCCTGAATCTGCTCCTTGCGTGCACCTGCATCCGTCAGGTCCTTCATCGCCTCGGCTGCAGCGTTGGTAGCCTGGAGCATCTGTTCCTGCGATTTCATTTCCGGCACTTCGAGGATGGCGAGCGTATCGCCTACATGAACGTAATCGCCTTCCTGAACGCGGAGTTCTACTACGCGTCCTGGCAGTTTGCAGGATACTCTGTATTCTGATACTTCTACCTCGCCCTGAATGGTGTCATCCTTCTGTTCCAAAGTGAAGAAACCGATGACGCCTACGAGAATGACTACTGCTGTAAAACCGATTACAGCGAGCAATATGTTGTTATGCTGTGATTTCTTAGACATTTGCTTAATCTGATTTTAAATTTGTTATTATAAATATATTAAAGAAGAAACCGAGGAAAAAGTCCCCCGTTGGGCCCCCGTTAAATCCGATTTCATCGGATTTCTTCCCCGGTAGCCGTTATTGCAGGATACCGAGCGCCTTGTTCAGCCCAACCTGAGTCAGCTTCACGTCGATTTCGGCATCAATCTTCTGGCTCTGTGCTTTCTGCCAGGCAGTCTGTGCAGCCATCACGTCGGTAACCTCCATCACGCCTTCCTTGAAACCGAGGTTGGCGCATCTCAGGTTCTCTTCGGCACTGGCGATATTCTTCATTGCCATGTTGAGCTTCTTCTGGGCTTCCTTTACCTTAAACTGGCTTTGGGTAATCTGCAGATGAATCTTCTCTCTCGTATCATCCAGGTTCATCTGGGCGATATTGCTGGCAGCCTTGGCGGCTCTCACCTTGTAGGCGCCGTCGAACCAGTTCCATACTGGAACATGAACCATCACGCCTACGTTCCAGACTCCGGTAAACTTCTTCTGGAAACCATTGAATACGTTCGGGTTCGAAATCATGTAGCCGCCTGTCAGCATCACGTGAGGCAGATTGATGGCGCGAACCATATTGGTAGCTTCTTTAGAGATGTCGAGCGCATTCTGCAGCATGCGGAGTTCCGGACGGGTGTTCATCGCTGAATCCTGTGCGGCTACTCTCTGCTGCTCGGTGTCAACAGAAGTTCCTGATAAAGCCAGGGTTTCCTTATCTTCATCGGCAAGTGTGATTTCCTGGTTCATCGGAATGCCGCAGAGCTGACAGAGCAGCATCTTCGACAGCGCGAGTCCGTCTTCTGCCTGAGTAATCTGCATCTCAGCCTCGTTCACTTTCACGTCTACCTTCAGTCCGTCTGCCTTGGTGGCTACTCCCTGCTGAATCATCTTATGAACATCCTCGTTCAGTTTCTTTACGAGGTCGCGGTAGCTGATGGCGAGTTTCTGCTTCTGCTTCAGCGAAACGGCGAGCCAGTAAGCCTGGTCTATGCTGTAGAGCGTGCTCTGGGTCTGCTGGTCGAGATCATTCTCTGCAATCTGCTCTCCGATGTCGGCAATCTTGTTGGCTGCAATGATAGCTCCACCCATATAGATAGGTTGGCGAACCATCACGCTTCCTGCCCAGATGTTGCGGGTGTCGGTGCGGAAAGCATCTACCAGTTTCTCTCCCAGCGCATTGCCTTGCTGCTGCAGGGGTCCCAGTTTCTCATTCATCAGTCCGCCTATCTGCTGCGCTATCTCCGGGGTAATCATTCCCTGACTTACAAGTTGGCTCATCAGATTGCTGGCTCCTCCCGATATTCCTCCGGTAACGGTAGAGCCGATATTGCTGAATGTTGATTTCTGACCGTCGTTCAGCAGCGAAATCTCCCTGCTGAACCATTCGTAACCGCCTAAAGCATCGACTTTAGGAAGATATTTGGTACGTGCCGATTTCTTCATGTTGTACGCCACGTCTTTCTTGAGCTTCGAGGCATTGAGCTGCTTGTTGTTGCGCAGCGCCATGGCACGGCAACTGTCAAGGCTCAGCGTTTGTGCCTGAGCCCCGGCAGGAATCAATGCTCCCATCAGCATGATAAGAGTTATATATTTTTTCATCCTTTGTTTATAATATTATATAATATTGGATGCAAAATTATGGAATTATTCTTAAATGACAAAGAAATTTTGTTTATCAAATCTTTAAGAATCAAAAAATATATTGCATTGTGGAAAAATAGAACATACCTTCTAGTTTTCAGTATTCTTTTAATCGTCTGTTTCTTAGAAATTCACCCGTTCTGTCTCGCCCCAGGTAGGGTCTACGGTAATGCCGATTCCACCACCCGCACTGTCGCCTCCGCCACCGAATCCGTCAGCGATGGAAATCTCGGTATAGGCTGTTTGGTTCTGATGGATTTTCAAATCGGCTTTTTCAAAACTCTTTACCACCTTTGCATCGGCATCCAGAAAGCTGATACTCATCTTGATGTTCTTCTCTTCTTCATGTGGAAAGGTGTAGACGGTAAAGTCTCTGCCGCCATCTTTCATACTGAAATTCTCGGTCTGACGACTGTTCACGCAGCCGAATCCGGTGGTTGCATCCAGGGTGCTGCTGCCGCCGGTATAATAGAACTTGATGCTCCTGATTTCTTCGGGAATGGTTTCGTCGGTAATATGTAACTTGAAGGCGCCAACTGCTCGCTTCAGGTTGATGTCGGAGGTGGCTCCATCTGCCGTTACGCTCAACCTGCCGTAATAATAAAAGGTGTCGGTAAGCTTGTTGCTCGTAAACTTTACCTTTTCGGGTGCGCTGATAGAGCAGTTTCCCTTTCCGTTATGGGCAATCACTACCAGTCGGTATTCTCCTTCGTCCAGACTTACATAGGCTGTTCCGAAACCGTTGTCGGTAGATTGCTGGTTGATTGACTCCAGTTTGTCTTCTCCATCAAAGATGGCAAGCGTCAGCCTGGAGCACACATCGCCCAGAGCTATCTGCTTGTCGCCAGCTTTGGTTGTCAACAAACTTGTGCCTTCAATTTTCTGCACATGGATAGTTACATTGGCGTTTGCCTCACGTGATTTTCCGGTTGTTTCGTCAATCGAAAACTTCTCGCATGAAGTAAGCGTCGCTACGAGCATCAGCAACAGGGATGCCAGTAACCGATAGGACTTCTTACTCATAACCGTTCTTATTTACTAGTTGCTCTATGCGTTATCTCGGAGTTTCCTCGGGCATAAAGATGTGGCAAATATACGTTTTTTCTCTTTTCGATGCAAGTAAAATCTAATAAATCTTTATATTTTTTGTCATTTATCTGTTTTTTCGTAATTTTGCATCGGTTTTTCTGTACTTACAGAGCCGATTTTGCATTATATATATAATAAGGTATAGAAGATATTGGTATGGATAAGAAGATAAAAGCATTGTTTTTCGATATTGACGGCACCCTGGTGAGTTTCAAGACCCACAAGATTCCGCAGAGTACGGTAGATGCCTTGGAGCAGGCTAAGAAGAATGGGGTAGAGGTGTATATTTCTACCGGTCGTCCGCAGCTCCTCATTACTAACCTCGGTCAGATAGAACATCTCATCGACGGTTACATCACCACCAATGGAGCCCGCTGTTTTGTAGGCGATCAGGTGGTGAGCCAGCACGCCATCCTTCCTGAAGATGTAAAGAAGATTATCGAGGCTGCCGACCGTGATGATTATCCTGCAATCGTCGTAGGAGAGCATCATCTTGCTATCCATCATTATACCGACGAGGTTTATGAAGTCTTTGCCAAGGGACTGGGGGTGGATTGCGAAATCTTCCTGACTGATGTGAATGAACTGGGAGATGAGCAGATTCTGCAGGTTACTCCTTTCTGTTCGGTAGAGCAGGAGGCGCTCCTGATGCCTACGCTCCGCAACTGCACTTCGGGCAGATGGCATCCTGCCTTTACGGATATTACGGCAGCCGATGCTGATAAGGGCAAGGGCTTGCATGCGATGGCTGATTATCTGGGTTTGAACATAGATGAAACCATGGCTTTCGGCGATGGCGGCAATGATATTTCCATCGTCCGGGAGGCAGGCATCGGTGTTGCGATGGGCAATGCGGGAGATAATCTCAAGCAGGTAGCCGATTACATTACGACTCATGTGGATGAAGATGGTGTTGAGAATGCGCTCCTCCATTTTGGCGTGATTTAAATTCCCGGCGTTATTGACTCCTTTTTTCATAACTCCCTATATATAATAAGGTGTAATCTTGATGACCCCTTTTTGATAGGTGGGTTTCATTTTAGTAAAAATAATAAGGGTAAACGTGTCATTTGTTGTAGCGAATGGCGTGTTTGCCTTTCTGTTTTTAAAACTTCCCTTTTGTGCCCAGTTTCTTCTCGTTATTTACTTTTTGAGGGAATAAATACTAAAAATGCTTACGAAAAGTAATGAAATATGCGAAAAATATACATAAAGTACCATAAAGTTGGTATTTTATATCAAATTGTTTGCTAAAAATTTGTTTAATTAGCAAAAAGTATGTATCTTTGCATCCGATATTTGTAAGTTGTTTAATTTTTAAGAGAGAGAATTATGGTAAAAAGATTAACCATGCTCATGGGGGGGCTTGTTCTTTCAACAGGAATGGCTCTCGCTCAAACTACTGTTACAGGTAAGGTTGTTTCTCAGGAAGATGGTGAGCCAGTAATTGGCGCATCCATCAAGATTGAAGGTACCAAGATGGGTACTGTAACAGATGTTGACGGTAACTTTTCTTTGGTAGCTCCTAATGGAAATGCCAAGTTGGTAATCTCTTATTTGGGAATGAAATCTCAAAAGGTGGTTGCTAAATCAAAAATGAAAATTGTGTTGGAAGGCGAGGACAATACATTGAATGATGTGGTTGTCACAGCCTTGGGTGTTTCTCGCCAAAAGAAGGCTTTGGGTTATGCTGTAACCGAGCTGAAAGGCGATGAGATGCTGAAATCACGTGGAGGACTCAGTAACCCTGTCAATGCTCTGCAGGGTAAGGTTGCGGGTTTGACCATCTCTTCTAGTGCCGGTAGCATGGGCGGATCTTCTAAGGTCTTGCTTCGTGGTGCTAACTCGCTTTCTGGCAGCAACCAGCCGTTGTTCGTTGTTGACGGTGTGCCTATCGAGGGTGGCGAAATAACTCTACCGAGACTCAGCGTGGTGGTGGTGGGTACGATTACGGTAACTTGATTCAGGATATCAACCCTGATGATGTAGAGAACATCAGCGTGTTGAAGGGTGCTTCTGCTACTGCTCTTTATGGTAGCCGTGCCTCTAATGGTGTTATCATGATTACTACCAAGCGTGCCAAAAAGTCTGCAGGACTCGGTGTGGAGTTCAGCTCTTCTGTTGGCTTTGAAACTGTAACCAAACTGCCTAAGCTTCAGAGTCAGTATGGTGGCGGTTATGGTTATGCTGGCGATTATGCTTATGGCGACGATGGTGATGATATGGGTACTGCCACTATCAATGGCAAGGAATATCTGATTCCAGACTATGGTCAGGATGAAAGCTGGGGTCCTAAATTGGATGGCCGCCAGGTGCTTTCATGGTACGACTTGCTTACATGGAAGAATAACGGTTCTGTAGGCGATCCTACTACATCTGCCTGGAGCCCTGCTTCTTCAGATTATCGCGACTTCTTCAAGACTGGTGTTTCTTACACCAATAATATCGCTGTGTCTCAGTCTTATGACAACAGTTCGTTCCGTATTTCCTATACCAATACTTCTTTGACAGGTTATCTGCCAAACAGCAGCCAGTATAAGAATGCCTTGAATGTTACGGGCAACATCATGTCGCCAGACAAGAAGTTGAATGTGTTCACCAGTGTCAACTACTTCAACAACCGTACCAAGGGGCGTCAGGATACTGGTTATGGTGACAACAACATCATGGTGAAGTTCACGCAGTGGGGACAGCGCCAGCTGAACATGAACGAATTGGAGTCTCTCTATAAGAACCCTGATGGAAGCCAGGCTTCCTGGAACATTGGTGGTATTGATGATACTACTATCCAGTTCCACAACAACCCATACTGGAGCCGCTACATGAACTACGAGAATGATAGCCGTAACCGTGTATATGGTAATGTGGGCTTCAGCTATCAGATTATCCCACAGCTCAAGTTCCAGTATAAGGCAAACCTTGATTTCTGGGTTGACAAGCAGTATGAACGCAATGCCGTTTACTCACAGGAGTTGTCTAAGTATAAGGAAATCTCCCGTCAGCAGTATGAGTTGAACCATGAGTTCCTGCTGATGTATAACCAGACATTCGGCGATTACAGCATCAGTGCCAATGTGGGTGCTAACATCATGCGTAATCACTATGAGTATGTGTATGGTTTGACACAGGGTGGTTTGGCTATTCCTGAATACTATAACCTGGCTAACTCCTTGCAGGCAGCCAAGGCTTATAACTATAAGCGAGTAAAGGGAATCAACTCTCTGTTTGGTGATATTACTTTGGGTTGGAAGAACATGCTCTACTTGGAGGCTACTCTTCGTGGTGATAAATCTTCTTCTCTTCCATCAAGCAACAATACATATGTCTATCCATCTGTCACCGGTAGCTGGTTGTTCTCGGAACTGTTGAAGAACAAGGCTCCTTGGTTGACATATGGTAAGGTGCGTCTCGGTTTTGCAAAGGTAGGTAACGATACCGACCCTTATCAGGTGCTGAGTACTTATACCCAATATACCAACATCGATTCCTCTACTCCAGGTTATCGCTTGCCAAATACATTGAACAATGCCGATTTGAAGCCTGAGTCAACCACATCTTACGAGTTGGGTCTCGAGATGGCTTTCTTAGACAACCGTCTGGGATTCGATGTAACTTACTATCAGACAAATACCAAGGATGAGATTCTTCCTTTGTCAGTATCTGGTACCACCGGTTATATCTACAAGATGATCAACTCTGGTGAAATCGAGAACAAGGGTATTGAGGTGGCTATCCATGCTACTCCTATCAAGACCCATGATTTTGAGTGGAATACATCGTTTACCATCGCATCTAATAAGAATAAGGTGAAGAGCCTTGCAGATGGTGTAGATTATTACAAGATTGCTTCTGCTCCATTCATGGCTGAGGTGGGTGCCAAGGTAGGTGAGGAATATGGTATCATCATGGGTACCAATTTCGTGTACGATGAAAATGGCAACAAATGCGTAGATCCAGAGACTGGTCTCTATATGGCTACTGATGGTAACGAAGTGATTGGTCATATCTATCCAGATTTCACGGGTGGTTGGGTCAACTCATTCCGCTATAAGGGCTTCGATGCCAGCATCCAGTTCGACTTCTCCAAGGGTGGTCAGTTCTTCTCTACCACAACTCTTTGGGGTAACTACTGTGGTATGATGGAGGAGACAGCAGCCAATGGCGTTCGTGAGAATGGTATCATCTCAGAAGGTGTGGTTTATGGTACAAATGAACCTAACACCATGAAGGTGAGTGCTCGTGATTACTACGAGAACTACTACAATGGTCCTGCTGCTCAGAGTGTGTTGAAGAGCGATTATATCAAACTTCGTGAAATCAATGTGGGTTATACCTTCAAGTTGAACCCTTCTTGGTTTGTCAAGTCATTGCGTCTTTCTGCATATGGTCGTAACCTCGGCGTATGGGGACCAGACTGCAAGCACTTCGATCCTGAGATGATTGTCACCAGTTCTGGTAATGTTCAGGGTATTGAGGGTGGTGCCACTCCTATGGTTGCCAACTATGGCTTTGGTGTTAGTTTGAAGTTCTAATTTTTAAGATGGAAAAGTTATGAAGAAGATTTTAAAATATATATTGATAGGAGCGGCTTGTTTACCTATGGCATCTTGCGATGACCTGGATTCTCTCAATGAGAATCCAAACGCTCCGGGCAATGTTCCTTCTAACATGCTGATGGAAGGTGCAGAGAAGTGGACCATGGACAATATCTACGACAACTGGTTTAGCGGTCGTCAGTGTCTGGCTTACTCTCAGCAGTGGACCCAGCGCAACTATACAGAGGAGGACCGTTATCAGATTCGTGAGTCTGTAAACAACAGTTATTTCAATTACCTCTATATGGGATTGGCTAATTTCGACAAGGTCATCAAGATGAATACCGATGAGGCTACCAAGAATACTGCTTCTGCTTATGGTGCCAACTGCAACCAGATTGCTGCTGCCAAGATTATGAAGGTCTGGTTGATGGATGTCATCACTGATACATGGGGCAATGTTCCTTACTCTGATATCGCACAGCTGGAAGATAAGGGTGTTCTCTATTGCAAGTATGATGACCAGAAGGATATCTATGCTGGTATGATTTCTGAGTTGGATGAGGCAGTAGGTATGATTGATGAGAATCAGAGTGCCTTCACTTCAGGTGATGTTATCTTCGGTGGTGATGCTTCTAAGTGGAAGAAGTTTGGTAACTCTTTGAAGTGCCGCCTGGCTATCCACATGTCTAAGGTAGATTCCAACTGGAAGAAGTATATCGCTGAGGCGGTAGCCAGTGGTGTGATGGGGAGCAATGATGATGCGGCTAAGTTTACTTACGCATCTTCAGGGTCTGACTATTGTAAGTTCTATGAGGGCTTCTATATTGATGGCCGTAACGACTTCACCATCACCAATGTGCTTACCAAGCTGATGTTGGGTAAGAAAGATGATTTGAATGGCAAGAGCCATCCTTGGGAGGGTACTGTGGATCCACGTATCTCTATCTATACCAACAAGAATGCTCAGGGTACATACGATGGTACTCCATACGCTTGTCCTACAGGTACTCAGGATAAGTTCCGTGCTACATCTCCAAACTGGTATAATGGTCAGCCTTTAGTCTTGACCAAGACTTACGCTGTGCCATTGATGACTTATGCTGAGTTGAAGTTCATCCTCTGCGAGTACAATGGCTATGACGCAGAGGATTACAAGGAAGGTGTAAAGGCTTCTATCGAATATTGGTATGATTTGGCAGGTCAGTCTATCTCTGATGCTGATGTGGATGCTTATGTTAATGCGGTATCTACAAACGTAGATGCTGAAACATGTGCTATCCAGAAGTACATCGATCTCTTTACCAATGGTACTGAGGCTTGGACTGAGGTTCGTCGTACAGGCTATCCAAACCAGTTGCTTCGTCCAGGTGAAATCACAGCCGTTTACAATGGCAATAATGTGAAGTTTGAACCATTGAGCGAAGTGAAAGGCATGATTATTTCCCGTGTGAAATATCCTACCAATGAGAGTACATTGAATGGTGCCAACTGGAATGAAGCTGTGAAGAAGTTGACCGACGGAACAAACAACTATTATAGTAAGATGTTCTGGGATGTGCGTACTTCTGCATACGATCATCCGGCAAATAAATAAGGATTTTCCTGCGGATAAGTAAGGCTTATTTAGGTAATGATAATAAAGATATAAGGCAAAGTGATTTGCCTCGTTGTTGACCAAGTCAACACTTATATCTCTCTCGTCTTGGGGACTGGCGGTGGCCAGTCCCCTTTTTATGTTTATAAGAGAGATTTCTTGGTTAATGAGGGCGTGTCGTAAGTCTGGATAATAGTTGGTGTATAACAGTTGACTACCGCATGCACAACAGGTGTTGTGCATGCGCATATCAGCTGTTATGCAAGCGCACAACAGCTGTTGTGCGACCGAAGATACTGACTGTCTCAACAACATATCCTATCTCTTCCAATAACTTCTTCTGTCTCTTCCAGCAACTTCTTCTGTCTCTTCCTGCAACATATCCTATCTCTTTCGGCAACATATCCTATCTCTTTCAATAAATAGAAGAGGGTGAATCATAAACTTATGACACATCCTCTTTATTTGTAGATGAAGTAGCTGCCTCCATCACTCTGGCAATATTTCTTCAGAAGCTGGATAATGTATTCGGCATTCTCGCGAACGTGCTGTTCGTCTCCGTCATATCCGTTGATGAGAACCACCAGATGGGTGGTGTCAACACTCATCTTGGTTCGCTCGTTGTCGCTGGTCGGGGTTCCTACACCACCTGTCTTGTCTCTGTAAACAGGCAGACCTTCAATATTAATCATGCCTCTGCCGATGCCTTCGTATGGTTCGCCGGCTTTGCCTACGCCCAGGGTCAGGGTGTCGCCTTCAAACTTGTCTGCATCAAATCCGCCGATGCTGTAGCCGTAGGCGATGCTCGCCAGGTTCACCAGGTCCACCAGCGTATCTCTCTGGTAGAGTTCCTTGCCCTGCAGCATTCTTCGGATAAGGGCTTCTGATGCAGGACGGTAGCGAGATGGATCCTTGCCGCAGGCACGGTACACCTTTCGTGTGGCGGCAATTCCACTCATCTCTTTCAGCGATTCCGTGGTCAGCGTCTGTCTGTATTTCTCACCGAGGGCATTGATTTCATCCCAAAGTTCCTGACAATAAGGGGTGTTTACCACATTGGCTTCCACGCATGCTCCCACAAAGGTGGGACATACCGATTCGATTTCTTCTGATACAATAATTTTCATGATGAATTTCCGTTTTCTGTTAAACCTTACTGATTGGTAGGGCAAAAGTACGAAGAAATATTGGAATAGCCAAAAGTTCAGTCTATTTATATATATAATAAGGTGTGAAAAAGGTTTAAATGTTTATAACTGTTAAATATTTGACTAAAATGAAACTTTTTTGCGAAAAGATTTGGTGGAATGAAAAATAGTTAGTACTTTTGCACTCGCT
>ULTW01032264.1_pt1 | contig 11402 bp, 9 predicted proteins | sample 1957961 | NCBI WGS metagenome assembly ULTW01 (sample SAMEA4835744, study PRJEB28245) | human gut metagenome | biome: gut microbiome; material: fecal sample | place: Denmark | collected 2008 | reverse complement strand
TGTGTGTTGGCAAAGAAATGCGGAATATCGTATTCCACGATCCAAACCACTGCTCGTCGGGGAGGCCAGTTAAGCGTAGAGACGATTGAAAGAATCTGTCTGGGTTTGGAAATTACACTAAAAGACTTCTTTGATTCCTCATATTTGTAGTAAAAAGCCGCTCACCATGCTGGAAACCTGCACGGTGAGCGGCTTTAATACTGCTTCTATTTATCCTTTGGCAACCTCCAGATAAACGCTATTCTCCATGCTCATTACTATTGAAGGAATATACGGGATCGTATTGTCATTATACCGTGTGGAAATAGTGGTCGATTTCATCTCTGTATGAGTTGCTAAATCATAAAGTGACCAGTTGCGTTCTTTACGGTGGGCGGTTATAGTATTCAGAATATTATCCGCCGCCGCTCCTCACTTTCACACAATAAACTTTTGCTTATTATACTGTACTACGCAAAAAACATAAGCCTTCTCGTCGCATAAAAAGTACGAAGTTCGGGAGTGCTAAAATCATGGATAGCCTGTCCGCATTTGACGATTTATACACTGCCATCGAAGCGTGCCTCATTTACCCTGATGAAGTCATCGATCGTTTGGCACGGGCATTCTACCCAGCCATCCTTGCCTGCTGGAACAGCGAGGAAGGCCAGCGTGAGTTTGCTGCATGGCAGGCGGAACAGGTTCATCTTGCTGGAAAAGAGAAGCAGGAAGTTCCCGCTGGGGAACTCCCTGCTGTACATATCATTCTTGTCTGTGGCTTTTGGCAGGGTACGTCCGGGTGGGCGCACCCTGTTTTTTTGTTTTTAATAAACAAGATGGAGCAAATCGGCCAGTACGATCATAGCAACAATTATAGCAAAAAGAAACACGGGCAATCAATCTCCGGGCTGTGATATGGGATTACCCGGCCAAATTGATTCTTTTCCGCAAGCTCCCGGCACTGCATTGCATCCAGATGCACCGGATACCGCAGGAAGAGCATCTGCCCGTTTTTCAGCATTTCTGCGCTCAGGCTGCCCGCATCCGGGGTGCCTGTCATGATGCCGTGTGCTCCGTGCGCCACCATTTCGCGGGCGCGCTGCCCGGCTTTTCCTGCCAGCTGCGGTCCGCTGAGAAAGACAACGCTTTTTTCCCGGCTGAGGAAAGCATCCGGCTGCACCCAGTCCGCAAAATGCGGCGGCACAGGCAACAGCCACGGTCCACCCAGCTGGATCTGCTGTAGCTGACGAAGGAAATGCGCATCGCCGTAAAATTTCAGATTCGGTGCAAAGCGTTTCAGCAACAGAAGGATCTCCGGCCCTCGGCCATATTTCGGCACCGGGAAGAACAGGAGCTGTGTCTGTTTCAGGCACTGCACGGTCTCCACACAGAGTTTTTTGACGCAAGTGTTCCAGTCTGCGTCCGTGCTGCCGTAAGCCGCATCCAGAACGGCCAGATCTGCCGTCTGGCTCCGCAGCGGGTCACAGGGGTAGAGCGGGCTGTGCTCTGCATAGTCGCCAGAAAAGAGAATGCTCTTTCCGTTCCATTCAAATCGCAGCCAGACGCTGCCTGCGCAGTGCCCGGAACGCCCCCATGTGACCTGCAGGCCGGGCAGTTCCGGCACAGAGCCGGAGCCTTTGCAAGGGCAGAGACTTTCCAGCGTTTGGATATGATTCAAGGAAAAGGGCAGTTGGGTCAGAGTAGGCAGCGTAGCATAGACCGGCCCCTGATACCCCTGCTGCGCCAGCCACGGCAGCGCCCCGGTGTGGTCTGCGTGGCTGTGGGTCAGAAAGACAGCCCGCAGTTTTTGAATCTGCTCTGCATTCAGCCGGGGCAGGTCGTCCTCTGCGCCAGCCAGCAGACCGCAATCCACCAGAAAAGCAGCACTATTCTGTTCCACATAAAAGCAGTTGCGGCCATGTTCGCCGCAGCCCCCGGCAATAAAAAGTTCCATCTCAATGCACCTTCCGATGATCGATCACCGTGTTCAAGATCAGCAGTGCCGTGGTCGAAAACAACACACACAGCACCGCCATCGCCATGCCAACCGAAACGCTGCCCTGCTCAAATTCCCGCACGATAAAGGTGGAGACCACCAGTGTGTTGGGCGGAGCGATCAGACTTGCCGTTACCAGTTCCCGGAAAGCGATGATGAAGGTCATCATCCAGCCGGTGGCGATGCCCTGCCGGATCAGCGGCAGGGTGATACGCCGCAGGATGTAAACCGGGCTTCCGCCGAACACCTGTCCTGCCGCCATCAGGCTGTCACTGATTTGGGTAAAGGACGAAGTGACGTACTGCACCGTATAGGGAAGAAACAGCACCACATAGGCCAGAACCATGATGCCCATAGTGTTGTACAGCGGCAGGATGTTGTAGATTTGGTTCCAGAATAGCATAATTCCAATGACCAATACAATACCCGGCAGCATTTCCGGCAGCAGACCAATGGCTTCTACCACCTTGCGCAGTTTGGAGTGCGACTTCCGCACCGCCAATACCAGCAGAGTGCCCAGCACTGCACAGATGGTAGCCGAAGTGACCGCAAGAAAAACGCTGTTCTTCAGAGCACTCAATCCCTTTTCGTTCTCGGTGAACAGTTCTACATAATGTGCGATGGTAAAGTTGCCCGGTGCCAGACCGTAGCCGCGGAGATTGATGAGAGATGTGGAAATGACCGAGAAGTACGGAACCCCAACTGCAATCAGCAGCACCAGAACGATATATGCCCACGCAGCGACGGTGGCTCCTTTGCCCATGGACTGCTCTACGCGGCGGGCACCCTTGCCGCTGACCAAATTGTAACTTTTGCGCGTGGTAATGTAATTTTGCAGCATCCACATACACAGACAGATGCCTACCAGCACGGAGGAGAGCGTGGCTGAACTGCCAAAGTCGATGGGGGCTACGGTGGCGTCGCGGTGGATCTCGGTGGTAAACACCTCAAACCCGATGCGCTTGCCCAGCGTAGAAGGCGTGCCGTATTCAGACAGCGTTTTCACAAACACCAGCAGCGCACTGATGGCGTAGTTGCCGGAGAGCAGCGGCAGAAAGATCTTGCGCATCCGGGCAGAGAATCCGGCCCCAAACACAGCACCTGCCTCTTCCAGACTGGAGGGGATATTCAGCATGGCGTTTTTGAGCATGGTGAGCATGAACGGAAAAACGTGCAGGCTCATCACCAGCACCAAACCGCCCAGAGTGAAGAAGATCTTTTCGCACCCGGCAGCTGCGGGGATCAGCTGCTGCAAAAGCCCCTTTTTCTGCATAAATAAGATCCAGCCCATGGAGGCAATGTAGGGCGGCGTCATGAACGGGATCATAAAGAGAATGTCAAAGACACGGTAGCGGGCAAACTTTGTCCGGGAGAACAGATAGGCCAGCGGTGCGGCAATCAGAGTAGACAGCAGCACCACCAGCACACCCAACAGCAGCGAATTGCCGATCATGTGGGCGTTTTCCGGGTTCAACAGCGTCTGCACAGCGGGAGAAAAGTCAAGGCGGCCATTCTGCATGACCGCCTTGGCAAAAATCATTCCCACAGGACAGACGATCAGAAAGATCAACACCACTGCCAGCAACAGCAGCGGAAGATCCGCCTTACGATTCGTCTGTTTCATGGAGCGTTACCCGTTGCTGGCACCGCAGATCTGGTTGATCTTTGCGGCATCATCGCTGGCTTCCGCCATCATCTTGTCCCAATCGGGCGTGATCTGAGGAATATCCTCCAGATTGCTGCGCTTGTCGCACTTGATGTCGGTGCGGCCGGGCAGCAGATAAGCATTTGCCACCAGCTGCTGTGCCTCATCGCTGAACAGATAATCAACAAATGCCTTGGCATTGTCCATGTTGGGAGCCGTTTTCAGGATCATTGCCGGGCGGGGGTTCACGATGGTGCCGCCTGCCGGGTAGTAGATGTCCAGCGGCTCGCCCTTATTCTTGGAAGAATAGGCGTTGTAGTCCACGCCGGCCACAAGGATGCCCACTTCGCCGGTGGTGACAGCTTCCAGTGCAGCCTTGTTTGCGCCGGGGACCGTCATACCGTTGTCGGCCATAGCCTGAAAATCATCCCAGCCATTCTTGACCACATAGCCTGCCACAAAGTCCTTGCAGGCACCGGACTTTTCCGGGTCGGGGATGGCCAGCTGATCCTTATACTCTGCGTTGCCAAGGTCTTTCCAGTCGGCATCAAGCGTGGAGAACACCGTGGTGTTATAAATAACGCCCACAGCGGATGCACTGTAACCAAACAGCACACTGTCGTCATCCAGCCAGCCGTCCACGATGAGGTCGGCGTTTTCCGGGGTGTAGCTTTCCAGCTTGTCATCTGCTTTCATGGACAGACCATCCGACCAGGAAGCCAGAATCACTACATCGGCCACAGGGTTTGCTGCTTCGGCTTCCAGACGAGCGAGGATCTCGCCGGTAGTGCCCTGAAACTGCTCTACCTCGATACCAGTCTTTGCCGTAAAGCCCTCGGCCAGCTTATCGGCCAGACCAGCCGGAGAAGGCATATAGACCGTCACTTTGCCGGTGCCGGATGCGGCAGCGGGAGTGCTATCGCTTGCCACGCTGGAAGAAGCTGTGCTGGAAGCAACCGTGCTGCTTGCGGAGCCGCCGCAGGCGGTCAAGGCGGCAGCGGCAGTCAGAGTACCCGCCACAGCAAGAAAATTACGACGGCTGATTTTATAATTACGCATAAGGATTCTCCTTTTTCATTTCCAATGATGTATCATCAAGCCGCACCTTGCGGCAGGAAGCTGATTCAGACGGCAACGATGGCACTACGGGGCAGATAAAGCGAGATCTTTTCGCCCACCGAGACCCGTCGGGGGCTGATATATGTCCAGTCCTGTCCGTTGTGGTTCAGCTGTAGCTGGTAGCTGCTGCCAAGGAACTGCACCGCCGTGACATCGGCATCGTATTTTTCGGCCTGCTCGGTGGGAACCGTCTGTGCCTGTTCCGGGCGGAACAGATGATTCTGGTCGAGCCAGTTGGAAGAGCCTACAAATCGTGCCACGAACTCCGTTGCCGGATGGGAATAGATTTTTTCCGGGGTATCATACTGCTCAATTTTTCCGGCGTGACAGACCGCAATTGCATCGCTCATGCTCATGGCCTCAATCTGGTCGTGGGTCACAAACACGCCGGTAATGCCCAACTTGGTGATCAGCGTCCGCAGTTCCGAGCGCATCTCTTCCCGCAGCAGTGCGTCCAGTGCGGAAAGCGGCTCGTCAAACAGGATGCAGGCCGGTTCAATGACGATCGCGCGGGCAAATGCCACACGCTGCTGCTGACCGCCGGACAGCTGATGAGGATACCGCTGGGCAAAATCATCCAGCTGTACAGCGTGGAGTGCATTTTTCACCTTTTCGTCCAATTTGTCCGTCTTGCCAGCCGCCCGCAGGCCAAAAGCCACATTTTCAAAGACAGTCATGTGCGGCCAGAGGGCAAAATCCTGAAACACAAAGCCAAGGCCGCGCTTTTCGGGCGGGATATTGATCTTCTTTTCCGAGGAGAACACACAGCGATTCTCAAACCAGATCTCACCGCTGTCCGGCGTTTCCAGTCCGGCAATCATCCGCAACAGGGTGGTCTTGCCGCAACCGGAAGGTCCCAGCAATGTGGTCAGACTGCCGCTTTGAATGACAAAGCTGGTAGGCTGGATCACCTGCTTTGCGCCAAAGGATTTTGTAACATGAACGAGCTTGATCTCCATATTTTGCACTCCTACTTTTGATACCTGCTCTATGGTAGCACGAAGGATTTGTGCAAACTATCCCAGTGGCGTAAATCTCATGTAAAAGTTTGGCAACAAAAAGTCCCCGCTGAACCTTAAGATCCAGCAGGGATTTCATGAAGATATAAATATCCGAAAATAAGCCCATCCAGAGGAAAGTCAGGCAAGATGGAACAGATCAATCAGCACCACCATTGCAAGGCCATAGTAAACGACAACCGCTACCAAATCGTTGATCGTCGTGATCAATGGTCCGGAAGCAACAGCCGGATCAATATGAATTTTATGGAACAGCATCGGAACCAATGTGCCCACCAGACTGGAAACGACCATGGCGACAACAAGTGATGCGCCTACACAGCCAGACAGCAGAAGTGCCGTATTCCAAGCGTAGCCTTTGAAAAAGTGGATATAACATCCCAGAAAACTCAGCGCCATTACGGCCAGAATCGTACCATTCAGCAATCCAACTCTGACTTCTTTCCAGAGCAGCTGAAATTTCTTGGATACCGTCAGATTTTCGTCTACCAGAACTCGAATCGTAACGGCCAATGACTGCGTGCCGACATTTCCCGCCATATCCAGCACCATAGACTGAAAACAGATCACAACCGGAAGCACTGCTACCACCGATTCAAATGCGCCAACGACCGAGGAAACCAGCATTCCAAGAAATAACAGAGCGGTCAGCCACGGAAGACGCTTTTTCACACTTTCAAAAACGCTTTCCCTCAAATCTTCCTCGCCGGTCAGACCACCCAGCTTTGCGTAATCATCGCTCATCTCATCGTCAACCAGTTCCACCACATCGGACGATGTTATGATACCCATCAATTTGCCTGCCTCATTCAGCACCGGCAGACTGCGCTCCGCATAGTCCACAATGCGCTCGATACAGTCGCTGATTTTTTCCCGATCTGTAACGTAGGGGTAAGACCCAACGATGAGTTCCGCAAGAGGATCTTCTGCACGTGCAATAATCAAATCTTTTAAGTCGATTGCACCATAGAAATGTTCATTTTCATCCACCACGTACAACACAGAGATGTTGTCATTCTCCCCGGCCTGCTTGACCAGCTCACTCATAGCCTGCCGGATGGTCATATCATTTTTGATGCGGATATAATTCGTCGTCATTTTGCTGCCGATCTCATCTTCGCTATAAGAAAGCAGCATCTTTACGTCTTCAATCGAATCTCTGTCCAGTTTGTTGACGATTTCACCCTTGTCTATCTCGTCAAGGTCTTCCAGCGCATCTGCCGCATCGTCCGAGTCCATGTTGGAAATAACTTTTGCAGCCTCATCTCTGGATAATTCTTTCAGATACGGCTCTGCATCGTCCAGATAGGCGAAGATCTCAGCCACTTCGTCTACTCCCAAAATGGGATAAAGCGACTTGCGTTCTGCAGGCATGAGCGCTTCCAAAGCATCCGCCAGATCTTTTTCATGGTAATCCGACAGTTTTTCGGCCAGTTCAGCCTGAGGTATATTGCCATGAATGATGTTCAAAATTTCCTGCACATAGTTTTTCTGCATGATCTGTCCTCTTGATTCTGTTATGTCAATCAAAAAATATCGTTTCACTTCAAAAATTCGAATTCTATCATAGCACGTCCGTCCTGTGACAGCCACCATTCCGGTGTAAACCCTTTGTAAAATCAGATATAAAAAATTCCCGTCAAAGCAGCAGACTTTGACGGGACGAAAGAAGAAAAGAAAGATACTCAATTGATGCACAGAGCCATTCAAGCTATAACCTGATCTCTTGCACAGAGCATACGTTGATGCCGCTCTGCCCTGTACCATGGCAGATAAAGAAGCAACAGGACTGCAGCAAGAACCGGCAGAAAGCCCAGTAGATAAAAACGTTCTCCAAAGCAGTGGGCGAAAAAGGCAGTAATCGCATTGCCCTGCGGATCATTGAGAAAGAAAAAGTTTGTTTTCAGCAGCCGATTCAGGAAAAAGATCGGCGTTGCGATTGCACACAGAAACGCCAGTACCCAGCGGATATGATGCACCTGCGGGCGAAATCCGCCAGCAAGCAGAAGGACCGGATAGAGGATCAGCAGAACGTGAATGCTATAGGAATGCAGATGCAGCAGGTTCCAGACCGGGAGCCGCTGCCATGAGGGGCTCAACATTGCGACCACTGCTCCCGGAATACAGAGCGCATAAAGGATTTCCTTGCTCCAACGGCTCTGGTGTATGGCATCGTACCAGCAGACAAAGATGTTGATGCCGCACAGGTGGAGAGGCAGATAGGTCACGTTCCATTGACCGGTGTACAGCAGGACGGTCTGCTTCATAAACTCATCGGCCAGCATCAGGACAAACACAGCGCGAAGGATCTGATGCCGGGTCACTTCCCTGCAGCGGTAGTAGATCACCGCACAGAGAAAAATGACCGCCGCTGCTCCCAGCAATTCTGCCCAATGCGTTGCACTGAACAAAGAGAAGGCGCGGTAATCCGCCCCGCGTTCTGCCTGTATCGTCTGCACGGATTTCCAGAAATCTTCCATAGGATTCTCCCTTTCTGCGATTTCATTCTACAATAAAATTGTATCATCGAAATCCAGTCGAAGAAACCGTGCTGCGGTCAAATCTGTGTGAAATCCGAGTGCATCTCACTTCAGACTGGAGTGCACGTTGGCCTGATAGGCTTCCTCGTAGAACTGTGCCTGACAATCCACGGCATCGGCACCGGGCATCCGGCGGACATAGCTGCCGTCCGGCTGCTGCACGCGGGCGTTGCAGTTGTCGGCCAGCATCGTGTCAAAGATGTGCTGCAAACGTGCCTTCAGAGCCGGAGCCGTGACCGGAGCCGCGATTTCCACGCGGCGGAGCGTAGAGCGGGTCATCCAGTCTGCCGAGCCGATGTAGTACCGGGCACGCTCTCCCTGTCCGAAAATGTAGATGCGGGAATGCTCCAGATAGCGGCCCACGATGCTGATGATATGGATATTCTCGGTCTCATCCGGGACACCGGCACGCAGGCAGCAGATGCCGCGCACCACCATATCGATGTAGACGCCCGCCTGACTTGCCTCGATGAGCTTGTTGATGAGCACTTTGTCGGTCAGGCTGTTGATCTTGATGCCGATGTAGCCGCCCTCGCCGCGGGCGGCAGCTTTGATCTCACCGTCTATCCGATTCAGCAGACGGTTCTGTAAGCAATGAGGCGCCACCAGCAGGTTCTTGACCGAATCCACCGTTTCGCCCTGATCCAGTGCGCGGAACACTTCGGTGGCTTCCAGACCGATTTCCTTGGATGCGGTCAGGAAAGAAAGGTCGGTGTACAGGCGGCTGGTCTTTTCGTTGTAGTTGCCGGTGCCGATCTGGGTGATGAAGGAAATACCCTCCTTCGTTTTGCGGGTGATCAGGCAGAGCTTGGAGTGGACTTTCAGCCCTTCAATGCCATACACCACATGACAGCCGGCACGTTCCAGCAGGCGGGACCACTCGATGTTGTTTTCCTCATCAAAGCGGGCTTTCAGCTCCACCAGAACATCCACCTGCTTGCCGTTTTCGGCGGCTTCCACCAGTGCATCCACCACCTTGCTGTGGTTGGCCAGACGATAAAGAGTCATCTTGATGGAGACCACGTCCGGGTCGCAGGCGGCCTCGTGCAGCAGCTGCAGGAAGGGACGGATGCTCTCATACGGATAGTGAATCAACTTGTCCTCTTCCAGGATCTGCGGAATGATGGGCTTGCGCTCGTCCAGTGCAGGGCTGGGCTGCGGGTGGCGGGGCGCAAAGAACAGGTCGGTGTGGCTGCGCAGCTGATCCTCGATCTGGAACAGGAAAGAGTGATCCAGCGGAGAATCGTATTCAAACACCCGCTTGGGGTCCAGTTTCAGGTTTTTGCACAGGGACTGGATAATTTCTTCGTCGATCTCACGGCTCAGTTCCAGACGGACAGGTGCCAGCTTTTTGCGCTTCTTGACCACTTCGGCCATGTGATCCCGGTAGTTCAGGTCTTCGTCATAGATCAGGTCGGCGTCAATATCCGCATTGCGGGTGATGCGGGCCAGCGTTTTGCTGGTGACCTTATAGCCCTTGTAGAGCAGTGGCAGGAAGTGCAGGATCAGTTCTTCCGACAGGATAAAGCAGCCAGTACGGCCCGGCACCGGCACCAGCCGGGGGAAGATCTCATTGCCGCAGGGCACAATGCCGATCTTCTTCTTTTCTGCCTTGGTGCTCAGCACCGCAACCGCATAGATGCCCTTGTTTTTCAGGAACGGAAATGCCTGCTTTTTGCTGATGATGAAACTGGACAGCAGCGGCAGGTAGTCCTGCCGGAACAGCTTTTCCAGTTCGGTACGGCTTTCTTCCTCCATATGGGCAAAGTCCAGCAGACGGATCCCCTGCTCTGCAAGCTGTTCCAGCAGACCATTATAAGCAGCGTCCCGGCGGGCTGTCAGCTTGTGGATAAAAGCCAGCGCTGCATCGATCTGTTCGCCGCTGGTCATATTCGTCTTATTTTCCCGTGCGTTTTTGTCCAGCAGCATCTGGTCTTGCAAGCTGCCGATGCGCACCATGAAAAATTCATCCAGATTGCTCTGGAAAATCGACAAAAAACTCAGCCGTTCACACAACGGCAGACGGGAATCCTCTGCCTCCTCCAGAACGCGTTCGTTGAACCGCAGCCACGAAAGCTCACGGTTTGCATAGCAATGATAGGTGTTTTCCATATTCCTCTTCCTTTTCTCTGACCGGAATGCTTCGGATTGCATGATACAAACGTTTTTATTGTACCGTGCAAATGTAAAATCAGAAATCAGGAATGTGTCTGGAATATGTAAAATCGCTTCTGCACACAGATTTTACCGCAATTTGATTGCAACCGCCTCGAAATCATCTTACAATAGTAGATACTTTCTTTTAATATATGAATCGGGGGCAGAGAACCATGACGTATAAAGACATCAAACACAATGAGGAAGTCAACGAACTGCTGAAAAAAGGCAACCAGAATCTAGGCCTGCTGGGCTACACCGAGCACTCACAAGCCCATTGTGTCCGGGTGGCAGAGACCGCCGCCCACATCCTGAAAAAATTCGGCTATCCGGAGCACGACATCGAGCTTGCCCGGATCGCAGGCTATATGCACGACATCGGAAACGCCATCAACCGCAGCCGTCACGCCGAATACGGCGGGCTACTGGCCAACGAGATTCTGAAGCAATATGACCTGAGCGTCTCGGACCGCATCACCATCGTGTCCGCCATTTCCAACCACGATGAATCCACCGGCGGGGCCGTGGATCCCATCTCGGCAGCACTCATCATCGGCGACAAGACTGATGTGCGCCGCAGCCGTGTGCGGGAAAAGCCCAAAGCATCCTTCGACATCCATGACCGGGTCAACTATGCGGTCACAGACCAGACCCTGAAGATCAACACCGAGAAAAAAGTCATCTCGCTGAATCTGCAAATCGACACCGATATTTGCAGCATGTACGAATATTTTGAGATTTTCCTGCAGCGGATGCTGATGTGCCGCGGGGCTGCCGATATGCTGGGAGCAACCTTCAAGTTGACGGCCAATGGGGCCAAAGTTCTTTAATGTGTGGCCATCTCCGCAAAGAACAGGAACCAGCCTTTATAATAAAAAACAAAAAGTCCCGCCTGAAAGTAAAGCCTTCACTTTCAGGCGGGATGTCTTTCAATATGACTGCTATGG
>ULTW01007544.1_pt1 | contig 11403 bp, 9 predicted proteins | sample 1957961 | NCBI WGS metagenome assembly ULTW01 (sample SAMEA4835744, study PRJEB28245) | human gut metagenome | biome: gut microbiome; material: fecal sample | place: Denmark | collected 2008 | reverse complement strand
ATTTTTTTCCTAATAATTGTTCTATATGCTCATAATCTTTTAGTTCTTCTATTATCTGAGGGACAAATCTATTTTTTTCTATTAATGTTGTCATTAATGATTTATTATCTAATAAAATATTTTTGTTTCTAGCCTTTATTTTTCCAACTTCGTCTAAAAAAATAACAGCATCTTTTGAAATATAATCTAATATTGTTTCTGTTTCATCATAAAAACAATTTATATATTTATCTATTTTTGATATGTAGTTACCAGATTTTATATGTTCAATGTCTTCTTCTATATTTTCGTTGTCTAATTGTTCTATAGATTTACAAACATCCTCTAAACTTTTACTTAATATATATTCATGTGAAGGATATATTGTTATATTTCTTATCTCTTCAATAGACCTTTGAGAAGAAATATTAAAATAACGAATTGAGTCTATTTCATCTCCCCAAAATTCTATTCTTACACCTTTATTTTCTGTTATTGCAATATCTAATATATCACCTCTAACGCTAAATTGTCCTTTTGATTCTATTAGTTCTACTCTTTCATATCCTAATTTTACTAATTTTTCTTTTATTTCTTCATAATTATATTCTTTATCAAACTCAAATTTAATTGTATTAGAATACAATTCCTTTTTAGTAATCATACATTGCATACAAGCTTCAATTGTTGTTATTACTATTTTTGTTTTTCTAGAATAGATTTTATTTAGTACTTCCATTCTTTCATATAATAGCTCTTTACTTTCAACATCATAATCATATGTTACAATTTCTTTTTTAGGAAAGTATTCTACATCTTCATAAAAATATTTTAAATTTTTCAATATGTTTTTTGCTTGAATTTCATTATATGTAACAATGCAAATTGGTTTGTTTATTTCTTCTTGAGTTGCATAAATAAATGAAGACTTTGCTACGTCAACTAACCCCAATATTGATATTGGGGTTACATTTGATTTTAAATTTTTTATATAGTCTTTAAACTTTTCATTTTGAACTAGATTTTCTATTATTCTATTCATTAAAAGTCTCCTAACATATTGTATTATAGCATGTTTTATAAAATAAGTCTATTCATATAATTTTTCTTTATCAAATTCTTTAAAATTATATTCACATTCTCTTAAAAAATAATGATCTGTTTGCCCTGCCATATAATCGATAACTATTCTTTTTTTGTTTGTAGTTTCTAAATATTCCTTGCTTCTTTGTTCCACGAATTCCTTTATATTTTTTTTACTTAAATTGCTATCATCATTTTCTTCTTCTAAATATCTTAAATATACTTCAAATAGTTTATTAAAATATTCTCTTATTATAGGCTCATTTTTACATGCATCTTCTGAAGTATATATATTTTCATAGTTCCATTTTTTTAATTTAGCCATTGCCTCGAATACTTCTTTTGAAAAAGATATATAGTCTTTTCCTATGCTATTTTTTATTATATCTTTAGTTATTGTATCTACTATAATAGAATTATTATTTCCTAAAACTTTTACTATATCTTCTGGAATATCTTCTCTTTTTATTGTTCCTACAATTATTGCATCTTCTATGTCTCTTCCTATATATGCAATAATATCACTTATTCTTACAACACATCCTTCTAATGTCATTGGTACAATTTTTTTATCAAAGCTTTCATCTTCAAATGAACTTTTTAATTCTAATAAAAATTCTTCTTTAGTTTTTGGTAGAGGTTTATATTTATCTTGTATCATCTCTCCATTATGTGCTAGTATTCCATCTAGTGTTTGTAAGCTTAAATTAATTTCTTCTATATCTTTTAAAAATCTTACACTTTGAGCATTATGCTTAAAACATCCTATTTGTTCCCTTTTACATATTTCATCTAAAAATTGTTCTCCTTTATGTCCAAATGGTGTGTGTCCAACATCATGGCCTAATGCAATTGCTTCTATTAGGTCTTCATTTAGATTTAAAGCCTTCCCAATCATTCTAGCTATTTTTGATACTAATTGAACATGTAATACTCTGTGTGTAATATGGTCATTCCTTGTAAATGGAAATACTTGTGTTTTGTCTATGTATCTTGTATATGTGAATGAATGTATTATTCTATCTGCATCTCTAAAAAATACAGGTCTTATTTCATTTTCTTTTTCTATGTTCTCTTTTAAAAAAATGGCATCTTTGTTTTTGCAAGCATTTTTAGATAATGATTCATCTCTATTTAATATTTCTTTTCTTATTTCTTTAAATGTCATAAAATCGTCTCCTTACATCAAATAAACTATTCTACTTACTAAATTTTGATAGTTTTGTTATTCTCTAAATTATTCAATTTTTTTACACTATTATTCTCTTTCAAAATATCATATTGTTTTCTAGCAATTATATTTAATCTTTCCAGTCTATTTTTTTGTTTTATTCCTTGTGCTATCATCTCACTATTTAAATTTTCTAAATTACTTAGAATTACTAATTGTATTATATTTGCATAATCTCTTATATTTCCATTTAAATTTTTATTTTTATCTTTCCATTCTTTTGCAGTCATTCCAAACAATGCAACATTTAATATATCTGCCTCATTAGCATAAACATATATCTTTTGTTTTTCCGTTAATGTAGGAACTATATTCTCTTTTATACTATCAGTATGTATCTTATAATTTGTCTTAGCAAGTTCTCTTCTTACAGACCATTCTATTTTATTTTGATAGCTTTCATTTTTCTTTAGTCTTTTGAATTCTTTTATTAAATAAAGCTTGAATTCAACACTTAACCAACTTGCAAACTCAAAAGCTAAATCTGGATGAGCATAGGTTCCCAAGCTATATTTTCCACCTTTCGAAATTAAGCCTATTGCATTAGTTCTTTGAATCCACTGTTTTGGGCTCATTGTATAAGAAGATGTTCCAATTTCATTTATTTTAATTTCACGATATTCCGTTAAATTAAATTTTTCATTATTTAATTCTTCCCATAATCCAACATAAAGAGCTGTATCCTTATTACTTAACCAATGGATTATAACATTTGCTGGATATTTATCATTTTTAAATTTAGCTAAATCAGTTAGAGATATATAATCAACTTCTCCAACTCGCAAAACACCTACTAAATTATTCTTAACGTTCATTTGTGTTGTTATAATTTCTTTACTCATATACTACTTCCAATCTTTGTAAATTCTTAGTATATTATAAAACAATTGTTTGTAGATGTCAATAAAAAATTTTGAGGAGAATTTCATAACTCTCATATTATATAAAAAAGCGGAGTAAACTCCGCGCGGGCGGACAGAGTCGTCCATCCCTACATAAAATAATTTGTTATAATTCCCTATTATATAAAAAAATCGCATTACTGCGATTTTCTTTATTTCATTGCATTTAATTTTTTAGCTAAATTAGATTTCTTTCTAGCTGCTGTGTTTTTTACTATAACACCTTTTGTGCAAGCTTGATCTATTTTCTTAGTTGCTTCTGAGAATAATGTTTCAGCTTTTGCTTTATCTCCTTCAGAAACAGCTTCTTCAAATTTTCTAACAGCTGTTCTATATCCTGATTTAATCATATTATTTCTTAATGTTTTTTTCTCTATAACACTAACTCTTTTTATTGCTGATTTAATATTTGGCATACGTAGCACCTCCTCTTAGTATATACTAAACTATAACGTATAATATTTTAACACAGTTATTATAAAAATGCAAGTAAAATACAATTTTTTTACCAAATATTACATTTGTTTTTAATATTAAACCATGTTATCATTGGTATTAGGAAGTGATTTTATGTTTTACTTTATTATTAATAAGTTTAAAAATATGGATATACATGTGAAAAATATAATGCATTATGGATTTGTTTTTTCATTGTTATTTTGTATGCTTTCAATTTTGGTTTTATTTACATACCATGCTATTTACCATTTACCTCTTATATTTACTGTAGGTACTATTTTGTTTAAGTCTTCTTTAATGTTTTTTGTTGATTTTACAATTTGTGGATTTGCATTTGATACTATCAGAAAACAACAAATATAAAAAAGCGAATAAAATAATTTGTTATAATTTCCTATTATATAAAAGAGAAGAATGCTATTTCTAGCATTCTTCTTTCTTTCCACCAATTTCCACAAGTTTAAAATGTGGTTCATCGGCTCCGCCTTTTTTCTGATTCTTCTCTTTCTTTGGTTTAGGGATATATTCCTTTACCCAAGGTTCCGGACTAATACAATCCTTCCTTATGCAACGAATTGAGAAAGTTTGTCTATTTAAATAGATAACATCTCCTTCTTGAGTAGATATATAACTTTCGCTTTTTCCTTTGACCATGTTCAAATTATTTAGTAGAATATCATATTTTTTTCCTATAACAAGATATCTTGCATAAGGACATTGATAATAATCTACATTAGATTTTTGAAGAATCTTAAAAAACTTTTCCCGGTCTGCAACAGATTGTCCAACCCCTGCAACACCGTTCAGCACACAGAATGGTAATCCCATTTGTTCTGTAAGTATTTGGTAACTCACCACATACTCCTCCTTTATAAATTTTTAGTGCCTTTAATATTATAGCACTTTGTTTGTATTATGTCAATTTCGTCTTTTTTTCTTATTATAACAATAGACGGACATATTCGTCCGCCTATACCTTCTTTACATTTTATTCATTTCTTCTGCAAACATTTTGTTTAGCATTTGAGGATTTGCTTTTCCTTTTGTTTCTTTCATTGCTTGTCCAACTAAGAATCCTATTGCTTTTTGTTTTCCTGCTTTATAATCTGCTACAGATTGTGGATTTGCCTCTAATATTTTTAAAACAACTTCTTTTATTGCTCCTTCATCAGAGATTTGAATCCATCCTTTTTCTTCTATTATTTTTGAAGGCTTTTTCTCTCCATCTTCAAACATTTCTTCAACAACTTTTTTAGCTATTGCTGTGCTTATTGTTCCTTTATCTATTAATGTAATAAGCTCTGCTAAACTTTCTGCTGAAAATGGTATGCTATCTGCCTCTTCTTCTTTTTCATTTAATATCCTTGATATGTCTGATAATAACCAGTTGCTAACAGCCTTTCTGTTACCACAAATTTCTGATGCTTTTTCAAACATATCTGATAAATATTTAGATGCTGTTAAAAGATTTGCTTCTTTTTCTGTTAATTTATATTCTTCTAAATATCTCTTTCTTCTACTTTCTGGTAACTCTGGTAAATTATCTTTAATATTTTGAATATATTCTTCTGATAATCTTATTGCTACTAAATCTGGATCTGGGAAATATCTGTAGTCTTGTGCATCTTCTTTATCTCTCATTGGAAATGTTTTTCCAGATACATCATCCCATCTTAATGTTTCTTGGTCTATTTTTTCGCCATTGTCTATTACATCTACTTGCCTTTCTATTTCATATTCTATGGCTCTTACAATACTTCTAAATGAGTTCATATTTTTCATTTCTGTTCTTGTTCCAAATTTGTTACTTCCTTTTGGTCTGATAGAAACATTTACATCTGCTCTTAAAGATCCTTCTTGCATTTTACAGTCAGAAACTTCTATATATTCTAATATAGATTTTAATTTTCTCATATATGCTTCTACTTCTTGTGCTGATCTTAAGTCTGGTTCTGATACTATTTCTATTAATGGAACTCCTGCTCTATTTAAATCTACTAAACTTCCTCTTCCATATGGGTCATGATTTAATTTTCCAGCATCTTCTTCTATATGAATTCTTGTTAATCTTATTTTTTTAGGTCCATTTTCTGTTTCTATTTCTACATATCCATGTTCACAAAGTGGTTTATCAAATTGTGATATTTGATATGATTTTGGTAAATCTGGATAGAAATAATTTTTTCTATCATTTTTACTATCTCTTGAAATTTCACAATTTGTAGCAAGACCTGCTTTTACAGCATATTCTACTACTTTTTCATTTAAAACTGGTAAACTTCCAGGCATTGCCATACATACTGGACAAGTATGTGTATTTGGTGCTCCACCAAATTCTGTTGGACATGAACAGAATATTTTTGTTTTAGTCGAAAGTTCGCTATGTACTTCCAATCCTATAACAACTTCATAATCTTCTCTTGCCATAATATTTCTCCTTTTTATTTGTTTTTAAATTCTGGTTTATAATTTTCTCTAAATTTAATTTTTTGTTCATAAGTATAGGCTGCATTTAATATTGTTTCTTCATCAAAATGTTTTCCTATAATTTGCATTCCTATTGGCATTCCTGTGCTATCTACTCCACATGGTATTGATATTCCAGGAAGTCCTGCAATGTTTAAAGAAACTGTACAAATATCAGCTAAATACATTTCTAACGGATTATTTGATCTTTGTCCTATATCAAAAGCTACTGTTGGTGATGTTGGTGTAATTAAAACATCATATTTTTCAAATGCTTTATCAAATTCTTTTTTTACTAATGTTCTTACTTGTTGAGCTTTTTTGTAGTATGCATCATAATATCCTGATGATAAAACATAAGTACCAAGTATAATTCTTCTTTTTACTTCTTCCCCAAATCCTTCTGTTCTTGAATTAACAAATATATCTTTTAAATTTTCAAAATTAGGTGTTCTATAACCATATCTTATTCCATCAAATCTTCCTAAGTTTGAACTTGCTTCTGCACAAGCTATTATATAATAAGTTGCTAATGCATATTCTGCAATTGGTACACTACATTCTTCTACTATTGCTCCCATAGCTTTATATTCTTCAATTGCTGTTTCTAAAGCTTTTTTAACTTCTGGATTTATTCCCTCACCAAAATATTCTTTTGGTATACCTATTTTTAAACCTTTAACATCATTTTTTAATGCTTTTGTATAATCTTTCTTTTCTACATTTATAGATGTAGTATCTTTTTCATCATGTCCTGCTATTAAATTTAAAAGCATTGCACTATCTTTAACATCTTTTGTTATTGGTCCAATTTGGTCTAATGAAGATGCAAATGCTACTAATCCAAATCTTGAAACTAATCCATAAGTTGGTTTTAGTCCAACAACACCACAAAAGCTTGCTGGTTGACGTATAGATCCACCTGTATCTGAACCTAATGCCCAAGGAACTAACCCTGCTGCAACTGCTGCTGCACTTCCTCCTGATGAACCTCCTGGAACTTTATTTAGATTCCATGGATTGCATGTTTTCTTAAATGCTGAATACTCTGTAGAAGCTCCCATAGCAAACTCGTCCATATTTAATTTTCCTAAATCTATCATATTTTCTGCATTTAGCTTTTCTACTACTGTTGCATTATAAGGAGAAACAAAGTTTTCTAACATTTTAGAACTACATGTTGTTTTAACTCCTTTTGTACACATATTATCTTTTATTCCTATTGGAATACCTGCAAACTCTGTTTTTATTTCTCCATTATTAACTTTTTCTTCTATTTGCTTTGCTTCTTCCATAGCTGTATCTGTTAAAGTTGTAACAAATGCTTTTACTTCTGGTTCTTTTTCATTTATTCTATCTACATAAGCTTTAGTAATTTCTGTTATAGTTATTTCTTTTTTATCCAATTTTTCTTTTAGCTCATGTACTGTTAAGTCAGTAATATTCATTAATTATCCTCCTTTTAATTAATATATTATTCGTTTTAAGTTTTTATTATGTTTTGTATAATCCTAAAAACGAATTAGAAGCAAGTAGTACTAGGCAAATTTCAAGAAAAATCATGAGGTGTACTAGTGTACATTGATTGATTTTACGAGAAATTTAACGACGTAATACACAGCTTATTATTCGTTTTTAAATTACTTTTGGTATCTTAAACATATTATCCTCTTGTTCTGGTGCATTTTGTAATAATGCTTTATTATCTTCAAATACTTTTATTTCATCTTTTCTAAATACATTATAATTGTCTATAGCTCCTATTGCCGTATCTAATCCATCTATTGGTGCTTCATTAACTATATTAGCAAAATCCAAAATATCTTGAAGATTCTTTATATATTCTGGTATTTCTTCTTCTTTTAAATTTAGTCTAGCTAATTTAGCAATGTGTAAAATTTCTTCTTTACTAACTTCCATTTTATCACTTTCCTTTCTTACGGATGCTATTATATAACGAAATAAATAAAATTACAAGTATAATAGAACAAAAGTGGACATTAATAATATTGACACATATTAAAACATTTTAAAATCCGCATCTTTGTTTGTGTACGAAATTTGCAAAGCAAATTTCTGTGCAATGTATTTATATTATAGGAAGTTTGGAGAACTTTTCTATAATAAGAAAAATGCTAAAGAATTATCTTTAGCACTATTCTAGGATATTTGTTTATAAATTACCATTCCTCAGAGCATCAATTCTTTCTTGCAAATTTATGTAATCTACAATTCCATATATAAACTCCGAATTTGTTGGCTTACCTTTAATTTTTGAAAATGAATAACCAAATAGTTCTTCAATAAAATCGCTGTTTCCATTATCCATTGCAATATCAACAGCATGCCGAATTGCGCGTTCTACTCTTGAAGATGTGGTTTTGAATTCTTTTGCCACTGTTGGATATAAGTCATTCGTTACCGATGTTCCTACTTTTCCATTAAGGACAAGTTCAATTGATCTGATGATATATTTATATCCTAAGATGCTAGCTGGTATGCCTACATTTTTCATGATATAATTAATCATTTTTTCTCTTTTTATCTCATTATCTTTCTCTGAAGAAATTGATTCTACTTGTTCAATAATAAGATCTCCATTTCCGCTTTTTATAAGTAACTCTGTGATTACTTGTAAAGCCTTCCGTAATTCATCAACATTGTTATTGTTCATAACTATTCTCCTTGGATTTTCGCGTCCCCGCATATTATTTAATTGTTCCATTTGGAAACAACTATTATAGTTTAACACCAGCGAATTAAAAAATTTGTCGAAATCTGGCAATATTTTACATTTTTAAAAATTAATTTAAAATAACCCCAATCCTTAAACTTTTTTGTTTAAAAATTGGGGTTTTCTTTATTTAATTTTCACTATATTTCTGCACCATAATATGCATCTAATAATATTTGTTTTATTTCTGGAACTAGTGGAACTCTTGGATTAGCTGTTGTGCATTGATCTGAAAATGCTTTATCTGCTAATTCATCTACTTTTGCTAAGAATTCTTTTTCATCTATTCCAGCTTCTTGTATTGATTTTGGTTCATTTAATTCTGCATTTAATTTTTGAATTGCTCTTATTAAAGAATTTACTCCTTCTTCTGTTGTTGATGCATTTAATCCTAATTTTCTTGCTAAATTTGCATATTTTTCGTCTGCAATAAAATATTCATATTTAGGGAATGATACAAATTTAGTTGGTTTTTGACTATTATATTTTATAACATATGGAAGTAATATTGCATTTGCTCTACCATGAGCTATATGGAATTCTCCACCTAATTTATGTGCTATAGAGTGATTTAGTCCTAAGAATGCATTTGTAAATGACATACCAGCAATACAACTTGCATTATGCATTTTTTCTCTTGCTGTTTTATTATCTCCATGCTCATACGCTTCTTTTAAATAATTAAATACTAGTTCCGCAGCCTTTTCTGATAATCCATCTGTATAATCTGATGCCATGTTAGAAACATAAGCTTCTATTGCATGTGTTAGCACATCCATACCTGTATCTGCTGTTATTGATTTTGGAAGTGACATTACTAAGTCTGGATCTATAATTGCTACATCTGGTGTAAGTTCATAATCTGCTAATGGATATTTCATATTTTTTTCTTTATCAGATATAACTGCAAATGATGTTACTTCTGAACCAGTTCCTGATGTTGTTGGTATTGCTACCATTTTTGCTTTTATTCCTAATTTAGGGAATTTGTAAGTACGTTTTCTAATATCCATAAATTTAAGTTTCATTCCTTCAACATCAGCATCTGGATATTCATAGAATAACCACATACCTTTTGCTGCATCTATTGCACTTCCTCCACCTAAAGCTATTATTACATCAGGTTGGAAACTATTCATTGCTGCTACTCCTCTTTTTATTGTTGCAAAAGATGGATCTGATTCTACATCTGAGAATATTTCAGAATGTACATATTCATTTCTTTTTCTTAAATGATATAAGATTTTATCTACATATCCTAATTTAACCATTGATTCATCTGTTACTATAAATGCCTTTGTAATTTCTGGCATTTTTTCTAAGTAAGCTATTGAACCTGCTTCAAAATATATTTTTTCTGGAACTTTAAACCATTGCATATTAACCCTCCTTTTTGCAACTCTTTTAACATTTATTAGATTTACTGATGATACATTTGATGTTGTTGAATTTCCTCCAAATGACCCACAGCCAAGTGTTAATGAAGGCATATTAGTGTTATAAATATCACCAATTGCTCCATGAGTTGATGGAGAATTTACAATTATTCTTCCTACCTTTACTCTTTCTGCAAATTCATTAATTATTTCTTTATTTTCTGAATGAATTGCAGCAGAATGTCCTAATCCACCAAATTCTAGTAATCGCTCTGCTAGTTCAATTCCTTCTTCACTATTTTTAACTTTATAATAAGCTAAAACTGGGCTTAGTTTTTCTCTAGAAAATGGATGTTCAGCACCCACTCCAGTTTCATATACTACTAATACTTTTGTATTTTCTGGCACATCTATATTAGCCATTTTTGCAATATTATATGGGCTTTGACCTGCTATAGAACCAATTAATGTATTTCCTTTTGATTCATCAAACATTGCCTTTTCCAATCTTTCTTTTTCTTCTTCTGAAACAAAGTAGCAACCTGCTTCTTTCATTAAAGTTTCAAAATCCCATGCAATATCTTCATCTACAATAACAGCTTGTTCAGAAGCACAAATCATTCCATTATCAAATGATTTAGACATAACTAAGTCATTTACAGATGTTTTTAATTTTGCACTTTTTTCTATATAACAAGGAACATTACCTGGCCCAACACCTAGTGCTGGTTTTCCGCAAGAATAAGCTGCCTTAACCATTCCCGTACCACCTGTTGCTAATATTAAATTAACATCTGGGTGATGCATTAATTGATTTGTAGCTTCTACAGATGGCTTATCAATCCATAATATACAATCTTCTGGTGCACCTGCTTTTACAGCTGCATCTCTTAATATTGTTGCTGCTTCAACACTACAATTTTGTGCTGATGGATGAAATCCAAAAATTATAACATTTCTAGTTTTTGCAGCAATTATTGATTTAAACATTGTTGTAGATGTTGGATTAGTTACTGGAGTTACCCCAGCTATAATACCTATTGGTTCTGCTATTTCTTCGTATCCTTCTTCTTCATTTTCTGAGATAATACCTACTGTTTTTTCATATTTTATGTTGTGGTATATATATTCTGTTGCAAACATATTTTTAGTAATTTTATCTTCATAAATTCC
>ULTW01009299.1_pt1 | contig 11407 bp, 9 predicted proteins | sample 1957961 | NCBI WGS metagenome assembly ULTW01 (sample SAMEA4835744, study PRJEB28245) | human gut metagenome | biome: gut microbiome; material: fecal sample | place: Denmark | collected 2008 | reverse complement strand
ATTTAAAATCATGGTGCAAAGGTACGAAACTTTATCTAGGCGCACAATACGGCTTTCACCGAATACTTACTTTTCTATTGAAACTGGTGGAAGATATTTTTCCCAATCCATCATATTAGAAATTAGCCTCATTCTTTCATCAATCGTAGGTAGTTCTATTCGCTTGTTTGGCAAATATCTTGCATGTTCCAGAGAATCACCTAAAGCCCATAAACGATTTGACAAATATGATGGATTATCACTATGGTGTTCAATATCGTCTTTCGTGAGAAAAACATTGTGTTCAAATTCTTCACGCGATTTTGGCGTAGGCATGCCATATTTACTACTTGGCTTCATATATTTTATCGAAATGATCAGACACTAAGATATGGAAAACAGAACGAATGGATTCATCTATCGTAGATAAATCCAGCCTGCCATTTGGAAGTTTTTTTGCTCTCTTCAAGGAATCCACTAAATGATTCACCATACCTTGCGCAAACGAAATATGCTTATTTCCCATACACTCTTTTAAGAGATTTGAACCTCTCTCAAAATCCTCCCTATCTGAATATAAAGTTCCTAATTGCTTAGTCATACATATTAACTATTAATTACATTATACACATCACTAGCTCTCCTAATATCTACTTTACCATAGAGTACATTATTAAGTATATCTTCCATAGTTCTAGCACATCTACCCTTAAATATTTGTCCCAAATAGAAACTCCTATGGACATACCTATCAGATTGGAATAATCTATCTAATGTACCATCTCCTTGCAGTCGATGAACTGCATCCAAATATGGTTTCGCGAACTCTTTTCCCCCAGTAACTTGCCAATAATTAAGTGCATCAATTTTAGTACTGACAAACATTTTATCGTCATTCTCAAAGAGAACATCGCTTCTATCCGGCAAACTTTCTGGGATAACATGTTGCAGTTCTTCCAACATACAACAATATCCACATTTGTCTGACAATAACAATGCTATTTCATAAAGATTCCACGATACCGAGAAATTACAAACACTTAACAATTTCTTCTTAATATCAATATCCTGAAAACTCTCTAGGACCAAAGAGGGAGCCATCATTGCAATATTTAATAAAACGCTAGAAGCCTCTGTATTTAATCCCACTTCACATGGATATAGAATTTCCTCTATCAAGCATTTAATTACTCTTGTATCATAAGTACTTAGCCATTTCAATACCCCACTTGCTCTTTTGGAAACACTATTATCTGGATGCACAAGAAACCAGATGAGAAAATGAATCATTTGCTCATCTTGATTGATTTCTTTATGAAAACCTTTCATCCAACTAAATTTACTATCTTGTTGTCTTGAAGGTTGAACATTGATGTTATAATGGCTAGAAATCACATCATATAGCTTACATCTATCAAAATCCGGCATATTGATAAGTGGAGTAATAAATTCACTGAGCGAAAACCAATAAGTACCAACTGGTGAAATTATGCTCTTTCTCATATTGTCTAAAAGCACCTTGCTTGAAGGAAGTAAGCCAAGCCTCTCTTGTAGACTTTCTCGCTTTTCCGATGTTTTTTCTTCCGACTTAGTTCGCTCCCATTTATAATTATGCTTTCTCAAATTTTGTTTCAAAGCATCAAAGAACTCATTAGAAGTTGTTGTTTCTTCGAAATCTTTTAGATACTCACCTTTTTTATTATCATAGTCAGAGACTATATACTCAGCCATTCTTGGAGCTAGTATTTCTATAGACTTTTCCATCCCCAACTCTACTATAATTTCAGAGTGAAGGCTAGCGTATTGATTATCATTGTGTAGCTTATCCCAGTTTTCCCAAAACAGTTCACTAATGGCATATCTTATGTAAGGTGATATCGCTTTACATTCTCTCAATAACTGGCATATAGCACTAGCCTCTATTAAATGATTGGCACCAAGATCATACCCATCACCTAATTTAGGCATGTCAACCTTCCATTCCTCAGCATTACAGATAATACTTTCTGGTGAAGGCAAAGTTTCAAACATATAATAACCAATTGCATCTGATAAAGAAGAAGTCTTGGCGATTGTTGCCACAAACTCGTTTTTTTCTTGCTGAACATATCGCTGAAACGTCATTTCACCAGACGCTTCTTCAAAAATCGCAGCCATATGAGCAACTTGAACAGCATCTAACGGTATGTCAGATTTGCGAAATTCATTAATTAAGTCCAGTTGGGCCTCTTTATACCAATCTGGTCCCATAGAACTTTTCAACACTTCCGCATAAGTAGTTTGAACTTTCAATGTTTCCCCCCACCTAGCATATTCGCAACATAACTGAAGCAAATAGTTACAACGTTCCCATCTGTTCATAACTGCATAAAGAATGAACTTGACAGCTTCATCTGCAAAGAAAAGAGCTTGCATCCGCATATTCTTTTCTCCCAAGATTTTAGCCATTCCAATAAGAGTATCACAATAGCCTTCTCTATACAAACACAATTGATTAGACATTCTGCTCTTGACATGTTCCATTAGATCATCTATCCTATCAGCAAAAAAATCACCATATATTTCCGCCAATTTTGTATACAAGAACGGTATTAACTTCTCAGGCAAAAGATAACTTCGTTTCCAATTGATTCTTTCTTCAAAAGAAAAATCAAGACAATCAAGAATATCTTTAAATTTTACATAGATTGAGAAAAGGTCATCACCATCCGTACGCATTCTTAGCAAACCATGAATGTAAGCAGTACGAGCAACCAACATCTCTATATACTTTTCCCAAGACCCATCATCTTTATAATTTCTATTCAATTCCGGGAGTGAAAAATCGTCATCTTCATATGCCTTATAAAAGCTTTGTATGTAGTATTCAAATACAGAATTTACTTCAACATCAACTCCATTAGCATTCCTAAAAGAAAATGGCAAGAGTTCTGGTTTACATTTTTCCAATAATTTCTTTATCACACATGCTTGTATAGGTTTACCGATAAGTACTGCTAATATTTTTTTGATATCCTCATTTGAAAATGCGAAATCATGCTGTAATAAAACATCTTCTAACTTCTTTAAGCAAAAATTAAAAGACTCATTATACCCTATTTTATGAAGTTCAGAATCTTTCACTTCATATAAGTGTATCACGTTTATTAAAAGCATAACAATTCTTTCATCCCAATTAGTATCTAACCTCTTAAGATGTTTATCAAAGTCCACAATTTTGCCAGACCTTACGTGATTAGAGAGTTGATAAGCTATAATTTCGCTTCTAATTGAGCTAATCATCTCATTAGTTTGTTCTTCTGTATCCGCCTTCAAATAATTAAGAGTATGAGTCAAATAGCCAACCAAATCTTTTTGATTCTCAACACCCGCCAAAACACCTTCAACTATCAAAAAGCCTTTAGCTACAACTACATATGTATCTATATACTTTTGGGATTTATCCTCAAGAATCTGACGAATTTTTGCTTCAATTGATTCTGCTAAATCAAGAGCCTGCTCTTTATAATTCAATTCAAACATAATACGAAGGTAGAACATAGCTCTTGGAAGATCTACCAAAAGTCTATTATCTCTTACAATATATTTCATTGCCACATCAGGTTTTCCTCGTAATAAACTCAAATCAATAAAAGCATCCACATGGTCCACCATTATAGAATCACAACGATTCTCGATGCGTTGAGCTAGCAACATCAACCTAATTACCTCTATTGGCAGCCCATTATCTACAGCAAGAGCCAAACATTCCTTAATATCATGCATTATCAAATCTGGAGAAACATCATGCATAGCACATAAGTCTGCCCATTCTTGATTACACATTTCCAATCCTTTCATCACATCTCTACCATTTACCAAATGATGGAGAGTGTTTTCTATTGAATAAGGCAAATCTTTATGTGCCAAACAATATTTTCCAATCTGATCATTTGTAAAGCCTATTATCGAACCCAATTTATGAGTAACAAAAAGCCTGAATGAACTATGATAAATCTCATATCGCTCTGCATCCTTTTCTTTCAACAAATGTCTGAACTCTCTAATAGATTGCTTAAAAACATATGGGTTTGGGGACACCATCATGTTAAGTAGTTGTGATTCCAATACATAGCCACGAATTTGAGACAATAAAGCCAACACTTCAAAAGCGCATCCTTTTGGATTTGCTTTTTTCCAAATTGATTCATAATAAGCGGTAATATCTCCACCTATGGTAGGTAAACTATCCAACCATTCCTCCAATTCAACTTCTTTCGTCTTTTCATCAAAAGATTCCGCCATATAGCGGCATAGATAATTCATATACAGAGGATGACCTTGTGTCTTATGAGCTACGGCTTGAATAAATGGAAATGTTTTCTCCCATTCACCGCTATTCGCCTTTATATAGGATTCACATGCTTGCATATTTAGGGGAGTTACCTCAATTTTAAATTCATCAAGCAACTTTCCTATAATAGTGGCAGGAAGTATATCTTCACTAATACATGACAAAACTACTTTTATATTGCTTGGCAAACTCTCTGGCAGCAAGGATAGAATGTCATCTATACGATTATCCCTATCAGTTACCAATTCATCTAAGCCATCAATAATGATAACGCCAGATTTATCGTCAACAGAAAGGATATTGCTCATGTATCTAAACCAGTCTGAGACACTTTTTCTTTTTTCTTCTGGTGTCATTTTTTTTACATCTACACAAGATGTAGCAACAAACACAGTCTCTATCCAATCTACGAAGTATCCTTCCGAGCATCTGATAGCCCGACTCATGTCATCATTAGGCACCTTAAAAAAGAATCTGCCAAGAATTTTTACCCTATCAGTTCTTGATTCGAAACCACCTGCAACAGTTGTCTTGCCACATCCTGGTGAACCATAAAGCAAAATCCAATGAGACTTGTCATTAGAAAGAACAGTATCAAGTGACTCAAACACAGAATAATTAGGTTGAGATTTTTCTACATCTTTTCCTATAGAAGCAGGTATAGAATTAATACTTTCTTCCTTCGCTATTTTTATTTCTGTCAAAACAGAACTAATTATTTCTACACTGACAAAAGACAAATGGTTTCCTGTTTGTTCAATAACGATTCCTACTACCTTGTCTCTTATTAGAATAGGAGCACCTGACATTCCTTGATAATCATATAGATCACTAATGTCTTTCGGACAGAGCTGGTAATTTGCAGGTTTACCATAAACCTTTTGGTTTATTTTTCCATAAAGCCTTAACCCACCATCACTATTTTTATCAGGATATCCAAACGACTCTACATCTTCATCAATTCTTAGATGGTGTGCTTGTAAGCCATGAAAGTCTTTTTCTGAACGTGCCGATACTTTTAATATTGAAATATCAAATTCTTCAATATTCCGTATAACTTCAAAATGCAGGTCACCATCAGTTGAATCCTTTACTATATTTTCGGCATCATCAGAATAGCATGCCACTGTATGATATGCAGTTAATAGAAGGTCAGGAGCTACATAGAATGCAGTTCCAACTTCCTTTCCACAAACAATCCGAACAATTAATCTTCCTTCCATATTTTCAAATAGTTATCGTTATACCTTGTTCTCCTACTGGAGTAATAATCTCAAATTCAAAATCATCATGATAGCTTTGAGCAGTCAATTCTCTAGATAATTCTATATTATAGTTAAAATACAACCTTGGTTCATGATTATTACCATTGGCAATAATATGAGCCAATGTTGGCAAATCTGGATGATTATATTTATCTCCATTAGTAGAGATCAACCAATTATTACACCTAACCAACTTCAACAATTCTGGAGAATTATTATTATAGCTACCATGATGTGATAACTTAACTGCATCAAACCAGAAAGGCGCATTTCCTTTGCCATACAATTCCATCAATGAATCTACTATTGTTTCTGCATGAGCATCTCCTAAAAACAATACTCTTTTTTCATCTACCTCCAATACAAAAGCAATAGAACTTCCATTTGTAGCAGAATCGTCCGGTTCATATATTTCCTCCATCATCTTAATCAAGTCATAACTCTTAGATACATTTCTTTCATTATAATGAAAACCAGGTTTATCTTTGCTCAAAGAATACTCAAATGCATCATCCCAAAATTCTTCACTATGAGCTTTTGAAAGTAAACCATCTATGATTAGCTTTTTCTTCCAAAAAGATTCCACATTACTAATATCGTCACTGTTTGGAGATAGAATATGAATTGTAGCCTTTCCAAAAGAAAAAGAATATAATCCTTTTATTGTTGCACCGCTCAAAGGAACGTTCCAAGGAATTCCTTTTCTTGCTATTAATGTTGACAACGTACATCCCTGCCTAGCACTAATTTTCTTAGATTCTGCCAATTGTACCGCCTTGCAAATATTGTCATGCACAAAATGTTCCCCGTTGGCAGAAACCTTAACAACAGACTGAATATGCCGATATCCATTGTACCAAATTTCTCCTATTGATATAGGAAGAGCCTCTTCTTCAAGTAACTTGATAATACCAGAAATATGATCAGCATCAATATGTGTAACTACTATAACATCAATTGCACCACCATTTTCAGAAATTTCTTTTAGTTTTGGCAACAAATAGTCCTTATATGTATCAACATACCCACCATCTATTAAAAAGTAGTGGGATGGAACATACTCTACAAGAACACTATCACCATTCAAGGCAGGTAACAAGTCAATTTTCATATACGTAAACCACCAATACAGCGTCCCCACTATTTATCAGCGGGTTAGCCGTACCAGTATTTTTGAATAAAGTTTTGATTTTCTAAAAATTAACAATCAAGCGACGGCTTGGGATGTCTGTAAGCGGTCACTTTAGGTACGTTAAGCCCTAAAATGAATGTTTTTTTATTATCTTTTAAGAAAAAAGCATTTGAATTTATGCCCAAGAAGTAACAGTAGCCAGCTGCCATCTATGAGCCAGTAAGTCTACCAATTTGTCCTTTGCCGTTTTCTTGATCCTACGGAACACATCACAAAGATACTCCACTGGATCCAAATTGTGCTTACGGATATTGGCAAAGTGGGACATCAGGCGAGCAAAGCGCACAGCTGATTCCGGACTGCCAACAAAATAACTATTATTGCGATACATCGCGATTCTTCTAATCTGTCGCTCACATACATTGTTCGAGAGATCAAGACTACCATCCTCTAAACAGCGCAACATACAAGGATATTCAGTAAGGGCATAGTTCACTGCCTTGAGAAGTTCGGGGTCTTCCTCCTTCTCAAGGTTCTTTGCCAATTTATCCAAATATGATTTCAAGTCATTAAACATAGGAGCTATGCGAAGTACTCGCTCTCGCCGAATATCATCAGGATTTGTGAACTCTGCCTTTATCAGCTTGTCCTCACGGAAGATTGCATCAAACAACTTCAATATCATCATGGCATCCTCCGAATTGACTGCCTCCTGGGTTCTACGACCAGCGGATGCAAGCCCTGCTCTGCATCAGAACTCACAGCCTTGGCACTTGGCTTACGATAAGAATCGTTACGCAAACAATGAAGCATCTTGGTATAGCTTACATTTTGTTCCTTACAGAACCCATGAAGGTTCTTGCTCTTGTACTCAGTTCGAAACTTACGAACCATTGAGGCATAGTACTTGCCTTCTTCGTTTATATTCATTTTGTCCCAAATTTAAAATTCGGGGCAAAGGTATATATTTTTATTAATGTACGCAAGACGGTCTAAAGTGACTGCTTACAAATCATCCAAGTCCTTATCTCCGCAACTAAAACTTTCCAACTCACCCTGTGTTGTAACAGGATATGGAAAGCCTCCACAACTATTTTGCAAAAGGTCCTTTTCCTCCATGTTCTTTCATATATTTACGTGAACGTTCCATAATGCAATCAATATCCTCAAAAGAAAAGACTAATTTTCTCCTCTGTGGATTACGCTCATTCTCCTCTGCCTCACGAACAAATCGTTCAGCGGTCTCACCTGTCGTAAACCACCAATACAGCGTCCCCACTATTTATCAGTGGGTTAGCTGGTAACCATCTATATTTCCATACACCCTCTGAACCGCCTTTATTTAAAGGCGATTCAAGAGATGTTAAAATTAAAAAATGATTGGATTTAACATTTATTTTTGCATAAAGCAAGGCAAAAGTGCCACTTTTTCTGCTGTACAAATAGGCTTGGCAGTAAGACGACTAACCAGCTCCTTGATGTAACACCCAGGAGATAACTTGTTCATATTACAGCTTTCTATGACAGAAAACATGAAGGCATAGTCAAGCGCAGAATCTTCACTGCCGATGTTCAGACAGTTCTTAAGATTCAGCTTGATGTGTCTCATCATTTGTTCTGCCAGGTTGTTAGACAACTCAAGGTTGCCATCCTGCAAAATGGTTTGCATTGCCGACCATTCAGTCTTGATATATTTAAGAGCCTTCTTTGTCAAAGCGCCCAAGCCTTTGTAATTCGATCTAGCAAATCGCTCAAACTTCTCTTTAATTCGGTCCATGATAGGCTTGCTCCTTTGAAGCCTTTCCACAAGAACCTGGTCGGCTGTCAAACCTGCCTTCTTGCAGTCATGCTCGATTCCAAATAGTCTACCTATCTCATCGATAAACCAAATAGACAAGGAATGATTCTCTTCCAAGGACTCTACGAACTTTCGCCTTATATGTGTCAGGCATGCTGAACGATGTTGATCAGGATGAAGTTCATCATCGTCATACACCTTATATACTACATAACCATCAGTAGTAAAGAAGCCGATAAAGTTGTCCAAGAACTGACGGATTGCCTTGAGGCCACGACTCCCATGCTCGTATATAAACCACACGAGCTTCTGGACTTTAGCCTTGATTCCCCAAAAATAACGCTTCAAGTATTTACGGACACCTTCATCTGTCTTCACACCAACAAGACCTGAGGTCTCATCAATCATCCAATTGTGAGTCTTCTTGATAGTCGCCTCCCAGACATCTTTCATTTCCTTGCGGATATAAGAGATTATCTTATGTACGATGACTCCCAAGGTTTTCTCGTTCATATTCAATCCCATATGAGATAGCTTCTCTACAATTCTCGTAAATGGAGTATTGTAAGCGAAATGCTCGGTAAGAACATAAGTTATCAGTTCCAAGTCAAAGGAAACACCTTTAATCAAGCGGGTATTAGGACGAGTGACTCCACCTCCATGACCTGGAACATAATAGCTTGCCACCTCGTAGAAATGCTCTTCGTAATGCTCAGGAATACGAATCAACTCACGATACCACCAAGTCTCCACTTCCCCATCGCGTTTCACAAAGTGTCCTCCTTCAGGAAGGGTAAAATACTCATGAAGCATATGATAGATAGGAGCAGCCGTATATGGCTTGTTCTTCTGATAATCTATGCGAGTAGAACGATTGTCCAATGCTTTTTTCTTCTTTTTTGCAGGAGTCTGGTCACCTGATGCAGAAGACGTAGTAGATGGAGCGTCATCATTGGAATCTTCAGGCCAATCAGACTTTTCTTCTTCTCTCGTAACCTCTTTGCCAGACTTCAGCAAATTCTTTTGCTCCGCATTACGCTTGAAGCGTTGGCGCTGGCGATAACGGGCCAGCCATTGTGCCTCCGATGCAGAGAGCGAAGACTTTTCAAGCATCGAAGTGAGCTTTGTAATCTTCTCATTCAAGGAAGCTATCAAGTTATCCGATGCCTTCTGGTGGTTGGCGCTATCCTTCATAATACGCTTTACATTTTCCAGGTTCTCCTCTCGCAGATGCTTAAGTTCCTCCTTATGGCGCTCAGCCTGTTCCTTCATCTGCTGCATATAGAACTCCTTCATATTGTCCTGCTGAGCCTTGAAGAACTGGCGATCCTCCTCACGCTGACGTTCAAAATCGGCACGCAAGGCTTGATCGTGAGCAATCAAATCTACCTGCCCACGATTCGCTGTTGCCATCTCATCCTTGAGACGAGCTATCTCAGCATAAGCCAAACGTAACTTCATTTCGTCATTCATGCCTACAAAGGTACTACTTTTTTCTGACATATGCAAATTTTTTCGAAGATATTTTATAACTAAAACACTAATAACCAGATAGTTAAGTAATCAAGCAATATCTTCTTTCATCTGCATTTTAGTGACTTGAACACCCTCTGTAAGCGTAACGAAGTCGCTCCAGCAAATTTTGTAGCAGGAACGCTGTTCGTCGAATACAGGCAAAAAGAATTTTTCATCATCCAAGCGGATTTTTGTCAATTCAAAGCGGCGGCGACCACGATAGAGAATTTTCATTGTACGAAGATTCTTCGACATAAATATAAAAACCGATTCCTCGATATAAGGATCAAGTCCCATTTGGCTACGAACTACTTCTGAGAGCGTATCGATATCCTTACGCATATCCATAGGACCAGAATAAAAATAGTACTTCTGTCTACTTGCAAAGGATATCATTTCAGCCAACTATTTTGTGCAACAAAGCTGTAATCTCATTTACATTTGTCTCGCAAAGTGACAACTCCATCCCATTGCTGAACGATATGTGCATCGAGACGATACTGTATGTCGGGACAGAAGGAGCAGCCACAGGCATGGTCGGTTCTTCCGGCTTGCAAGAGTCCACACTTGAAGAAGCTGAGTTGACACTTGCTGCCGACTCAATCTCCAAGGGAACAAGAGACTTGTCAACATTAGGAGAAGCTGCCAACTTAGACTTGCTATTCCAAAAACACTTACGATAGTATCGAAGCACGTTAGGATAAACATAACTACTGTCATCACAAAATTGTTTGAGAGAACGACCACGACCATACATCTCGAACTCACGAATGATGGCTGCGTAATCAACTTTTGCTTTCTTCTTATTTTCCATTTGCTACCATTTTTAAATCGGCAGCAAAGGTAATACTTATTTTTTAGCGGGCAATATGGAGAAGTAGATGGTTACCGTCTGGTTGTAACATTGTTTATTTTTTCCGTTTTGGTCAGGATACAATTCTCATTCCCCCGTGTCGTGAAATCATATTTCAAAACACTTGGCAAGAAAGGGTTGGTTAGTCTATTCCCGATACCGGAAACCTCTAATCACAGACGTACTCCTGACCCAAGAGCATGATAGTCTGCAGCCCTTGGAATGATTAGCTATCCGATTCCTTTGTCTTAAAACCCTTACCTAAATCACTCCATATCTTCTGAATCTCTACATAAGAGACACAGTATCTCGTTGCAAAAATACGAAAAAAGTTGGAAACTAGCAAATTATGAGTGTTAAATATTTAATGTTATTCTACGGAATTCAACATTTTTTCAGCAATCATTACGTCCATAATCCGATAAATCATTGATAGAAAGAATGTTTTCGTTTTTTTAGTGTCTCTTATATAAAGAGTAAATCACCGTTAGAACGTAACTACTGATTTTCAGCAGTTAGCACATCCAACATT
>ULTW01025554.1_pt1 | contig 11449 bp, 10 predicted proteins | sample 1957961 | NCBI WGS metagenome assembly ULTW01 (sample SAMEA4835744, study PRJEB28245) | human gut metagenome | biome: gut microbiome; material: fecal sample | place: Denmark | collected 2008 | reverse complement strand
TTGTTCAGAACTATTAGTTTGGTCTTTTATTGGTGGGTATCTTGCCGAACGTAAATATGAAAAAAATATTGTTTTTTCCGCAAAATGATTCTCATATTGCTAATATGGAATCAATTAGTGAATGGTTGAAGGAACATGGGTATGGAGTCACTTATGTCGATACTTCGAATATCTATTATCAGAAAATTTCTTTAGGTCATGAATATCATATTGTTAAAATTAACTTACCACTTCATACTTCTTTCTATCGTTTATCTGTTTTAGAGAGAATGAAATATGTCTATCGTTTTAATAAAGAAATACCAGATTCACTGATTTCTGAACATGATATTTTAATCATAGGAAATGACGGAGCCTTGCAACGTATTTTAATAAATCGCTTTCGCAAGAAAAAGAAAAAAACGGTAATGTTACTGGATGGTCTGATTAGCGATTATTCTTTTCCTTTACGAGAAATATTAGTTTATTCTTCCTACCCTTTTCGGGATTGTTTGAAACAATTAAAAAAATGTATAAGAGAATACATAGTAAAAAAATGTGCATCTTCACGATGGTCTCCTTTCCTACCGGGACTTATCGGAATATCTCCTGTGTCAGATATTTTTGTCATAGGGACTCATTCTAAAGAAGTTATTCAACGCATTAATTCTAAATCAACTATTCACGATCTGGGATTACCCCGCTTCTGGAAAACTTTTAATCATTGTAATTTTTCATGTCAAGATCCTTCTAAAATCTGTTATTTCCCAAGTGCCTATAAATGGCATGGAGAATTTCATGAAGATAAGGCACAACATCAAGATATCAAAATGTGCTGCGAATTAATTCAACAAATTAACCAAAAATCCACACAATCCTTACAATTAATAATAAAAATGCATCCCAGAGAATCTGCTGAGAATTATTTTCCTTATACCAGTTGTTATGATTTCGTCCGAATTGAATCAAATTTATCTGTCATGGAGTGTTTTAATACTTGTTCTCTATTTCTCTCAAATTTATCTACTGTTATAATTGAAGGTTTAACAATAGGAATTCCTGTTTATTCTTTAATGATTCATTTCGATTATTGGAAATACAAAAAATCATTCTTAGGAAAAAGCTGTGTCAGGAAAATTTATGACAAACAATCTCTATATGCCCTATTAACAGAGAAAAACACGCTCAAAGTTGATCATAAGTTGATTCAGGAAAGTCGGTATTTCTGTAATATACAAACTTCTGTTGAACCTATTTGCCAGGAAATCATTAAATAATTTTCTTTTTCAATGAATCCATTATTTTCTGTATTTGTCAGTAAATTACCGACAAATATAATGAGTTTATTACCCACTGGTAACAAGTTTATTACATTTTTAAACCCTTATTCTTTATTTGCAGCTCGTGAATATGCTCTGAAATATAAAGAATTTGACTACATTGCTTCAGACGGCATATTACCCGTATGGATGAATTCTTTATTTCATGTAAGTAAAACCATACGTTGCTCTTTTGATATGTCGGGTATTGCAGGATTGATCTTTAAATATGCAATTTCAGAGAAAAAAAGAATATATTTTTGGGGAACAACTTCTGAGAATTTAACTAAATTTCTGAAAGTCATCAGGCAAAATTATCCCTCCCTATTAATTGCTGGTTGGCATCATGGATATGTAGAATCATTAGAAGAAAGGATATGGAAAGATATTCAAAATTCAAATGCTGATATTGTAATTATTGGGATGGGAACTCCAAAACAGGATCTAATGGCTTTAAAACTAAAAGAAAAAGGGTATATGGGTTCTGTTTACACATGTGGGGGATTTATGCATCAAACTATAGAAAAAATTAATTATTATCCTTTCTGGATTAATAAGTTGAATCTCAGAAGTATGTATCGTTTGTATAAAGAACCGGAAACCCTTAAGCGTTTTTTTAAAACTTATCCGAGATTTCTTTTTTCATATTCTTATTTTCTGATTAAAACAAAGTATTTTTCTTCGGGTTGGGAAGCAAATAAATAAGGTTGCTATGGCGAAACTAGATCAGATAATGCGATGGAAATAAACTGGACGCCACAGGCTATTGATCGTTTAATTGAAACGGTTCGTTTCGTTGACTGTCATTTCAGAAAGCGTGTAGCTCAAAATATTCGTTTCAGAACAGAAAAGAGTGTAAACATGCTTATGGAAAATCCTTTGGCTGGAAAAATTGCTGAAAAATTTTCATCAGACCGGCAGTAAATTCGTTTTTATAGTAATTAATAGAAGAAGTAAAGTATTGATAAAGGATCGGGATAAGCGAATCAATGTTGTTCCTGCATTTGTTTTTTTGAAATAGAACATGTTTATTTATATAATGACTCCCTTGGCGGTTTCCGGTAAGGGAGTTTTCATTTAAAATGATATTGATTAATAACATGCAACAGTTAACACAAGAAATTTTGCGGCTTTGCCGGGAGTACGGAGAATGCCGGGTGGAGGTGGAACGGATGGAGGAGGCCCGGAGGGTGAAAAATGCTCTGGAGAGCGTGTGTTCGATGGCGAGGCAGAGACTGGATATTTCGGATCCGGCATTGCTTTTGGCGTTGCTGGATGCCTGTGAGGTGACGCGGGATGAGGGGATGTTGCAGGAGGTGCTGGATGTGGTTGGTCGGAATTTGGATCGCCTGGCCGTTTCGGCGGAGAGTGTGAAATTGCTGGCCTGCTGTTATTATTATGTGGAGGAGGAGGAATGTGTGGAGCGGGCCGGAAGGATGCTGGAGGAGTTGAGGAAGATGGGAAGGGGGGAAGAAGAATTGGCGGATGTGGAAACCATTTTAGAAGAATTGACTTAGGGGGCGACTTTAGGACGGATCCCGGGAGACTCAGGACGTGCCCCTTCGGGGGCGGGGGAGGTGTGGCTTGACGGAAAGCGGGGGATTGATTATCCGGAGGAATGGTGTATATTTGTGGTTGTAAAAGGATGCTTATGCCACAAGATTGGATTAACGTACATACACATCGGCCGGGAGAGGGGGTGAATATTGTCGATCCTTGTCTGGGAAATGTGATTATGCCCGGGCAGGGGGCGGTTTACTTTTCTTTGGGAATTCATCCCATGTATATCGATGATAGGGTGGAGGAAAGGTTGCAGAAGATAGAACTGGCGGCAGCAGAGGGGAAGATTGTGGCTGTCGGGGAAGCGGGGGTGGACCGGAATGCGCTTGCTCCGGTGGAAGTGCAGTTGAAGCTGTTTGAACGGCAGGCGGAAATTGCAGGACAGTATGGGTTGCCGTTGATTGTTCATGGGGTGAGGGCGATCCCGGAATTGATTACTGCCTATAAGAAATGCCGGTCACATCAGAAATGGATTATGCACGGATTCAATAACCGGCGGGAGATCTTGATGGATTTGTTGCGGCATGGATTTTATATTTCCGCCGGAAGGCATGCCATGAACGAAGAGTCGCAGGTGTATCGGGTATTACCTGAAATTCCGGCAGACCGGTTGCTGATCGAAACGGATAATTCGGATTTTACGATCGGGGAGGTCTATGGGCAAGTCGCCCGTCGGAGGGGGATCGCTGTGGAAGAATTGCAGCATATTGTCCGGATGAATTTCGATCGGTTGTTTAAATTGTAATGTTATACTTTGAAATTTTATATTATGCCTGAATGGTTGAGTCGTACGGAATTATTACTCGGGAAAGAAAGGTTGGAGAAATTGCAGCAGGCTCATGTTTTGGTCGCCGGTTTAGGAGGGGTGGGAGCATATGCTGCCGAACAGTTGTGCCGGGCCGGGATAGGCGAAATGACGATTATCGATGGGGATGTGGTGGAACTGACCAACAAGAACAGGCAATTGCCGGCTTTGGATTGTAATCTGGGAAAAGCCAAGGCGGAGATTATGGCCGGGCGGTTCCGGAATATCAATCCGGAGATTAAATTGCATGTGATTAACGATTTTATCCGGGATGACCGGATGATCGAGGTATTGAAAATGGCCCGATACGACTATATCGTGGATGCTATCGATACCTTGGCGCCGAAGATATTCCTGATTTATCATAGTCTGCAATTGGGCTTGCCTGTCGTCAGTTCGATGGGTTCGGGGGGAAAACTGGATCCTTCGAAAATTGCAGTGGCGGACATTTCGAAAAGTTATAATTGCAATCTGGCGCGTATGTTGCGTAAACGCTTGCATAAACTGGGGGTTTACAAAGGGGTGAAGGTGGTTTTTTCGTCGGAATTTACCGATCCGGAGGCTATCGTCTTGGCAGAGAGTCGGAATAAGAAGTCCAATGTAGGGACCATCTCTTATATGCCGCCTATCTTCGGGTGCTTTATCGCTTCGGTAGTGGTCCGCGATCTCATTGGAGAATAAAAAAACCGCCTGTTACGACAAGCGGTTTTTATAAAAAGTGATATTTTTTAAATCTGATCGAAATCGACGTCGAATTCTTCTTTTTGGGGGTCGGTGTAGGCTGCTTTGGGAGCTTCTCCGCCGATGGCGGCCTGGATATAAGCAACGACTTCATCTAAACCTTCAGCAAACTTTTCAAAATCTTCTTTGTACAGAAAGATTTTATGCTTCTCGAAATTTTGATTCCCGTCGTTATCAAATCTCTTCTTACTTTCTGTGATTGTCAGGTAATAATCATTGTTACGAGTTGATTTCACGTCGAAAAAATAGGTTCTTTTCCCTGCTCTCACTGCCTTGGAATAAATCTCTTCCCGATCATTGTCCATTCCTTCTTTTCTTTCGTATCCTTCCATTGTTTGTAGAAAAATTTAGTTTTATAAAATAGTTGCAATTTTGCGTTTCAAATGTAATAAAAAAAGCTTATAAAAGTAACTTTTTTTAATTTTTTTTAATCACCTCCTTTTTTGCTTCGGAAGTATGATAATTGTTAAATTCTAATTTTCATGAAAAACCGTTTCAGCGATTTTGAATAAAAGCTTATCTTTGCAGGATGGAACTTATAAAATCCGTTGATTGTAGGGGGTAGAGAGATAAGTTCGTTTTGTCTATTTTTTAATAAGTGATTCAAATGGAGATTGTTGTTAGCGGGATCAGACCCACGGGAAATTTACATTTAGGGAACTATTTCGGAGCGGTAAAAAATTTTCTGCGTTTACAGGATGAATATAAATGCTTTTTTTTCATTGCCGATTGGCATTCTTTGACGACTCATCCCCATCCGGGCGACGTGACTGCCAATGTACGGAAGATTTTATCCGAGTATTTGGCATGTGGGATCGATCCCGAAAAGGCAGCGATCTATGTACAGAGTGATGTAAAAGAAGTACTGGAACTATACCTCTACCTGAACATGAACGCTTATTTGGGAGAATTGCAGCGGGTGACTTCTTTCAAGGAAAAAGCCCGGAAACAACCGGAGAATGTGAATGCCGGACTGTTGACTTATCCGACTTTGATGGCTGCCGATATTCTGATTCACCGGGCTGATAAAGTACCGGTAGGAAAGGACCAGGAGCAGAATATGGAGATTGCCCGTAAATTTGCACGGCGTTTCAATACCATCTATGGGGTAGAATTTTTCCCGGAGCCACAGTCCTATTCCTTCGGGGGAGATGCGATTAAAGTGCCGGGGTTGGATGGATCCGGAAAGATGGGAAAATCCGAAGGAAATGCTATTTATCTGATCGACGATGCCGCTACTATCCGTAAGAAAGTGATGAAAGCGGTGACCGATAGCGGTCCTACGCAGCCCAATAGCGAAAAGCCCGAAGCTATCGCTAATCTGTTTACCATGCTGAAGATTGTATCTTCTGCAGATACTTACGATTATTTCAATGAGAAATACAATGCCTGTGAAATTCGCTATGGTGATTTGAAGAAACAGTTAGCCGAGGATATTGTGAATTTTACGTCTCCTATCCGGGAGAGAATTCTGGCCTATGCCGCCGATACGGAATATATGGATAAAGTGGCCCGGGAAGGGGCAGAAAAAGCGCGTGCCAGTGCCGATAAGACTATTCGTGAGGTGCGGAAAATCATAGGTTTTAATTAAAGACTTAAAAAATGTATGAATATATAAAAGGCCTTCTGGTGGAGGCGACGCCTGCTTACGCGGTGATCGAATGCGGCGGAGTGGGGTATTATATTAATATTTCGGTGAATACCTATTCTCAGATTGTAGCTTTGCAGCAGGTTTCCTTATATATTCATCAGATTGTCCGGGAAGATGCACTCTTGTTATACGGCTTTTTCAATAAAGAGGAAAGAACGGTTTTCCGGCAGCTGATTTCGGTTTCCGGGATCGGAGCGAATACGGCTAGTGTTATGTTGAGTTCGATGACGGTAAAAGAAATTGCCGGAGCCATCCTGACAGAGAATGTAAATGCAATCAAGAGTGTGAAGGGAATCGGGCTGAAGACGGCCCAGCGGGTGATTATCGAATTGAAAGATAAAATAGCGGTGACAGGTAGTGCCGAAGAGATGAACTTCGGCGCTTCGGTGGCCATAAAAGAAGAAGCTTTGGCTGCTTTGGTGATGCTTGGGTTTGTGAAGGCTCAGGTCAATAAAGTATTGGATAAAATTATGGCCGGTGGAGGTGTCACCAGCGTCGAGGAACTGATTAAACAAGCACTGAAGCAATTATAAATAAATGTGTTGCAAATCATTAGTGTGAATCGGTTTGCAAACAATGTGTGTGTGTATGCGGTATATCTTGTTATTATTTTTGATAATAACTCAGATGGTTTTTGTTTTCGGTTATCCTGCGGGAGAATCAGAGGAGCCTATTTTTTCCGGGCGGGTTGCCGGGACCGTTTCCGATACCCTGCAATTTCCGATCCGGGAGATCCGGGACAATGAAATCCGGCGGACTATTCCATCGTCGGTATTGTTTCTCAGGCAACCGTCCAATATAAAAGATACCATTATCTATGATCCGCTGACCAAGCGTTATGTCGTAGCCAGCCTGATCGGCGGAAAGTATTATTACAACCGCCCTTTTATGGAAACCTTGCAGGATCTGCTGAAAGCCCGTTCGAAAATGTCGTTGTACGAATACAACCGGAGGCAGATTCAGGAAGGGAATAAGTACGATTTCAAGAGTCTGGTTTCCGATATACAATTTTTAGACAAAATTCTGAGTCCGATTTTCGGTATCAACAAAATCCGGATCGAGGTACAGGGATCGGCAGAACTGACCTTGGGGGTCAAAACGAATAAAGTCGATAATCCGACTTTGCCTATCGATATGCGCAAAACGACTTCGCTGGATTTCGACGAGAAGATACAATTCAATATCGGCGGTAATATCGGTGATTTGGTCAATCTCGATTGGTCGTACAATACAGAGGCTACTTTCGATTATGACAATATCCTGAAACTGAACTACGAAGGGAAGGAAGACGATATCGTGAAAAAGGTGGAGGCGGGAAATGTCTCTTTACCTTTAACCGGAACGCTGATTTCGGGTGGACAGAATCTTTGGGGATTCCGGACGGACCTGCAGTTCGGTAAATTGTCCATGTCGAGTATTTTTTCGCAACAGAAGGGGGAATCTAAAGTGATTCAATTGGAGAAAGGAGCTGAAAAACAGGATTTTGAAGTATCTGCTTTGAGGTATGAAGCTAATAAACACTTTTTCCTGTCGCGTTTTTTCCGGGATCAGTACGATGCCGCCTTACAAAACTTGCCCGTAGTGAATAGCGGGGTGGTGATCACTAAAATTGAAGTATGGGTAACCAATAAAAGTTCCCGTTTCGACCGGGCCCGGAATATCGTTGCATTTACGGGTTTGGCTGAAAATAATGTCGGGGATCCGTCCAATCCGATGTTCGATGCCGGTTTGTTTCCCGCCGTTCCCGGGCAGGTATATCCCGATAATCAGAGCAATCGGCTGTATCAGACCATGGTGGATCGCTATGCAGGAATCCGGGATATCAATCAGGTTTCCGGTATTTTATCCCAGATCGGTACCGGTTTCAATTCCGGCAAGGATTATGAAAAATTGGAAAATGCCCGTTTGCTGGATCCTTCCGAATATATCCTGAATGAAAAACTGGGATATATCTCCCTGAATGCGGCCTTGAATGCGGATGAGGTATTGGCGGTCGCTTATGAATATACGGTGAGAGGGGAAATCCATACGGTGGGAGAACTGACCTCCAATGCCCCGGCTGCACCTTCGACCTTGGTGGTGAAGATGTTGAGAAGTACGACACAGAGCCCTAAAATGCCGACCTGGGATTTGATGATGAAGAATGTCTATAATATCGGTTCCTATAATCTGAGTGCCGAGGATTTTGTGTTAGACATTTTGTACCAGAATGATAAGGCCGGAACGAAGGTGAATTATCTGCCGGCCGGAGATATCGATAATAAGATTTTATTGTCTGTGATGAATCTCGACCGGCTGAATACCCAGTTGGACGCGATTCCGGACGGGCGTTTCGATTATATCGAGGGGATAACGGTCTATTCCAATAAAGGGAGGATCGTTTTTCCCGTACTGGAACCATTCGGCGGGTGGCTGGAAAAGAAAATCAATCGTCCGGGAGTCGCTGGTCAGTACGTTTATAAAGACTTGTACGAAAAGACACAAAGTGAAGCGGAACAGAATGCCGAGAAGAATAAGTTTTATCTGAAAGGAAGTTACAAATCGTCGTCCTCTTCCGAGATCTCCCTGGGAGGACAGGACATCGCTCAGGGCTCGGTGAAAGTACTTGCCGGTGGGGTGGAGTTGACAGAGAATATCGATTATGTGGTCGATTATACGATGGGGACTCTGAAGATTATGAACCAGTCATTGCTGGAAGCCGGTACACCGATTACGATTAAAAGTGAAAACCGTTCGATGTTCGGCATGCAAACCAAAACGCTGGTCGGGACACATCTCGACTATAAATTCAACGATAAACTGAATATCGGAGCAACGGTAATGCATATGAGCGAAAAGCCGTTGACCCATAAAGTGAATCTGGGAGAAGAACCTTTATCGAATACCATTTGGGGGGTGAACGCTACTTATAATACCGAGTCCGGTTTTCTGACCACTCTGATCGACAAATTACCTTTTGTACATACCAAAGCGAAATCCCACCTGACGATAGACACCGAGTTCGCCAGGTTTCAGCCGGGTACAGCCCGTGGAGCCGGTGGAAACGCTTACCTGGACGATTTCGAAGGAAGTAAGATTTCGTTGGATATGAAAGGGATAACGCAATGGAAACTGGCTTCTACCCCTCAGGATAATCTGTTTCCGGAAGGCAAGTCGGATAGTCTGGATTACGGCTACAACCGGGCAAAATTGGCCTGGTATATTGTCGATCCTATTTTTTACCGCATGTCGACGGCGACCCCTTCCCATATCCGGGCCGACAAGGAACAACGTTCTAACCATTTTGTCCGCGAAATCCGGCAGACGGAATTGTTCCCGGATAAGGATCTGGCTGTCGGGGATGTGAATATTATTCCTGCCCTCTCGGTGGCTTACTATCCGACGGAAAAAGGTCCCTACAACTTTACGACCGATGTCGGCCGGGACGGTAAACTGCGTAATCCGGAGAAACGGTGGGGAGGAATGATGCGGAGTATCACTACCAGTGATTTCGAAACAGCCAACGTGCAGTATATCGAAATCTGGCTGATGGATCCTTTTGTATATGACAATCGGCACAAAGGCGGAGATGTATATTTCGATTTAGGTAATGTGTCGGAGGATATTTTGAAAGACGGCCGGAAAGCTTTTGAAAATGGACTGCCTGCCGGACCGGATATCCGTCATGTGGATACCACCCGCTGGGGACGAGTGCCGGGTGTACAGTCGATAACCAATGGATTCGATAACAACAGCCAGGCCCGGCGGTATCAGGATGTGGGGCTGGACGGGATGAACGATGAAGATGAGCGGATATTTTACGCAGCTTATCTGGAGACCTTGCGCCGGACTTTCGGAGAAAATTCGAAAGTATACCGGGAGGCCTGGAACGATCCGGCGGGGGATAATTATCATTTCTTCCGGGGATCGGATTACGATGCTTTGGAAACACCTGTATTGGAGCGCTATAAACAGTATAACGGGACGGAGGGTAACTCACCGACAGCCGATATGTCGCCCGAATCTTATCCGACAGCAGCCACCACCTTGCCTGATGTGGAAGATATCAACGGAGACAATACCCTGAATGAGACAGAAGCTTTTTTCCGCTATCACCTGGAACTCCGGCCGGAGAAAATGAAAGTCGGCGAAAATTTTATCACCAACATAACGACCTCTAGTGTCGAATTGCCTAATGGATCAACCGAGGAGATCAAATGGTATCAGATCAAAATACCGCTTTCGGCACATGAATCGGATTACGGCAAAATTAGCCGATGTGGCGACGATCAGTTTTGCCGGTAGCCGGATGACTCCCGGGTTTGGCAGTATCGAGCAGCATGCTGCTGAGATCGAAAGGGAGGATTTCCGTTCGATCGATTTTTCTACCAGTGTCGAATTCGGTAAGTTCTTTCCGGAAAGGTGGCGGTTGAGGATTCCGATGTATTATGCTTATTCGCGACAATCGACTTTACCGGAATACGATCCCCTCGATTCGGATATCCCTTTGGAGGTAGCCCTGGATAATGCAGCGAACCGGCATTTGCGCGATTCGATCAAACGTAATGCGGAAGATTATGTGATGCGCAAAAGCCTTAATTTTACGAACGTAGGGATAGAAAGTAAAGACGGTAAATCGCATTTTTTCGATTGGTCGAATCTGTCTCTGACTTATTATTGTAATAAATCCTTTGCCCGTAATGTCAACCTGGAAAGAGACCTGGAAAAAAATTACCGGGGACTGATCAGTTATATCTACAACGGGATGCCTCCAATAGTGGAGCCTTTCAAAAAATCGAAATCCAAGACATTGAATTCGAAATATTTGCGGTTGATCAAAGACTTTAATTTTTATTATATGCCTTCGATGTTTTCGATTACTTCGGATATTACCCGGAATTACCGGGAGGTGAAATCGAAGAATCTGGATAATCCGAATTTATTGATCGAACCTACTTATGATAAGGATTTTATGTGGACCCGGGATTATGCCTTTAAATTTAATCTGACCCGGAATCTGGTGGTCGATTTTCATGCGACGACACAGGCACGTATCGATGAGCCGGAGGGGATCGTCGACCGGCAGAGGGACCCCGAACGTTATCAGCAATGGAAAGATACCGTATGGAACAATATCCTCGACGGTGGGCGTCCGGTAAATTATAATCATGACTTTTCGGTCCAATATACCGTACCGGTCAATAAGTTACCATTTTTGGACTGGACCTCTTTGCAGCTAGGCTATTCGACCCGATACGATTGGCAGGCAGCTGCGGTGACAGCCGATTCGACGAATCTGGGGAATGTGATCCGGAATGCGAGTGCTTTGCAGATGAACGGAGATTTATCGTTGACATCACTTTACAATAAGTCTAAGTTTTTGAGAGAAATGATACGGCCGCCCCGGAAACAGCG
>ULTW01042617.1_pt1 | contig 11468 bp, 8 predicted proteins | sample 1957961 | NCBI WGS metagenome assembly ULTW01 (sample SAMEA4835744, study PRJEB28245) | human gut metagenome | biome: gut microbiome; material: fecal sample | place: Denmark | collected 2008 | reverse complement strand
AAACACCTATGATTAGTGTTTACCTCCTACTCGATTTTATACCTCTTGTTGATATGTTCTGCTTTGTTGTTTATAGGTTGCAGAACTGGTCTATGAGTTTCTTGCGGAAGAGCCGTCCCACCTTCACATCCTCAACCTTATCGAACGGTGGATAGAAGCGGCAGGGGTTGTTTGTCACCTCCATGAGGTAGCCGAGGTTGATGATGTGCTTCTGGCTCACGCGCACCAGTTGGTTGTTCAGCGAGAGCAATGCATCGCTGCCAACGTTGCGTTTCAGGCGTATAGGTGCTTTCTGGTTGGAGAGTGTCATCTCCCACAGGCGTAACTCGCGGTTGTAGGTGAGCACGCCAATCTCGCGTATGTCCACCAGTCGGAAGTCGACGGAGTTGGTGTAGACGATGAACTTGCCGTCGTTGCGGCAGGTGATGCCGTTGTCAGCATCAAGTGCGTTGTAGTCGCCAAAGTCGGCAGTTGGTGAGCTTGTGTCGGTAGGCTGATGAGCAGCAGAGGTGCAGTCGGCATCGGGTACGCCAGCCATCTCGATGCACACGCGGCGTATGATGTTGCGCAGCTCAGTGTCGTCGATGGGTTTCATCAGATAGTCGAACGCCTTGTTGCGGAATGCCGACAGCATGAAGCGGTCGTGCGCGGTGTACATCACCGTGCGGCACTTGTATTGTGGCAGAATGTTGGCACGTTCCAGAAACTCAATGCCCGAGATGTCGGGCAGCTCGATATCGAGGAATAGTACGTCGGGTCGCGTCTCGTTCACGAGGCGCAGTCCGTCCATGCCGTTGAGGGCTATGCCGCATAGCTGTGTCTCGTCGAAGGTGGATAACCTCTGGGCGAGTGCGTCAGCGGCAGCTCTGTCGTCGTCTACAATTACGATCTTCATCATAAGTCTTTTCTTTTTAGTTGTTATAGGAACCTCACTCCGTCGGGTACGCGCAGTGTGGCACGGCATCCGCAGACAGTTCCGTTGTTCTCTATGTTGGTAATCTCGAAGCGTATTTTGTTCTTGTTATGCATGTTGGTTATCGCTATGGTCTGCGATATGATTCCCATTCCGGTCTTCTTCTTGAACGTTCCGTTAGAGGCGTTGAAGCCCGGTCCGTTGTCGCTTACGCTGATGACGGTGGTGCGTTGCTCGCGGTGTACGTCGATGGTCAGTTCTTTGTGTCCGTCCCATCCCTTCAGTCCGTGTATGATGGCGTTCTCGGTGAGTATCTGCAGGAACATCGACGGCACGCGCACCTGCTCACGGTCTACGTCGGGTGCAACGTTGATGTGCCACACGAAGTCGCTGCCTAACATGAAACGCTCCACGCGGATGTACTTCTCCACGAAGTCGAGTTCCTCGGCGAGCGTCACGGCAGGCTGTCGCGACATATCGAGGTTGGTGCGTATGAGGCGTGTCAGGTCTTGCAGCTCCGTTGCCTCGCTCTGTTCGGAGTTGATAATCTTGTTGTTCAGCACGTTGAACACGAAGTGGGGCGAGATACGGTTGCGCACGATGTTGAGGCGCAGGTTCATAATATCCATCTGTGCCTTCAGCTGTTTGCGTTTGATGTACATGAACCACAATATGAGTATCAACACGAGTATCAGCATGATAGCGATGGCGAGTGTCAGCTGGTTTTTCGTCTTTGCGATGGTTGCGTTCTTGTGTTCAATCATCAAGTCGTGGCGCAGCTGTAGCGTGTCGCTGGTGAAGCGTGCCATGATGTCGGCTGAGCGCATGTTGGAGTGGTTATGTTCGAGCGAGTCGTTGTATGCGTAGTTGCTCTGCAACAGCTCGTAGGCGCGGCGGAAGTTGCCCACCTGCTCGTAGTACTTCTGTAGGTAGCGGTTGCGCAAGTTCACGAGTGTGTACTGCACGGGGTGTTGTGTTTCGTCGTTGTCTGCAATCAGGCGTTGCGCGGTGGCGATGTTGCCCGTCTTTGTGGCTATGCCGATGCGTATTGTCTTGCAGTAGTGGAGTGCCGTGAAGTCGTCGCGCTTGTGGAAATAAGGCTCCACCTCGTCGAGGTAGCGTTGTGCTGTGCGGATGCTGTCGAGGTTGAGATAGACATCGGCGAGGTTCACCTTGCACAGGTACATGTCGAAATTGTTCTGCATACCATGGCGTTCGAGGTTCTGCTTCATACGCAGAAACTTGTCAAGAGCCTGTCGGTAGTTCTTTTTAAAGTAGTAGTAGTTGCCGAAGTTGTTTAGGAAGTAAGCTTGCATCGACGGCGACATCATGTTGAAATGCTCCTCTGTAGCTTTATAATAATGCAGTGCGGTGTCGAAGTCGTGCAGCGAGAGGTATATCTGCGCCAGTCCCATGTAGAGTGTGACGTTCTCCTTCGGGGGCAGTGCGAGCGAGTCGACGAGGAAGAGTGCACGTCGATACCATTGCACTGCCATCGGCATGTTGTTGTCCTGTATGTAGGCGTCGGCAAGGTTGGCACACACCTTCGGCATGTTGTGTTCGGAGTCGCTGTTGGCAAGCAGTGAGTAAGCCGCCTTGTAAAGTTGTATGGCTTGATGCTGCTTGCGGTGGAAGTTATGATAGTAAGCCGCGCGGCAGTTGTATGCGCCGGCGATGAGCGAGTTGAGGCGTCGTTTCTCTGCGTTGTTCAGTTTCAGTTTTTGTTGCTGTTCGGCGAAGCGCAGTATGTCTTCGATGTGGTCTTTAGAGCGTTCGGGGCGGTCGGTGAGCGTTAGGTAGCGTGCTTCGCGCAGGCGGTACTCGTAGGCGGTCATACTGTCGGGCGCGGTACGTATGCCGTCGGCGATGAGTTGCTTGACAGAAGGTGCAAGGGTCATCACCGAGTCGTCAATCTGCTTGAGTTTGTTTATGCGTGTTGAGTCGCTATTGTTAGCGTCGCGTGCGCTTCTGTCGCCGCACCCGATGGTCAGTAGCGACACAGCGAGTGCGGCGAGAAGCGTTGCGCATATTCGTTTAGCGAATGCTTTTATGCAGTTTAGTAGATTGTTCGGCTCCATTGTGTTTTGTTTTAGTTTTCAAGAGTAGTTAGTTGAGTGTCAGTCCGTCGGGTGTTATGCTGATAAGTCGCTGGCGGTAGAGGTCGCCAACGGCACGCTTGAACACCTTCTTGCTCACCTGGAAGCGTCGCTTGATGTCTTCTGCGTCGCTCTTGTCGCCCAGGTCGCACTTGCCGCCGTGCTCCTTGAGGTATTGCAGCAGCGTGTCGGCGAAGTCGAGTGTCTGCTGTCGTCCGGTAGGTTGCAGCGTAACGTCGATCTTTCCGTCGGGACGGACGGTGCCGATGTATCCCTTCACGCGGTCGCCGGTGTGCAGGTAGCGGAACACCTGTCCCTCGTAGACCAGACCCGGGTAGCAGTTGTCGATGATCACCTTGAAGCCCATCTCTGTCTTCTGCCATACCAGTAGGTCTACCTCCTGCCCGTGGTTGTAGAACGGGTGACGCTCTGCGAAGTACTTCTCCACCTTAGCCGATGCCACGATGCGGTAGCTCTCTGGGTCGATGTGTACATGTACGATGTAGCTCTCGCCCTTCTGCATACGCTTTTTCTGCTCGCGGAACGGGCAGAAGAGATCCTTCATCAAGCCCCAGTTGAGGAATGCGCCGTACTCGTTCACCCACGACACTTCGAGGTAGGCGAAGTCGCCCACCTTACACAGCGGTGTCTCTGTTGTTGCCACTGGTCGCTCGTCCTGGTCGAGGTAGATGAACACGTTGAGTTCGTCGCCCGGCTTTGTGCCTTCGGGCACATAGCGTTTCGGCATGAGTATTTCTCCTTCGTCGCCGCCGTCGAGGTAGATGCCGAAGTCCACCTCCTTCACGACGGTCATTTTATTGTAGTCGCCGAGTTTTATCATATTGTTTTGTTGTTCGTTTGGTTGCTTGTAGAGGGTATGTGCATTCCTGCCATACCCTTGTTAATGATGTTCACTAATGTTACACCTTTATCTGTCCGTCCACGATGTGTATTGTGCGGTCGGTGATAGAGGCGAGGTGTTCGTCGTGTGTGACGATGACGAACGTCTGTCCGAACTTGTCGCGCAGGTCGAAGAAGAGCTGGTGCAGCTCCGCTTTGTTCTTCGAGTCGAGCGAGCCTGAGGGTTCGTCGGCGAACACCACTGCCGGGTTGTTCACCAGTGCACGTGCCACAGCCACGCGCTGCTTCTCGCCACCCGAGAGTTCGTTGGGTTTGTGGTTGGCGCGGTCGGCAAGTCCCATGAAGTCGAGTAGTTCGAGGGCGCGTTTCTTCGCCTCCGCCGTGCCTTTGCCACCGATGTAGGCGGGTATCATGATATTCTCGAGGGCGGTGAACTCCGGCAGCAGCTGGTGGAACTGGAAGACGAAGCCGATGTGCTGGTTGCGGAAGTCGCTCAGCTTGTTCGACGAGAGGCGCATCACGTCGACGCCGTCAACGCTGATAGCACCACTATCGGGTTTGTCGAGTGTACCCATTATCTGCAGCAGTGTTGTCTTGCCGGCACCGCTCGGGCCGACAATGCTCACTACTTCTCCTTTGTCTATATGCAAGTCGATGCCCTTGAGCACTTGCAGCGAGCCGAAGCTCTTGGTTATTCCTTTTATGTCGATCATATGGTGTTGAGATGTTGAGGGGTTGTTATGGTGTTATGGTGAGGTGTTGAGATTAGTCTTTCAACTCAAAATTCAAAACTTCTTCTTAATCCACTTTCCGATTGCCTCGTATGCACTCTGATCCTCGGTATGCTGCGGCTGAGCGAAGGTCATTTCGTCCATTGCGTCGCCATGCTGGTCGGGGAAGATGATCATGATGTTCGAGCCAGAGAAGTGGTGCTTTATCTCTTCGGGCAGATGCTCCAACGCATTCTTGAACGACACGGTACCCTTTCGTGCCGTAACCACTACGAAGAGGTGGTCCTTCTGTATGCTCTCCGCTATGCGTGGCATCTCGTTCCAGTGGGCCATCTCGGTGAACGAGCAACGCATCGTGGGGTAGTGGTGCTTGATGTATTCGGCTATGAGCGGCAGTGTGTCGCCACGTCCGTGGAACTCCGTGTGGCACTCCATGTTGCACGCCAAGCGCGACAGGCGTTCGAGCCAACGATAGAAGCCAGGCTCGAACTGTGCTCTCGACGGTACTACCACCTTTATGCGGCGTATCGTGGGGAGCGGTTGGTTGAGACGAGCCATTATTATCTGCGAGTTGAGGCCGTTGAAGAGGCTCTGGTGGAACGCGCCCCAGAACTTCTGCGACACCTCTGGGTGCATGTGCATACCTATTATGATGTCCGTAGCGCGGAACTCCTTGAAGGCGTGGCGTATGCCGTTGGCAATGTTCGCTGCCACGCGCACCTGCGTCTGCATGGTCATATCTGCCGATGCAGCATACTGTGTCATGCGCTCGAGCAGTCGGCTGCCCTGTTCCAGGTTGCGCTGCATGTCGTCGTCGTCGTACACCACGTTCAAGCCCACGAGTTGTGTGGTGTTCTTCGGGTTGCGCATGAGCATCGCCATGTTGACGAGGCGTTGCGCGTATTCGGGGTATTTCAGCGGTATGAGTATCTTCTCCTCGGCTGTTGGTTTCTCGTCGCTCGGCATCTCACGGTCGCGCAGCGTAATCTGTTGCGCTGCACGCTCGGTCATCATTGTTGAGATTATGCACGTCACGAGAATCATCAGCACCACGCTGTTCAGCATGTCGTCGGTGACGAGTGGCTTGCCTGGTTCCAGCTCTACGCGCATACCAATCATAAGCATGGCGATGGCACCGGCTGCGTGTGCCGAGGTGAGTCCGAACATCATGTTGCCCGACGACTTCGGCAGGCGGAATATGGAGGCTGCGCTATAGGCTGCGATGGCTTTGCCGAGCGTTCCGAAGCCTGCGATGACGAGCATGGCGATGATGATGGTGCTGCTCTCGAAGAGCAGTCGCACGTTGATGAGCATACCTACGCCGATGAGGAAGTAGGGTATGAAGAGCGCATTGCCGATGAACTCGATGCGGTTCATTAGTGGCGACACGTGCGGTATGTAGCGGTTCATGATGATGCCGGCTACGAACGCACCGATAATGCCTTCGAGTCCTACTGCTTCGCTCGCCGCCGCACTCATAAAGAGCATCGACATAACGAAGATGAACTGCATGACGGAGTCGCTATAACGTCGGAGAAAGCAACGTGTGAAGCGCGGTATGAGCAGGAACATGGCTACGCAGTAGCCCACGAACTTGCCTACGAAGAGCAGCCAGAACCACACGCTCGTCTCGCCCCCGTAGGAGGCGACAATGGCTGTGAGGGTCACGAGTGCCATGAGCAGCGAAATCATCGAGGAGCCTACCGATAGCGTGACGCTTGGCTTGCGCTGCAGACCGTAGCGGCCGACGATGGGGTAGGCGATGAGCGTGTTCGATGCCATAAGGCATCCTAACAGTAGCGAGGCGAACACCGGGTAGCCGAGCAGCTTGGTGCTGGCGAAGTAGGTGAGGATGAGCGGAAAGGCGAACGTGAGCACGCCGAAACCTAAGAACCGCCCTTTGTTGCGCTTTACGCCCTCCATATCCATCTCGAGTGAGGCGAGGAACATGATGTAGTAGAGTCCTACCTTGCCAAAGAGTTCAAACGAGTCGTCGCGCGCAAGGATGTTGAAGCCGTACTTGCCTATGGCTACTCCGGCGAGCACCATGCCAATGATATGCGGGATGCGCAGCTTGCCCATGATGATTGGGGCAAACAGAATGATGAGCATCACCACAAAGAATATCAAGGTGGGATCGGTTATGGGGAAATAGCTTGCAAGATCGGTCATAAACTGATTTGTGTATTTTCTGCAAAGATAAGCATAAAAATCGGTAAATGCTTAATCGCTACAGACAAAATGAAAAAAAGGTGCAACAGGTGTTTGCCTGCTGCACCCACATTATTATAGTGTGTCTTTAATAAAGTCGTTTAGAACTCTGCGCTCTTCGGAGTGCGTGGGAACGGGATGACGTCGCGGATGTTCTGCATACCCGTTACGAAGAGGATGAGACGCTCGAAGCCGAGACCGAAGCCTGCGTGCGGACATGAGCCGTACTTGCGTGTGTCGAGGTACCATGTCATATCCTTCATCGGGATGTTGCGCTCCTCAATCTCGTTCATCAGCTTGTCGTAGCTCTCCTCACGAACCGAGCCACCGATGATCTCGCCAATCTGCGGGAAGAGTACGTCGGTGCCCTGAACGGTCTCGCCGCTCTTGCCGCCGAAGCCGCTCTCCTCTGCGTCTATCTTCATGTAGAACGCCTTGATAGCCTTCGGGTAGTTGGTCATGATAACCGGCTTCTTGAAGTGCTCCTCCACGAGGTAGCGCTCGTGCTCCGAAGCGAGGTCGTCGCCCCACTCGCATGGGAACTCGAACTTCTTTCCGTTCTGTATAGCCTCCTGCAGGATGCGGATACCCTCGGTGTAAGGCAGACGAACGAACTCGGAGTTGAGTACGCCTTCGAGACGTGCGATGAGGCTCTTGTCGATCATCTTGTTGAGGAACTCGATGTCGTCCTTGCAGTTGGTGAGTGCCCAACGGATGCAGTACTTGATGAAGTCCTCTTCGAGGTCCATGAGTCCGGCGAGGTCGAGGAATGCCACTTCCGGTTCTACCATCCAGAACTCAGCCAGGTGGCGCGGAGTGTTCGAGTTCTCTGCGCGGAATGTCGGACCGAAGGTGTAGATGGCTCCGAGTGCTGTTGCTCCGAGCTCGCCCTCTAGCTGTCCTGACACGGTGAGCGATGTCTGCTTGCCGAAGAAGTCGTCAGAGTAATCGATCTTGCCGTCCTCTGTCTTCTTCAGGTTGTAGAGGTTCTTGGTCGTAACCTGGAACATCTGACCGGCACCCTCGCAGTCGCTTGCGGTGATGAGCGGAGTGTTGAAGTAGAAGTAGCCGTGCTCGTGGAAGTAGGTGTGGATAGCCATAGCCATGTTGTGGCGTATGCGCATCACGGCACCGAATGTGTTGGTGCGCAGACGCAGGTGGGCGTACTGGCGCATGTATTCGAACGACTGTCCCTTCTTCTGCATCGGGTAGTCGCTGCCGCAGAGTCCGTACACCTCGAGGCTCTCGCACTGTATCTCAGATGTCTGACCTGCACCCTGGCTCTCTACGAGCGTACCTACGGCACTGATGCAGGCACCGGTGGTGATCTGCTTCAGCATCTCGGCGTCGAACTTGGTGGGGTCTACCACGATCTGTATGTTCTTGATAGTAGAACCGTCGTTGAGCGCGATGAAGTCTACAGCCTTCGAACTGCGGTGAGTGCGCACCCAACCCTTTACGTTGATTTGGCTTCCGAAGGCAGTGCTACGGAGAGCGTCAATAACTTTTGTTCTTTCCATTATATTGTTTAAATTGGAAAGTTGAAATGGTGCGATGTCAACATGTCAACACCTCACCACTTCAACCTGTTTATGTTTTACTCGAATGCTCCCATGCGCAGCATCTCCACTTCCTTCTCTGTGAGGAAGCGCCAGTCGCCGCGGCGGAGGTTCTTCTTGGTGAGTCCTGCGAACTGTACGCGGTCGAGCTTAACGACGCGGTAGCCGAGGTGCTCGAAGATACGACGCACGATGCGGTTCTTGCCGCTGTGGATCTCGATGCCTACCTGGCTCTTGTCTGTGTCGCTTGCGTACTCGATAGCGTCTGCATGTATCTCGCCGTCCTCCAGCTCGATGCCCTCAGCAATCTGCTGCATGTCGTGAGCTGTTACGTTCTTGTCGAGGAATACGTGGTACACCTTCTTCTTCAGGAACTTCGGGTGTGTGAGCTTAGAAGCGAGGTCGCCGTCGTTGGTGAGCAGGAGCACGCCGGTTGTGTTGCGGTCGAGTCTGCCTACGGGGTAGATGCGCTCCGGGCACACGTTCTTCACGAGGTCCATCACGGTCTTACGCTGCTGTGGGTCGTCGCTTGTTGTCACGCAGTCCTTTGGTTTGTTGAGCAGCACGTACACCTTCTTCTCGAGTGTTACGGGCTGGTCGTGGAATTTTATCTCGTCTGTGCGCTTGATCTTGGTGCCGAGCTCGGTCACTACCTCTCCGTTCACAGTCACAACGCCTGCCTGGATGAACTCGTCTGCCTCACGGCGCGAGCAGATACCTGCGTTGGCGAGGAACTTGTTCAGACGAAGCGGTTCGTTCGGATCGTAGTTCTCCTCCTTGTATTCAATGCGCTTTTTCATGCTGTACTTAGCGTTGGGGTCGTAGCCCGGTGTGCGCTGACGCTGCTGGTAGCCACCCTGGTTGTAGCCGCCCTGCTGTCCGTAGCCACCGCGGTTGTAGCCGCCGCGCTGCTGATATCCGCCCTGCTGACCGTAGCCACCGCGCTGCTGATATCCGCCCTGCTGACCGTAGCCGCCACGCTGCTGATAGCCGCCCTGCTGACGCTGACCGTAGCCGCCGCGCTGCTGATAGCCGCCTTGCTGACGTGGCTGATATCCGCCCTGCTGCTGTTCGCCGTCCTGGTTGTAGCGTGGGCGATAGCCCTGCTGACGTGGCTGGTATCCGCCCTGCTGCTGTTCGCCGTCCTGGTTGTAGCGTGGGCGATAGCCCTGCTGACGCGGCTGATATCCGTTCTGCTGCTGTTCGCCGTCCTGGTTGTAGCGTGGACGATAGCCGCCCTGAGGACGCTGCTGATAGCCGCCGCGGTTGTAACCGCCCTGCTGACGTGGCTGATAGCCGCCCTGGCGTGGTTGGTAGCCGCCCTGCTGTTGTGAGCCGAGACCTGCGCCGAAGCCTTCCGGACGGAAGCCGCCGTCTTCGCTCTGTGATGAGGCTGAAGCCGAGTGCTGTGTGTGAATACGCGGGCGACGTCCCGTCACGCTGCGATACTCTTTCTGATAGTTTCCTGCGGCACGGCCGTAGCTCTCGCTATTGCCAGTAGTCTGATCCGCTGTGTTCTGTTCCTGATTCTTTACGTTTTCTGAATCCATAGTTACTTGTTGGTTTTTATTGTTTATGTATATAGCCTCACGGCTATTGTCGAATTATATCGGGGGTTGGCTTAAATGCCTGTGTAGTTCATTGGTGTGATAGCCATCAATTCCGCCTTCACAGCGTCGCTCACGTTGAGTGTCTGTATGAACTCGTGGATGGTCTCCTCGGTCATGTGCTTGTTGGTGCGTGTGAGTGCTTTCAGTGCCTCGTACGGATGCGGATAAGCCTCGCGACGAAGTATTGTCTGTATAGCCTCTGCCACTACTGCCCATGTGTTGTTGAGGTCTTCCTGCAGCTTCTCCTCGTTGAGGATGAGCTTGCGCAGGCCCTTGAGTGTGCTCTCTATTGCGATTACGCCGTGGCCGAACGGTACGCCCACGTTGCGCAGCACGGTGGAGTCGGTGAGGTCGCGCTGCAGACGGCTCACGGGAAGCTTCTGTGCGAGGAACTGCAGCACGGCGTTTGCCATGCCGAGGTTGCCCTCCGAGTTCTCGAAGTCGATGGGGTTCACCTTGTGCGGCATTGCCGATGAGCCTACTTCGCCTGCCTTGATCTTCTGCTTGAAGTACTCCATTGAGATGTACATCCAGAAGTCGCGGTCGAGGTCGATGATGATTGTGTTGATGCGGCGCATTGCGTCGAACACTGAGCCGAGGCAGTCGTAGTTGGAGATCTGTGTGGTGAACTGCTCGCGCTCCAGTCCGAGTTTCTCGCTCACGAAGCGGTTGCCGAACGCCTTCCAGTCGTACTCGGGGTAGGCTACGTGGTGGGCGTTGTAGTTGCCGGTGGCTCCGCCGAACTTGGCGGTGAGGCGGCACTCCTTCAGCTGGCGCAGCTGCTCCTCCAGACGATATACGAACACCATCACCTCCTTGCCCAAGCGTGTGGGCGATGCTGGCTGTCCGTGGGTCTTGGCGAGCATAGGCACTGCTGCCCACTCCTCTGCGTACTGGCGGAGCTGTGCGGTGAGCTCCTCGCAGAGCGGATAGTAGAACTGCTCCAACGCCTCCTTTATAGAGAGGGGTACTGATGTGTTGTTGATATCCTGTGAGGTGAGTCCGAAGTGGATGAACTCCTTGTAAGCGTCGAGTCCGCCGATGCGGTCGAACTCCTCCTTTATGAAGTACTCTACAGCCTTCACGTCGTGGTTAGTCACTTTCTCGATGTCCTTCACGCGCTGTGCTTCTTCTTCGCCAAAGTTGCGGTAGATGTCGCGCAACGGCTCGAAGAGCTGATGGTCGAACGAAGCAAGCTGCGGCAATGGCAACTCGCAGAGCGTGATGAAGTATTCGATTTCCACACGTACGCGGTAGCGTATCAGTGCATACTCAGAGAAGTAGTCGGCAAGGCGTTCTGTCTTGCCACGATAACGGCCGTCAATCGGCGAGATGGCTGTCAGCAAATCAAGTTTCATAATTGCTATTATATATAATATGTGTAATTACGGGTGCAAAATTACAAATAAGTTTTTATTTGTGTGTAGTTTTTTTGTGAAATAATGTGATTTGGGATCAAATAATATTGTTGTGTTTTTAACAATCCA
>ULTW01056853.1_pt1 | contig 11481 bp, 9 predicted proteins | sample 1957961 | NCBI WGS metagenome assembly ULTW01 (sample SAMEA4835744, study PRJEB28245) | human gut metagenome | biome: gut microbiome; material: fecal sample | place: Denmark | collected 2008 | reverse complement strand
CTAAAATAAATGGGTACGTATTTGATGAATATTTTCAAACCTTAACATTAGTGGTGAGTGTGTTTGAAAATAGAATTGAAGTTGCCAAAATGGGAAAAATAGATATTACAAAGTATTCAAAACAGGCAACAAAATTTTATCGTATGTGCAAATCGGGATATTTCGATAATGTAGAAGAAACGGATCCGGGATATATAATTTCAGAATATATTAATGGATATGAGCAAGAAATAGAAAATATAAGAGTTATTCTTATGACGAATAGAGAAACTACCCCGGATATTCCTGCTAGTGTAAAGATAGATAAGGTGATGGTTAAATTTGATGTTTGGGATTTGGAAAGAGTTTGCCAATCTTTATATCAAAAAAAGGCACATGAAGATTTGGTTGTCAGATTTCAGAATAAATATAATTGCCCATTGAAAATGATTAAAGTAAAGCAGGAAAATGAAATATATGATTGTTATATTGGAGTCATTCCGGGAAAATGTTTAGCAGAGATTTATAGAGATGAAGGACAACGTCTTATAGAAAAGAATGTTCGTTCATTTTTGCAAGCAACAGGAAAGATAAATCAGGGAATAAAAAACACATTGCAAAATGAACCGGAAATGTTTATGACATACAATAATGGTATTTCTACAACTGCAAAAAGCATCATTGTGGATGAAGATAAAAGTGATGATACTTTTGTCGTAATAAAAGAAGTTACCGATTGGCAGATTGTTAATGGTGGACAGACAACCGCCTCAATATACAATGCATTGCAAACAGGTATAGATATTTCTTCTGTAAATGTTCAGATAAAACTTACGGTTATTAGAGATGAGAGTAAAACAGAAGAAATGGTAGGATATATATCAAAATATGCCAATAGTCAGAATAAGATTAATATGTCGGATTTTAGTGCGAATGATTCATATCACGTTGAAATGGAAAGATTGTCTAGAAAGATATATGTTCCGGTAGAAAATGGTAAATCAACTCAAAGATGGTATTATGAACGAGCTCGTGGACAATATATGGTTGATGTGAATCGTCAACCGACTCCGTCATTGAAGAAAAAATTTAAAGCGCTTAATCCTAAGTCTATGTGTATTTCAAAGACAGTTGCTGCTAAGTGTATGATGGCATGGATGAAATATCCATATGTGGTTAGTAAAGGATTAGAAACTAATTTTATTGAGTTTTCAGCGATGATAAAGCGAGGAGAAGTTCCTGAGCCTACGGAAGATACATATATTAGTATGATTGCGAAGGTAATTTTGTTCAAAGAGTGTGATAAATTGGTTGCAAAACAAAATTTTGGTGGTTATAAAGCACAAATTGATTACTATACAATTTCGTTACTTGCTGAATTTTTTTCAAATGATATATCAGACGAGCAGATTTGGGAAATGCAATCAATATCTCCGGAATTGTCACTTATTATAGAGGATTTAATAATGGTGGTATGGAATCATTTTATGAATCCTGTAGTAAAAGGAATCAATATTACTCAATGGTGTAAAAAAGAAGACTGCTGGAAATTATTAAAGAATAGATATAAGAATAAATTGATTTAGAGGTGCCAAATGTATAAAATTTTAGATTTATTTGCGGGAGCGGGTGGCCTCAGTTTAGGATTCGAAATGACGGAACAGTTCGAAGTTGTTGCTATCGTGGAGAATAATGCAAATGCGGCTAAAACATATATGAAAAATCATCCTGGACTTAAAAATTATGATGATATTATGAAGGTTGATTTCGATAAAATAATTGAAGAAAATGGAAAGGTAGACGTAGTAATAGGGGGACCACCTTGCCAAGGATTTTCAAATGCTAATAGACAAAGAAGGCATTTGATAAATGGTAGTAATGAACTTGTTAAGCGTTATGTCAAAGCAATAGAGGCACTTAATCCTGATGTATTTGTAATGGAAAATGTGAAAACAATAACATCTGATAAACATTCTTTTTGTTTGACAAAAGAAGATCAAGGATATATTGTGGATGAATTACATCTTCCAATTCATGATAAAGATGTAGTCCTGTATGAAGGCGAATATGTTAATGAAATAAATAAATTGTGCAGTATGTATAATTCAGATGAATTGGTTTTATTAAATGAAGAGGAATTATATACAGTATACAATTTATATAAAAAAAGAAAAGACTTAAAAAAATATTTTCAAAAGACATTTAATTTAAAAAAAATCAATACTATAGTTTCACAGATGGTGAATAAGGATAATATGCCAGATTGGTATAATGACTCTACAAATAAAGCACGTAGAATTTTGCAAGCACTAATAGATACAAATGGTGAAAAAGGCATAGAGAAATTTAATGATTTGAAGGTTTTTTGGGATATTCAACGTTTCTTTCAAGGAATAGTAGAGTTAAATTCAAAAGATGCAATATATAGTATTGTTTTATCCAATAGGACAATTGCTGTGCGAATGCGTACTTATATAGTGATTGATTTCATTCGTAATGCTTTAAAAAAGTTGGGATATGAAATTAATGGCAAAGTACTAAATGCGGCTTCATTTGGCGTGCCACAAAATAGAGAACGCTTTATTATGATAGGGGTGAAGAAAGGAAAAGCGAAAACAGGAATTGAGCTTCCAGATGAATTGATTAGAAATCCACAGGATTATGTAACGGTCAAGCAGGCAATTTCAGATTTATCAAAATATGAACCTACAGTTGGGAGCATGGATGAAATACAAAAACGTCAATATATTCCGGTAATAAATTCATTTTATAGAAAGTTAGTTTTGAATGATAGTAAAGAGATATTTAATCATGTTTGTACTGAAACAAGAGATACAGCAAAAAAGCGTTTTGAAATGATAGAACAGGGAAAGAATTTCCATTCGTTGCCAGATGAATTAAAAAGTACATACGAAAATCCAGCAAGAACACAAAATACTATATATAAGAGATTGGTATATGACTTGCCGTCTGATACTGTTGTAAACGTTAGAAAATCAATGTGGATACATCCTGAGTTGAATAGAGCAGTTAGTGCCAGAGAAGCAGCACGCTTGCAAAGTTTTCCTGATAATTATATATTTTTTGGCACTAAGGATTCGGTATACCAACAAATAGGTAACGCTGTTCCACCAGTATTGGGAAGAGCTGTTGCAGAAAAAGTATTAGAAATATTAGGCTGCAGAGAAGAATATAAAAAATTGAGAGATATATATGAAGAAATGAAATAATGATATGGACGTGAAGTTCACTTTTACGTCCATATCATTAGGAGGGTGTGCCATGAATAAATATACATTTTCAACACAAAGTGGAAAGGCATATTATTGCAATTCTATTCCAGGATTTATCAAAGATAAATCTACATCGATAATAGGACAACTAGTTAGGCATTCTTTTGAGATAAACAAAGAACAGTCTGATGCTTGGGAAAATCAAATTTGTGAGTTGCAGAGACGATTAGAAGAATGTGGTACGGAGGGGGATATCATTTTTGAATATGATATCGTTCGTCTTGGAAAGCGCATAGATATTATTTTGCTTATTCGCCATATGGTGTTTTCACTTGAGTTCAAGAATGGGAAGAATGCTTTTACAGCTCAAGATGCACAACAAGCAGAAGATTATGCAATTGATATTAAAAACTTCCATAAGGAATCGGAGGATTTGTATGTTTGCCCTATTTTGATAGCTACTGATGCACCAAAATATAGCAAACCACAAGTTATAAATCATTATGATGACAAACAAGTTTTTTTGCAGAGAGAGAATATAGATACTTTGATCCCAAAGATAATGGAAATAATTGATGTGTATGGTTCTGATGATGAGATTGATTTTGAAAAGTGGTTTAATTCACCTTATTATCCAACACCAACGATTATTTCAGCGGCAATAGAAGCCTATAACACACATGATATTAGCCAAATTGCACAGTCTGAAGCTGGACAAGATAATATTAATGAATGCGAGAGCGTAATTGATCGAATCGTATGTTATGCAAGAGAGAAAAAGAAAAAATGTATTTGTTTTGTGACAGGAGTCCCAGGGGCTGGAAAAACTTTGGTTGGATTGGATGTTGTCGCTAAGAATTTGGAAAAAGGACGAGATAGTCTTAGTGTATATTTGTCAGGTAATGGCCCATTGGTAGAAGTACTGAGAGAGGCATTAAAAAAGAGCGTAGCCGATAAAAATATAAATAAAAGGGAAACAGAAGCTGCCATAAATGCACTTATTCAAAGCAGTTATTCTTTTAAGCTGGATAATGCTAAACATAATGAACCTACAGCGGAGAATATTTTGATTTTTGACGAAGCGCAAAGGGTGTGGAATGTGGAAAAAATGCGTAGAAAACATGATGATCCCACAATGGCGGTAAGTGAGCCACACTTATTATATAGTATTATGGATAGACATAAGGATTGGGCAGTGATGATTTGTTTGGTTGGTTTGGGGCAAGATATATATGATGGTGAAGTTGGAATAAATGAATGGTTTAGGTGTGGAATCGAGGATTTTGGCGAATGGGAAATGTATTATTCTCCAGATATTTTTTCGCAAGTCGAAGATAAAAACATTGATAAAGAAATGATTATTTCATGTGATAGATGTCATGCAGAGAAGGCATTGCATCTAAAGACATCGATAAGATCTTTTAGGGCTGATAAGCAATGTCAATTTGTAGATGCATTACTTAATAATGAGCCGGAAACTGCAAAAGAAATATATCAGTACATATTTGAAAAATATCCAGTATACATAACGAGGGATGCAAATGTGGCAAAAAAATGGGCAAAAGGAAAAGTACGCGGTTCACAAAGATGTGGAATGTTGGCTTGTAGTAGTGCTCAAAGACTTAAACCGGAAGGTATATATGTATCAACTGAGATTGATGTGAAAAACTGGTTTTTGGCACCGCCTGAGGATTTGCGTTCTTCAAACATGATGGAAATTATTGCTAGTGAGTTTAAAGTTCAGGGATTGGAAATTGATTGGGCTGTTGTCTGCTGGGATGCAGATTTACGAAGAAATGATGATAATACAGACTGGTTATTTTATTCATTTAGAGGAACCAAGTGGCAACGGAGAAATAAGCCTGAACAACAAAGATATTTGGTAAATTCTTATAGAGTTTTATTGACTAGAGCAAGACAAGGTATGGTTATATTTGTTCCACGCGGAGTGGAAGAAGAGGAAGATGCGACAAGAGATTATAGGAATTATGATAAAATATATGAGTACCTGATTTCTTGTGGAATAAAAGAATTATGAAATATGAGATAGTGTAGATAATTATGGAATTAGAGAAAATATAGAATTGAGATGGAAAATCTGCCTTTGTAAAATATTATTACAATTTTAACAGTACCGGAAAGAATGTAATATGGGATTTTATATGAACTATTTTGCCAGTTCTAAAAGTACAAAAATATTTTGTGATAACTTTTTAGTTTTGTGTTAGATGGCGGAGACACAGTATAAGAAGGTGATATAAATGGCGGATAATTTAACTAAAGAACAACGGCATAAAAACATGAAAAATATCCATGGAAAAGATACTAAAATTGAAATTATCCTTAGAAAAGCTTTATGGGCAAAAGGTTATCGGTACCGGAAGAATTATAAAAAGTTACCGGGAAATCCGGATATTGTGTTGACAAAATATAAGATAGCAATTTTCTGTGATGGAGAATTTTTCCATGGAAAGGACTGGGAAGTATTAAAACCCAGGCTGGAGAAGAGCAATAACAGTGAATTTTGGATAAGTAAGATATCTAGAAACAGAGAGAGGGATGATGAGGTAAACAAAAGATTGTTGTTTGAAGGGTGGACTGTTATCCGATTTTGGGGTGATGATATTAAGAAGCATACGGATGAGTGTGTGAAGGTTGTGGAAGAAGCAATACAGGATATGGTACTTGAGGATATGGAATTGTAAATGGTAATAGTAGTATATATAAATGAAACAGATAGTTTGGTGAGTGGGGGCGAAGATGAATAGAACAGATAAACCAAAGATGACATCAAAAGCATTAGTAGATAAATTACGTGATGAAAAGGGTGTCTCATTCAAATATGTAACAGAAGATAATGCAGAAAAATATTTAGCGCAAATAAATAATTATTTGCGTACTGCGTCATATAGAAAAAATTACCAGAAATACTTAAATGGTCCGTCAAAAGGAAAATATATTGATTTAGATTTTGCATATTTACAGGAATTGTCGACGCTGGATATGCATCTGAGAAATTTGGTTACAAAGATGTGCATTGATATTGAACATGATCTAAAGGTGCTACTTTTGGAGAATCTTGAAAATGATTCCGGGGAAGATGGTTATGATATAGTTGATAATTTTTTGAGTAATAATCCATATATTGTTGGCAAAATAGAAGCTGCAAGTGCATCTCCGTTTACTGGAAACTTAATCAATAAGTACTTTACGATTCAAAGAGTGTATAATCCTCAGAAGGGAAAATCGGAAAATAAAATAACAGCGTTTGATTGTCCGGCTTGGGTATTGATGGAATTATTGAGTTTTGGAGATTTCATTCGTTTTTATGAATATTATTATGGATTGAAGGGTGGTATGCCAGTTGATATATCTATGATTAATTTGGTAAAGAGTTTACGAAATGGATGTGCACATAATAATTGTATCATTGCGGATTTGAATCCGGGAAGTTCTATAGCTCCGGCAGCCATATATCGAATAATCAAAACAATGCCAGATATAAATAAAAATCAGAGGCAAAAGAAATTGTCCTGTCGTGCGGTTTTAGAGTTCGTTAGTATGCTTTGTGTATATAATATGGTCGTATCCGAAAAAGTAAAAAAACACCGAATTAATGAGCTTAAGCAATTGTTTGATGTTCGTATTAGAGAAAAAAAGGAATTTTTCCAAAAGAATCAGCTGATAACAAGCACTTTTGATTTTGTTTACAAAGTTATAAAAAATTTGTTTGGATAAATTTGGACAAGCAGATTTTGAGGAAAAGTATTGACTTTTTCAAAAAATCTACATATACTATGGATAGAATCATAAAACACTTATGTGTTTTTGTAAGGGCGGCGTTGCGACGGCGCTCTATTTTTTTGTTTAAATACAAGCACTAAAACACCAGATTCTGGTGTAAATCTCTTAAAAAACACCAACCTTGTCCATAGACAAACCCCAATCCTCATCGTATAATGAATACACGATTTGCACTGGATAAGGAAGTGTACCAGAGAAGAAGAGCAGACCTTGGCAGACTTGCTGAAAAGCTTGATGCCGATATTGTAGAATTGGAGCAGAAGCTTAAGGCAACGGAAACTGTGAAGGATGACAGCGTATCACAAACTCTTGGTGTGATGAAGAAGTATCCTAGAGCGGATGAACTGACACAGGCAATGGTACAGGAACTGATTGAGAAGGTTGTTGTTACGGATCCAGAACATGTGAAGATTGTTTGGAAGTTTAAGGATGAGGTTAGAAAGTTCATAGAGATTTAGGACAGGAGCCGGTTGGATGATAAGTCTGACTGGCTTCTTTTTTGATTGAGAAAAACGAGTTTTTATGGTACAATAAGTTATCCATTTTGTGAAACTTGATATTTGAGGATTTGGTATGGTTAAGAACAATATTGAAGTTGATGTAAAAGTAAAATGTATAGAGAATGGAACAACCCAGGCACAGATTGCTGAGGATATTCAGACCACAAAGTCATATGTGAATCGTGTGATCAAGAAGCCAAATGGTGTGGTGAATAATACCTTTGTGCAGATGATGGAGGCGCTGGGGTATGATATAGAATTGACTTATGTGAAGAGGGAAGGTGCTGTTAATGAGTAATCAGGTATATCCAGTATATCATTATTGTACAGTTGATACTTTTAAAAATATTATGGATAGTAAGGTTCTTTGGTTGTCAGATTTGACTGATTCAAACGATGATCAAGAGGTTGTGAGAACTTTTGTTGTTTTGTGGGAAGGCGTAAAGAAACGCTTGAGGCAAACAGATTTGCCAAAAGAAATGCTAGAACAAACTATTGAGATTATTGATAAGCAATACAAAACTGAATTGATGTCAGATCCGCCATTTGGAATTTGCTTCTGTCAGAAAGAAGATCTTCTTTCACAGTGGAAGGAGTATGGCGGTAACACCAGAGGTCTATCACTAGGATTTGATATTAATTGGTTTATTAGAAATGGTATTAAGCAACAGATGCCCCATCCAAGTGGAATTCAATCAAATGCCATTGGTTGCGATGGAGTAATATATCATTCAGATAAATTTGAAGAAGAAATGGCAGAAATATGTTACCAAGCATTAAGGAAGTACGGACCTCAAGCCTGGCTAACATTGATTAGACCTACTTTTAAACATTATTCTGGATTTGTAAAAAATCCTACATTTGAACCTGAGACAGAGATTAGAATAGTATATTATTCGATTGAAGCTGTTGACTTCTCTGTCAAAGATGTTGATGTGAGTGATTTGAAAATGAATGTAAAAAAGCATTATGAGATACCGTGGGTTAAGGATGGATCACAAGCACTAAAATCTATTTGTATTGGTCATAACTGTTCGATTACAAAGGATGAGATTTTAGACATTTTACGAATGAATGGATTAGATACGGATATAGAAATAACAGAGTCCGAGTGTTCTTATAGACCGAGAGATTGATGACAATTTCTGCCATCGAAAAAATGGCAGAAAAAATTGTTAGACCTATCTTGACATACGCTGATGAAGCACATCATGTAACTGCTGATACATATCAGAAGATTATGAAACATTTTACGCCTAAGTTGTGGCTTGGAATGACAGCAACTCCTGATAAGCGGGATGATAATATTGCAGGTAGAAATGTTTATGAGCTGTTCAATTATAAGATTGTATACGAGATACGTTTACAACAGGCCATGGAAGAAAACTTGTTGTGCCCATTTCATTATTTTGGAATTACTGATTTGTCTGTAGTTGGAGATGTTAAAGAAAATCATGATTTTAGTATGCTTACAAGCGATGAACGTGTAAGGCATATAATCCAGCAGGCAAATTATTATGGATATAGTGGAGAAAAAGTTAAAGGCCTTATATTTTGTAGCAGTATCAAAGAAACACAGGAATTAGCACATAAATTTAATAATATAGTTAATCCAGACACAGGAAAATATTTTCGTACGATAGCGTTGAATGGTGATGCAACGGAACAGGAAAGGCAGAATGCATTTGAGAGACTTGCAATGGATGAGAATGAGGAAAATATTAATAAGAAGCCGTTAGACTATATATTTTCTGTAGAAATATTGAATGAAGGTGTTGACATTGTAGAGGTTAATCAAGTTATTATGCTTAGACCGACACAATCGCCGATAATATTTATACAGCAGTTGGGACGAGGACTTTATTGCTCTGATAGAAGGAGATGTAGTTCATACTGTCTATGTTAAAATGAAAAATAAAGATAATACCATGAACTCAGCTGTAGCTGGAAAGAACTATATTAAAATGCAAAGTTAAATATTGTATGATGACGATTGTGCCTGTTTTAAAAGTTTTTAGAGAAAACAAAATTACATAGAATGAGTGGAATTCCACCACGATATGTTAAAGCATAGCATATCTTAGTTACAAAAAATAGGTGTGGAAACAAACATTTCCACACCCATAATTCCTGCTATATATAAAATTAATCAATAACAAAGTTATTAACATTTTTACGAAGTTCAGCAGCAGAGGCTTCTGCGGTTTTAGCTCCATTCATAACAGCTTCTGAGCCTTTTACGATTACGATTGTCTTCTGGGCTATGTTGGTTGTTCCAGTTGCACTGTCATTAGAAGCGGAAGTGATTCCATCTATCGCCTGAGTGATATTGCTTATAGATGCAACAAGCTCTTCTGATGTTGCACTGAAATCAGATACAAGATCGTTAATGTTGGAAGCATCCATATTATAGTCATCAGCCATCTTTTCAAATCCGTTAAGACATTCAACAATATCAGTATCAACGAAATCAAGCAGGCGGTTAGAATCGCTTGTCAGGTTGCCTACAGCTTTGTTTACATTTTCTGTAACAGCCTGAATGTTGGCTACAGCATCTTTAGACTGTTCAGCTAATACACGTATTTCCTCTGCAACAACCGCAAAGCCTTTACCAGCCTCACCAGCTCTTGCAGCTTCAATAGAAGCGTTAAGGGCAAGCAGATTGGTCTGTGCAGTAATATTCAGGATAGAGTCGGCAAGCACACCAATCTGGTCAACTACTTTGGCATCTTCAAGAGCCTGCTCAAGATTTACTCTGATGTCAGCCATCATCTGTTTAACTTTCTGACGGTTTTCTACAGTATCATCCTTAGTCTTTACAGCACGTTTATGGATGTCCTGGGATTCAGTTGCACCATCCTGTGCTCTTATGGCAATTTCCCTTGCAGCTTCTTCAATCTGCTGTGTCATTCCGTTAATCTGTTCAGCAGAGGCGGCAGTTTCCTCTGAACTTGCAGCAAGCTCTTCTGTTGTTGCTGATACGTCTTCAATTTCTGCATTAAGATTGTATACATTAGTGTCGATAGTTTCTACAACCTTATCAATATTGGCAGCCTCGTTTTTTACCTGAGCTAACAGGCTTCGTACAGATTCGCGCATAGTTTCAAGTGCATTGGCTAGCTGTCCGAAATCATCCTTACGCCTTAAGCATAGGCTGTTGCATTTTTGTGGCAAAATTACCACCGGCAATTACTTCGAATTGTTCTTTTATTTTTCTTAATGATTTAGTAATATCAATTGCGATGAGAGCAACGAGTATAGCAACAACAATAAGCATACATACGCTGCATAAAATAAGCGAAATAGCTTTGCTTGAAGCATAGCTGGTGAATTCCTCATCCTGCTGTGCAATAGCAGTGTCTATGTAATCAGTATAGTTGCCAGTACCAACAACCCAGTCAAAAGGTTTGAAGTATTCGCTGTAAGAACGCTTTGGTGAAGGTTCTGTTTCTCCCTCCTTAGGAAATACATAATCTGTATAACCACCACCATCCTGGACTGCAACACGTATTATTTCCTTGACCATCTGGTAGCCATCAGCATCTTTAGTATTCATACGATTAGTACCCTCAGTTGAGCTTCCAAGCAGAACAATATTCTTGCCATCGGACTGGTCAACCCAGAAATATCCAGCTTCGCCATAACGCATCTGACGGATTTCATCAGCGGCTATTTTCTTAGCTTCATCAAGAGTATATTTACCAGACTTATACTCATTATTGATTTCCGATAACAGGGAGATGACAACACCAACCTGCTCTTTAATTGAATCATCATAATTTTGTCTTGATGATGTGTCCATAGTTTCAAGTGCCTTGTCTTTTAACTGGTTCATATTCTTAATAGAAATAAAACTTTCAGAAGTTACAAGGACAATTACTAAAGCCAGAATTATAGTAAGCTTTGTTCGAACCTTAATATTTTTCATTGGAATCACGCTCCTTAAATTAGATTAATTTGTGAAA
>ULTW01036015.1_pt1 | contig 11482 bp, 5 predicted proteins | sample 1957961 | NCBI WGS metagenome assembly ULTW01 (sample SAMEA4835744, study PRJEB28245) | human gut metagenome | biome: gut microbiome; material: fecal sample | place: Denmark | collected 2008 | reverse complement strand
TGCACCATAAATGACCATAGTCAATTATGACACACCCTCATTTTTAAATAGGGGTATTAACATTTTATACATTCATTTTAAACAAAATGGTAGTATCAGTTAGCCTTATAATGATTAATTTTGCAGCAAAAATAAATCTGTTAAGCATGAGACTAACTAAAACTATTTTTATTTCAGCAGTGCTGCTTATAGGAGCTACAACGGCTTCGGCAGCAGGATTCGTAAAGAATGGTAATTTCATTACTGTTCAGGTAAAACAACATCAAGATTTTGGACCTAACCAAGTGCGTCTGCAGGTAGTCGGCGATAAGATTATCCGTGTGCAAGCTACGGCAGAACAGTCTTTCCGTGAGAAGACAAGTCTAATTGTTGTACCTCAGAAAAGTCAGCCTTCATTTCAGGTAGAAGAACAGGGTGATAACCTTGTGGTTACCACTGCTGCTATGCGTGCTGTGCTCAATGAGTCGACAGGACGTATCTGTTTCTACGACCTCAACGACCAGCTTTTACTTAGCGAGGTGGCTCAGGGCGGAAAGACCTTTAAGCCCTTTACTGTGCCTGATCGTGAGATAGGTGTAGACTTAGCAAAGGTGCCTGAGGCGCAGAAGCATGGATGGTCATGGCGTGCTCTCTTCGATAGTCCCGACAATGAGGCTTTTTATGGACTTGGTCAGCACCAAAGCGAGGAACTCAACATGAAGGGAAAGAACGAAGACCTCTTCCAGTATAACACCAAGGTGAGCGTGCCTTTTGTTGTTTCCAACAAGAACTATGGTATTCTTTGGGATTCTTATTCTTATTGCCGTTGGGGTAACCCCGATGACTATCTGCAGTTGAATCGTGCCTTCCGTCTTTTCGATAAGGATGGCAAGGAAGGTCAGCTCACAGGTACTTATGTCGACAAGAGCGGTAAGAAGATAGTGCGTGGCGAGGATAGCATCTACTTCGAGTATGCCATGCCGGAGGCTTCTGAAATCTGCAAGCAGACCGACAAGGGTGGCATCCAAAACTTGCCTCAGGGCTTCGCCTTGAATGGTTCGAAGGTGGTATATGAGGGATATGTGGAGGCGCCAGAGAACAGCTTCTATCAGTTTATCCTCTATTATGCAGGTTACATGAAGATCTACATCGATGGTAGATTGGTGGTTCCTGAGCGTTGGCGTACAGCATGGAATCCTAACTCGTTCAAGTTTGAGACTCCTATTGCCAAAGGTGTCAAGACGCCTATTCGCATCGAGTGGCAGCCCGATGGCGACGTGTCTTATTGCGGTTTGCGTGTAGCAGCTCCTCGTTCTGAGGCAGCGAAGAACCAACTCAGCATCTGGAGCGAGATGTCACCTGACATGGACTACTACTTCATCGCAGGTCAGAACATGGACGAGGTCATCTCTGGTTATCGTACCTTGACGGGTAAGGCTCCGGTCTATCCTAAGTGGGTGCTCGGTTTCTGGCAGAGTCGTGAGCGTTATCAGAGCAGCCAGGACATCGAAGAGAACTTAAAGAAGTTCCGTGACCTCCATATCCCTGTGGATAACATCGTACAGGACTGGAACTACTGGAAACTTGACTCTTGGGGAAGCCATGAGTTTGAGGCTGCCCGTTATCCAAACCCTCAGGCGATGCTCGATAGCGTACACGCCATGAATGGTAGATTTATGATTTCTGTATGGCCTAAATTCTATGACACGGTCAAGAATTATAAGGAGCTTGATGCCAAGGGATGGATGTACCATCAGGCTATCAAGGATGACATCCACGACTGGCTCGGCTTCCGTGCTTCCTTCTATGATGCTTACGATGCCGGTGCTCGCAAGATGTTCTGGCGTCAGATGGATGAGAATCTCTATTCTAAGTATAAGTTTGGTGTCGATGCCTGGTGGATGGATGCCTCTGAACCTAACGTGCGCGACTGTACGCCTATGTGGTATCGCAAGGCGCTCTCAGGTCCTACCGCCCTCGGTACTTCTACTGAATACTTCAATGCTTATAGCATCGTGAATGCGGATGCTATCTATCATGGACAACGTTCGGTGAACCCTAACCAGCGTGTATTTCTGCTTACCCGTTCGGGTTTTGCTGGCGAACAGCGTTATAGCACCGCTACTTGGTCGGGCGATATCGCTACTCGTTGGGAGGACATGCGTGCGCAGATGACCGCTGGTCTGAACTATTCTATGGCTGGTCTTCCTTTCTGGGGAATGGATCAGGGTGGATTCTGTGTAGAGAATCGCTATGTGGCAGCCCAGCAGGAGTTTGATAAGACTGGCAAGGAGAATGCCGACCTGAAGGAATGGCGTGAGCTACAGGCTCGCTGGAATCAGTTTGGTTGTTTCGTTCCTCTCTATCGTGCTCATGGACAGTGGCCACTGCGTGAGGTGTGGAACATTGCTCCTGCCGACCATCAGGCTTACAAGACCATCGTGGCTTACGACAAACTGCGTTATCGCCTGATGCCTTATCTTTACAGCATGGCAGGTATGGTTCATCTCAAGGATTACACCATGATGCGAGGATTGGTGATGGACTTCAATGGCGATGACAAGGTACTCGACATCAAGGACCAGTGGATGTTTGGTCCTGCTCTTATGGCTTGTCCTGTTGGTGAGTATCAGAAGTATTCACGCAACGTATACTTGCCTAAGCAAAAGGGATGGTACGATTTCTATACAGGTAAGCACTATGTTGGTGGACAGACTATCGTTGCCGATGCTCCATACGAGAAGATTCCTGTATTTTTGCCAGAGGGAGCTATCCTTCCTGTAGGTCCTGAAATGGAGTGGAGCGATCAGAAGAAGGCTGAGCTCATCGACCTCTATGTTTATGCAGGTAAGGATGGCGAGTTTACCATCTACGAGGATGAAGGTACCAACTATAACTACGAGAAAGGCAAGTATGCCACTATCGACATCAAGTATAATGATGCACAGAGAACCATTACTTTCGGAACGCGTAAGGGTAGTTTTGACGGTATGTTGCTGAAGCGTCGTTTCAATGTGGTTCTTGTTGGAACTAACCGTGAGCAGGGTGTCAACCTCGCCAAGGCTCCTAAGGGCAAGATGGTGAAGTATGCAGGCAAGCAGGTTGTTGTTTCTCTGAAGTAATCGTACACGATATGGAATTCGTGAACACTCAAATAAACAAACGATAAGGTATGAGAAAACTCTTAGCAATCGTGTTTATATGGTTGGGCGCTCAGAGTATGAGCGCCCGCCAACGCCAACTCTTTGACAAGGGTTGGCTTTTTGCTCTGGCAGACAGTGCTGGCATGGAGCGTGTGGACTATACCGACCAGGGATGGCGCAAGCTCGACTTACCTCACGACTGGGCTATAGAGGGAGATTTCCTTGTTTCTAATCCTTCGGGTGCCAGTGGCGGAGCCTTGCCGGGTGGTATAGGCTGGTATCGTAAGCATTTCACTATAGACGCCAAGGATAAGTATGAACGTTATTTCATTGGCTTCGATGGAGTATACATGAACTCTACCGTGTATATCAACGGACATCAGTTGGGGACCCGTCCTTACGGATACAGTTCTTTCGAATACGACCTTACACCTTATATTAATAAGAAGGGAGACAATGTCATTGCTGTGCGTGTGAACAACAGTGATCAGCCCAACAGCCGATGGTATTCTGGCTGCGGTATCTATCGTCATGTATGGCTTACCAAGACGCATCCAGTACGTATCTCACAATGGGGGCAGTATGTTTCTTCTTCATCCGACGGCACGGTAAGGGTTCGTGTAGACTGGGAGGACTGTAAGGCGGTCTCTGCTGCCGGAAAAAAAGTGTCGGCCAAAGCCTCTAAGCTTAATCCTCAATTCCGTCATACCATCTATGATGCCACAGGCAAGGTGGTGGCGAGTCAGATGGGCAAAAGCCAGGAACAGATGCTGAGGGTGGTTAATCCTCACTTGTGGCAGATAGGAAATGGCTATCTCTATAGCGTGAAGAGTGAGCTGCTGATAGGAGGTAAGGTGGTCGATACAGAAATGACAACTACGGCTTTCCGAGATGCTCGGTTTGATGTGAAGAAGGGATTCTCGCTGAATGGCAAGTTCATGAAACTCAATGGTGTCTGCGAGCATCATGATTTAGGTTGCTTGGGGGCTGCGCTCAACGAGGATGCCCTATATCGCAAGTTGACGATACTTCGCGATATGGGTGTCAATGCCGTCAGGTGCAGTCATAATCCCCCTGCTCCAGAACTGCTCAGTATGTGCGACTCGATGGGAATCCTTGTCATGGACGAGAGTTTCGATATGTGGCGACGCAAGAAGTCGCAAAACGACTATGCACGTTTCTTCGACGAGTGGCACCAGCGCGACCTGTCCGACTTGGTGAAACGCGATCGCAATCATCCTTGTGTCTTTATGTGGAGCATTGGCAACGAGGTGCTCGAACAGTGGTCGGATGTTGCGGCCGATACACTCAGCTTGGAGCAGGCCAACCTGATTCTTAACGCAGGTCACGATGCTTCCACTTTGGCACATAGCGATGAACTGAGTGTGAACTCGCTTCTCACCCAGCATCTGGCAGAGATAGTGAAGAAGTGTGACCCATGGAGTGCGCGTCCCATTACAGCAGGATGCAACGAGCCCGACCCTAAGAACCATCTCTTCAAGAGTGGAGCCATCGATGTGATAGGTTTCAACTATCACCATCAATGGGTGAAGGATGTGCCACAGAATTTCCCCGACAAGCCTTTCATCTTCTCGGAGAGTGTGTCGGCGTTGGCCACAAGAGGCTTCTATAAGATGCCCAGCGACAGTATCATCGTTGCTCCTAAAGAGTGGTGGCTGCCCTACACCGACCCATCGTACATGTGTTCGGCTTACGACAATATGCATGCTTCCTGGAGCAGTACGCACGAGGAGACATGGGATGTCGTAAAGCACAACGACTTTGTGGGAGGACAGTTTATATGGACTGGTTTCGACTATATCGGAGAGCCTACTCCTTATTCTTACCCTGCACGCAGCAGTTACTTTGGGGTGATAGACCTTGCGGGGTTACCCAAGGACAGCTATTATATGTATCAGAGTGAGTGGACCGATAAGGATGTGTTGCATCTCTTCCCTCATTGGAACTGGATACCTGGTCAGACCATCGATATGTGGTGTTACTACAACCATGCCGATGAGGTGGAACTGTTTGTCAATGGCAAGAGTCAGGGCATCCGTCGAAAGAAGGTATATGGAGCAGCCCATGAGGGAGCAGCCTATCAACATTCTACAGAGTATCATGTGATGTGGCGAGTAACCTTCGAGCCTGGCGAAGTAAAGGTGGTGGCACGTAAGGGTGGTAAGCTGATAGGCGAACAGATCATCCGTACTGCAGGTGCTCCTCATCACATCGTGCTCAAGAAGTCTTATCAGGGCACCTTGGCTTTTGGTGCTTCCGCGCCAACAACCTTTGTCGAGGTGCAGGTGGTAGACAAGGATGGCAATCTCTGTCCGAATGCTAACAACCAGATATTCTTCTCTTCAGATGCTAAAATTTTGGGTACCGATAATGGTTGCCAGACTTCAATGGAACGTTTTACCGACCCTCATCGCAAGGCCTTCTTCGGCAAGTGTGTCGTTGTCTTGAAGGGAAAGGGTACTCTAACTGCTAAGGCGGTAGATCTGGAACAGGCGCAAATTCAGCTTTAGCAAGTCAAGCTATCTATGATAGATGAATAGCGATTCATGTAAACATAAAAAACTCGCAAGATTCAGTAGAGTCTTGCGAGTTTTTATGTATGATTACGTTCTTACGCTCTCGGATGCTGATTGGTATTTCTCTTACCAGTTGTCTGGGTCGAACGGGTCTTCTTCTTTCTTGAATGTACCTTCTCCCTTGTCCCAGATGATTTCGCCCCAGTTGTATTCTGGCATTTCAGTGTCGTCTTGCTTTGGGTCTACCACCCATTTAGGAGGAGAGCCTGCGCAGATGCTGCAAGTCTCAGCCATGATGGTTGTGGTCATAGGACACATATATCTTTTTTTCATCGTCTGTCGATTTTTAGTGTTTTACTAATTATTTTGTTAGTCCAGGCTTTCTTGCTCAAGACTTGTAGCTCCCGATTATCTCTTGATGACTTTCTTTCCGTTCAGAATGTAGATGCCGCTTGGGAGTCCGTCCAAGGAACGGCTATTGCTGATGAGTTGACCATTCAGGCTATAGATGCCATGGGCGAATCTGTCAATTCTGCTTTCTTCTTCGCCATAGATGATAGGGCTGATGCCTGTGGTCTTGTCCAAGGATACACCATCAAGAAAAACATTGGCTGGTTTGGCAGGGTTGCCATCAGAGGCGGACTTAGGTGCAAACCATACGCTGAAGCCTCTCAAGCCTCTTGCTCTTGAAGCAGAAGAATACATCTTACCATTGGAGAAGAAGTAGCAGCCCTTTAGGTCGCTGCGACCCTCTATGATCGTTGCCTTGTCCACGATGGACCATTCGCCGTAATGGTCATCGTTTTTGTCAGTATTCTGTGTGCCTGTTCCGAAGGTTCTGGCAAATGTTCCGAAGGCTGTCATAGTGCCGTTGCCTGTGACGAATGGAGTGCCAGAGCCGTCAACAACGATACTGCTGTTGGTTGTCCAGTTTTCCGTTTTCATATTGGTGAGGTCGTTCTTGTTCTCTCCGTCAACAGCGAATGAGACATTGGGAATATCGATATGGTTCTTGCCGATGCTCACCGGTACATCCTTTGCCTGGTGGTTGCCTATGGAACTCAGCAATGCCGTGTAGGCTGGTGTCTGCTCCAGTTCGGTATGCTTGGTAGGGAAAATGATGTAAGGTACGTAGGCTTGCATGGCTATCTCGTCGTTTCCAACCTTGCTCATGTCTACGCTGACAAACTGTATCTCGGTGCTGGTCAACTTGTTGAGTTTTGCCAGTTTCACGTTAGGACCGAATGCCTGCGTGAGTTGGTCCTTGGTGAGGCTTACGGGTAATACAAAACCATTCCACTTGTCCTTGTCGAAGGTCTTGTTGAGGTGGAGTGTCACGCTCTTATAGGTGTTGGAGCAATTCTTCAGATAATCCAGGTTGTCCCTGTCTTGGTCGAGAACCAAGTCACCATCTGTTGTCTTGCTTGTGTAGAGGAGGCGGAAATCATCGAATACCGTCCACTCATTCTCTGATTCCACAGGCTCCTTGTCTTCCTGCGTTCCGATTTCGATTCCGAATCGGATCGTGCCGCCACCATCTGGTACTTGTACCAGCACACTGTTGAAGTATTTGTGACTACCATAAAATTCCTTGGCAGCATAGTCCATATTCTGCTCTTCGATATGTAGCGCAGCCTTTTCCTGTGCAGACATGTAAGCAGTCTGTCCCAGGATGGTGGCATGCCTCGTTTTGGAGTCTGCAGTGTTGTCGTCCTTCACCAAGCAGGCATAGAGTTTCGCCTTAGTGGTAGTGGAGAATCCCTTGCACTCGATGACGTATGCACCACCATGAGTCACAGTGACGTCCTGATAGATGGTGCCTCGGAAATTTTTGGCATCAGCACTATAATACTTGCCGCAATGACGCTCGTAATTCTCGTTTCCCGTGAACGTGATAGCATCGCTGCCATCGGGGAAAGTATAGCTTATATTGTCTTCGAAATCATTGGTATATGCCTCGTCTATCGTGCAGTAGCCGGCAGTTGTTCCATCGCTGTTAACGTAAGGTTTGTAATAATGCTCCAAACCCAATCTGATCTTGCCTTTTTCACTTCTTCCATATTGATAAGCCTTCCAGTTGCTCATAGCCGCATTCTCACGAGAGAAGCCTGGGCATTGCAAGCGGAAGGTCAGGTCGATGGACGAGATGAGGTTGTCGGTGTTCTTGTCCTGGAGCTCAAATATCTGCTTGTATGACAGGAATCTCCATTCATCGTTGCCTTCGGTTATCTCTTTGCTTCCTTTTTCCACGGCATAGCAGTTCTTGTCAACGTCGCCTTGTGTCTTGGCTGCGATGAGGTAATACTTCTTGCCAAAAATAGATGTTGTGCTCTTCGTGTATAGCCTGTAGGTGTAGGCCTTGTCTGCAACAGCCTCCAGTTCCCAGCCTCTCTTGACAATATTTTTCGAGTTTTTATCAATATATGCTCTGTCTATATACACACCTTTGTCTTCAGGTTCACTTCCCCCTGTCTCGTATTCTAAGTAATTTCCTTCTCCATCCTTGTTCTTCGAGTCAAACTTCTGAGCAAGGTGAATCCAGTCGTCTTCGTCGATATGTATCCATAGCGGCATTCCGTATTCTTTCAAGGAGACATGAGTTCCCCAATAGCCTCCTGCATTGAGCAGCAGACCCGTCTTGACATTGTAGAGGAAGAAGATTTTGCTTTTGTCATCTTCGGGAAAGGTGTTGTCGCTGATTTTAGCAGCTCTTACTTGCTCCTCGCTGCAACCAGTCAGCGATTCTATGCCTGCGATGTGGGTTCCATTCAAATTGGTATCCTGAGCCTGTACTTGGAGACTTCCTCCAATAATGAATAGAAGCATGGCGAGGAAAGTAATGAATACGAATGACCACTTTTGTGCAGTGTTGATGTGCTGTTGTTGTAGTTTCTTTCTCATATCACTTTTATTTAAGAGTCGTTGTGTGTAAGTTTTACTCATCCTTTTTTTCGGCGCTTAACTTTGAATGATGAATAGTTGTAGCGTCAGTTTTAAACACTTGCAAAGGTAGTGGAATCTTTAGTTTGAGTATTTTTAATATTGGAAAGATTTCTCTTTTTACAATTTCAAAATGGGAAAAAATAACACAAAAGAGTGGAAAAGTGAAAAATGTCGCTTTTTTGTCTTAATTCGGGGGGGGTAATAATTATTTTTTTGTACTTTTGTATTCCGTAATAAGAATTGTATATGATAGAGTTGTTAGAGCATTATTTCAATGTGTTGATTCAATGTGTTGGAGCCATTTATTTTGGTCTCGGCATTGTCCTGTTGTTTGGAAAAGTGCCTCTTGCTGCCGAATATCTTCCTTATCGCAAGGCGAAGAGATGTTTGGCTACTACATATTTTATCATGGGATTCAACCTTGTTGCCTACTTAGCTATTTCCAGCTCTGCCGATTGGAAAGCGCTCAATCCATATATCAAGTGCGCTGATTTTATATTTTTTTATCTGGAAGCCATCTTTTTCTTTTCCACTTTCTTCTATTTATTGGACGAGAAGTATATGTCGTGGCGAAATTTCAGCAAGGACTGGGTTATCTTCCTGTTATCTGTTGCCCTGATGATAACTTCCACCATAGGAGTCTTTGGCAAAGTGGGTGCTTGGGTGTCATGGTTTCCCTTCTTTATATTCTTTGTGCAATACGTGTTGTTCTTGAGACGTTTCTATATCCTATATAATGAGAAGAGGAGTAAACTGGACAATTACTTTGCGGAGGATATGCAGCAGTTTATGTTCTGGATCAAGAAGAGTATCATCCTTGTAATCCTTACCAGTGTACTGAGTTTCACTACGTTGCTTGGGGGAATTATCTATAATTATCTTTTCCAAGTTTATGTCATCTCTGCCAATTTCTACATAGCCATCAGTTTCATCAACTACGCTGCCATGTATGGTAAATTGAACAGTGCCGAGGTGACGGACAAAGAAAGGATGGAGACAGATAAGGAAGAACAGAAAATATCGCAGACAGACAACTATGAGCAGCTCTTTGGCGAGCAAGTGAAGAGATGGCTTTCTGAAAAGCGGTTCCTCGCTCCTCAGTTGACGATAGATGACTTGGCGGCGGAGATGGGGACCAACAAACTCTATATGTCTCGCTATATCAACCGCAAATATGGCGCCAACTTCAGTACTTGGATTACACAACTGCGTCTGGAGGAGGCAAAAAGCTATATGCGTGAGAATCCGAATGTCAAGCAGGAAGAGGTGGCTATCCATTCCGGTTTCTCCTCGTCCTCTTATTTCTCCAGGGTGTTTTCTCGCTTTGAGAGTATGACGCCAGCAGCATGGCGCAAAGAACAAAATGTTTAAATGTGTACATGTTATGTTAATCGCAAAGCCATTCTTCTTAAAAAGATTTGTGACTTTGCGATTTTTATTTTATTTTTGCCTTATCTTATAAACTGAACTTTCGCATATCAGGAAGTTAAAGAAGTTAAAGGAGTTAAAGGAGTTAAGACGTATGTCTTGCTGCTTAAAAACTACACCCAAAAGACTATTGTCTTAACTCCTCAGCGACCATAGGGAGCGATAACTCCTTTAACTTCTGAACTTGCAAAACTTGAATTATAAACCTAATAGAAGAGTAAATATGAAAAGACTATTATTGATGGGATGTTGCGTGTGTGGGCTTGTAGCCCATGTGCAGGCACAGTTGCGAACCAACGAAGGTATTGAGTATCTGCAGTGCCAGGCTCCCGATGTGTCGGGCGATTTCTGTGACCTTGCCAATACCTATTTCTTGGCAGACAGTATTGCTAACTTCGACTTGAACAAAGGAGAGGGAATGCTCAATTGGAAACGCTATCGCATGTCGCCTCGTCAGGCATTCAACTTGAATGGCTATTGGCCTGTACGTATGCAGATGCTCGACTTCCCAAGCACCCAATATGATAACGACCCTAATCTGAAAATAAGAATACGCAAGGTAGACGACCGTACCTTGCGCGTCACCCTTTTCACTTCGCCCGTAGAGCCTCGCATGGATGATGCCAACGACCCTATGTTCTCGCCCGAGTTTATTGCCGCAAACGCAGGTAACGACCATGCCCGCATCGGAAAGGGACGCTGGAACACTTCGGTTTCTGCCAATAGTATCGTTTATCGCAACAAGAATGGTGTGCTCGAGATACAGAAATATCCTTTCCGCTTGATTCTGAGAGACAGCAAGGGAAAGATATTAACCCAGACTCGCCATATCATCGACAACGATAGTTCGCAGATCAAACTGTTGCCGTTCAGCTTCATCAAGCGTGGTAGCGACAACTCACGAAGCATTAACCCCGTATTCCTCCTTTCTCCAGGAGAGCGCATCTATGGTTGTGGTGAGAGTTTCACATCGCTCAACAAGGTGGGACAGAAGATTAATCTCTCCGTTGTTGACCCACAGGGACCAGAGGGCGCCAACATGTATAAGCCTGTGCCTTTCTATTTCTCTAATCGTGGCTATGGTTTCTTCATGCACACATCAGCTCCTTCTACAGTCGACTTTGGGGCATCTTACATCGGTGCTCAGCGACTCTTTATGGCAGATGAGACGATGGACTTCTTTGTGTTCTTTGGCGAGCCAAAGGAGATTTTGGATGAATATACACAGGTGACAGGCAAGTCGCCCATGCTGCCTCTCTGGACTTTCGGAACATGGATGAGCCGCATCTCGTATTTCTCTCAGAAGGAGGGTATGGAGGTTGCCCATCAGCTACGTGCCAATAAGATTCCTTCCGATGTCATTCATTTCGATACAGGATGGTTTGGTGTGGACTGGCAATGCGATTACGAGTTTGCCAAAGACAGGTTTAAAGACCCTGTGGGGATGCTTAA
>ULTW01039475.1_pt1 | contig 11510 bp, 9 predicted proteins | sample 1957961 | NCBI WGS metagenome assembly ULTW01 (sample SAMEA4835744, study PRJEB28245) | human gut metagenome | biome: gut microbiome; material: fecal sample | place: Denmark | collected 2008 | reverse complement strand
GTACGCCTGCGTCCGTTTCCGCGGCAGGCCGCTTCTTCTTTCTGCTGCCGGTTTCTTTCTTCCCTTCCTTTTTCTCCTTGCTATCCTTTGTTCCCTTGCCGCTCCCCGGACGGCCTTCAGAAATGCGCCTGGAGGCGCTTTCTCCGGAAAGGAGAGTAATTCTTCACTGAAATATTCAGATGCGCTTAAAACGTACGAAAATCAGTCTGAGAGAGGGGCATACTTTAGAATGTTGTGTTTAGTAGGATTTTCAGAGAAGAACATAAAAAAAGCCGGAGCATGTACCCCGGCTTGTGAAAATATCAATTATGGATTTTATTTCTCTACGTTGTCTTTGCTTGGATGAGGATAGTCAATCGTGTAATGAAGCCCTCTGCTCTCTTTTCTTTCCATTGCCTGACGAGTAATCAGGTAACCTACATTAATCATGTTACGGAGTTCGCAAATCTCTCTGGAAGCCTTTACACGTTTAAACAGGCGCTCTGTTTCTTCATAGAGAATATCCAGACGGTTCCATGCACGCACCAGACGGAGGTTGCTTCGTACAATACCTACATACGACTCCATAATCTGATTGACTTCTTTCATACTTTGTGTGATCAGAATTCGTTCTTCGTTGCTGATAGTGCCTTCTGCATTCCATTCCGGAATATCTTCGTTGAAATCGTAACGGTCGAGTACACTGAGTGCGTGTTTAGCGGCAGAGTCCGCATAAACAATGGCTTCTATCAGTGAATTGGATGCAAGGCGGTTGCCTCCATGCAATCCTGTGCAAGAACATTCTCCCAAAGCATACAGGCGCTTGATGCTGGATTGTCCGTCCAAATCAACCTTGATACCTCCACACAGATAGTGTGCAGCCGGTGCTACCGGGATATAGTCTTTCGTAATATCAATTCCCAGGCTCAGGCACTTTTTATAAATATTGGGGAAATGTTTCTTTGTTTCTTCCGGATCTTTATGCGTGACATCCAGGTATACATGGTCTTCACCACGTTGTTTCATTTCATTGTCTATGGCACGTGCTACGATGTCACGAGGAGCCAATGAAAGACGCGGGTCATATTTCTGCATGAATTCTTCACCCGACAAGTTTCTCAGTACACCTCCATAACCTCGCATAGCTTCTGTGATAAGGAAGCTGGGACGATCGCCCGGATGATACAAGGCAGTAGGATGGAATTGTATAAATTCCATGTCCTTGACAACTCCTTTGGCACGATATACCATGGCAATACCGTCGCCTGTAGCAACCAATGGATTGGTGGTGTGGGTATAAACCGCTTCACATCCTCCAGTGGCCATGACCGTGATTTTAGAAAGGAATGTATCCACCTCTCCTGTTTTTTCATTCAGCACGTAAGCACCAAAGCATTTGATTCCTGGCGTGTGACGCGTAACGATAATTCCCAGATGGTGCTGGGTGATGATTTCTACCGCATAGAAATTACTGAAGACGGTGATATTGGGATGGCGTTTTACTTCTTCTATTAGGCTGGTCTGTATTTCAGCACCAGTATTGTCTTTATGATGGAGGATACGGAATTCAGAATGTCCGCCTTCTTTGTGTAGGTCGAACTCTCCGTTGTCTTTCTTGTCAAAGTTTACTCCCCATTTAATTAGTTCTTCTATTTGAGAAGGCGCGTTGCAGATAACCTTTTCTACAGCGGCAGGATCGCTGATCCAGTCTCCTGCAACCATGGTGTCGTGGATATGTTTTTCGAAATTATCCACTTTCAGGTTGGTTACTGAAGCGATGCCTCCCTGTGCATAGTAGGTATTCGCTTCTTCCAGTCCGGCCTTGCAGATCAGTGCAACCGAACCTTTATGCGCCACTTTCAGCGCAAAGCTCATTCCGGCAATTCCTGAACCGATAACGAGAAAATCGAATTTTCTTATCATAAGATTGGGTATTATAACGCAAAACTACAAAAAAGTCAGTTATATGATGCTCAAAAGCATTCTTTTTTGTGTGTCTCTGTAGATTGATTTTTAAAATACTTAAAGATGCGTTGGAGATGTTTTGTTTTCAAGCAGAATTTCTTATCTTCACGGGAAATTAAATCAAAAAATCAGACAATGAATCGTACTTTTCAATCAAAAGTTGGTTGGTGGTATTGGATAGTGATAGGAATAACTTCTGTGTTGTTATTCTTTTTTTTCTGGGAACATTATCTGCTGTGTACAATTCTGTGTGCAACTGTGGTGATTTTTGAAATCGAGATGCTGATTCATACGCAGTATGTAATAACAGGAGATGGCTGGCTGAAAGTAGAGACCGGACGGTTTATCCCCAATGCTTCACTTGAAATAGATCAGATTCTTCGTATACGGAAAGTCCGTTCGATGGCTTTCTGGCAACCTGCTTTGTCGTTCGAGCGGCTTGAAGTCGTTTTTAAAAAACATGGAAAGGTCCGTTCCATTTCTCTTTCCCCTAAGAATCAGGAAGATTTTATCCGTTGCCTGTTGAAAAAGAACGAGGCAATTCAATTTTATGATTGAGACAAATAATTAACTGATAAAAATACTATGGTACGTGAGTTTAAAATCCGCAGAACTCCTTTTAAAGTGTGGTTAGGAGTCATTATTGTGATTGTAGCCATTGTGCTGATGGCTTTGCATACAGAAAACTATTGGAATTTGATGCCGATTGTGCTTCCCGTTTTATTGTTGATTGATGAGCAGATGACGCGTATTCTGGTACAGGAAAACGGGGATATTTGGTTGAAAAGAGGTTTCAGTGGCAGTATCAAGGCATATGGAGTAAAACGGATTGCATTGCGTAAGAAAGATTCGTTGCTGAAAGGAAGAATTACCATATATTATACGAAAGGGTTCATTAATTTTGACCCGGCCGATTTAAAAGGATTTGTGGCTTGTGCGAAAGAACGCAATCCTCATGCAGACTATCGTGAAGAATAATCATTTCTAAAATTTGGACGGATTATGAAGTATCAATTGGCTATAATTGGTGGTGGCCCGGCTGGATATACAGCTGCTGAGATGGCCGGAAAAGCAGGACTGAGTGTAGTTTTGTTTGAAAAGAACAACGTGGGCGGAGTTTGTCTGAATGAGGGATGTATTCCCACAAAGACTTTGCTGTATGCGGCGAAAGTACACGATACGGCTTTGCATGCATCAAAATACGGTATCAATGTGAAAGAGGTTTCAGCCGATTTAGGAAAGATCATAGCCCGGAAAACGAAGGTGGTCAGAAAATTGGTACTGGGTATCAAGGCAAAGCTCACGGCACAGAAGGTTACTTTGGTGCAAGGGGAAGCTTACATTCAGGATGCACATACTGTTCGTTGCGGTGAGGAGTTGTATGAATGTGAACAGATGATAGTATGTACAGGCAGTGCAACTTTTATTCCTCCGGTAGCAGGACTTGATTCGGTGAACTACTGGACACATCGGGAGGCTTTGGACAATAAAGAAATCCCTTCTTCTTTAGTCATTGTAGGAGGAGGAGTTATCGGTATGGAATTTGCTTCATTTTTCCACAGCTTGGGAGTGAAAGTAACGGTGGTGGAAATGATGGATGAAATCTTAGGAGGAATGGACAAGGAGTTGTCAGGCCTTCTACGGGCAGATTATGCCAAGAGAGGAGTGAAGTTCTTGCTGAATACGAAAGTAACCGGAGTTACACAGAAGGAAGACGGAATAGAGATAGAATATACCTGCGGAGAAGAAAAAAATACAGTTTGTGCCGAAAAACTGTTGATGAGCGTAGGACGCCGGCCGGTTATGAACGGATTCGGATTGGAAAACCTGAATCTGGAACTTACGGCACGTGGAACGGTGAAGGTAGATGAACATCTGCAATCTTCCGTGCCGGGAGTATATGTGTGCGGTGATTTGAATGGAGTCTCTTTGCTGGCTCATACGGCTGTGCGTGAAGCAGAGGTGGCAGTTCATCATATTTTAGGAAAAACAGACGCCATGAGCTATCGTGCCATACCGGGAGTTGTTTATACCAATCCGGAAATTGCTTCTGTCGGTTGTACGGAAGAAGCGCTTACACGCGAAGGCCGTGCCTATCGTGTAGTAAGCTTGCCTGCAGCCTATTCAGGCCGTTTTGTAGCTGAAAATGAAGGTGTAAATGGAGTCTGCAAGGTACTGATAGGAGAAGATGAAGAAATCTTAGGAGTGCATTTGCTGGGAAATCCGGCTTCTGAATTAATTATTCAGGCAGGAATGATGATAGAAGACAGACGTAAACTTTCAGACTGGAAAAAGTATGTCTTTCCACATCCTACGGTAGGCGAAATCTTTCGCGAGTTATAAATTGAAGTGTTGAATGAAACGAATAAACGGAGTATTATTTTTTTTATTTCTTTGGGCCGGTTTTCTTCATGCCCAGACGTTATTAACAGATGAGTTAAACAAGTTAATATCTTCCGACCCCTTGTTGAAAACCTCGGAAGTAGGTATTGTGGTTCATGATTTGACCGCAGGCAAGGAGCTTTATAGCTATCAGGCAGACAAGTTGTACCGGCCGGCTTCTATTGAGAAAGTGGTTACTGCAGTAACGGCTTTGGATGTATTAGGAAAGGATTTCCAGTTTCAGACAACACTTTCGTACGACGGTGTGGTGGAAAAAGGAATATTGAAAGGAAACCTGTACGTAAAAGGAGGTTTTGACCCGGAGTTTATGGAGTTGGATATGGACTTTCTGGTCAGAGCCGTGAAAGAGGCAGGCATACAAGCTATCTCCGGGAAACTTGTGGGTGATGTTTCTTTAATGGATTCCATATACTGGGGAGAAGGCTGGTCATGGGATGATACTCCGGAAGCTTTCCAACCTTATCTTTCACCGCTTATGCTGAACAGGGGATGTGTGGATATTAAGGTATCTCCTGCTGCCAAAGGGAAGGCCGGAACCGTGGAAATTACTCCGGAATCAGATTATTATCAGTTGAACAATCGTTCTATAAGTCTGCACTCCGAAGCTGGAAAACTGAAAATAACGCGTGACTGGCTCACAAACGGCAATACGATAGATGTGTCCGGATGTGTTTCTTCTGTTCGTAAGCGTACGCTGAATCTGTATGATTCCAAGCGATTCTTTATGGATACGTTTTGTTATAAGCTTAACAAAGAAGGGCTGTCCGTATCGAAAGACAGTATTTTCTTTTTAACCGCTCCTGATAGTACACAATGGATTTACACTTGCCGCCGTCCGGTGGAGGAAGTGTTGAAGCGTGCCTTGAAAGAAAGTGACAATCTTTCTGCGGAGGCCTTGTTTCGTCAGTTAGGGCAAATGAACGGGAAATATACTTCACACATCTCTTTTGGGGACTGTCAGGTGGTAATAGGGAGATTCATGCGCAATGCCATTGGGCATGACCCCAAGGAGTATCGAATTGTAGATGGTAGTGGAGTTTCATTGTATAATTATGTGTCTCCTCGTCTGGTATTGGCTTATCTGAACTATGCTTATCGTCATCCGTCCGTGTTCCAGACTTTCTATGACTGCCTGCCCGTAGCAGGAGTTGATGGTACGCTTCAGGGAAGAATGCGTACGGGAAAAGCCTTCCGTAATGTAAGAGCGAAAACCGGAACTGTTACGGGAATCAGTTCATTGGCTGGTTATTTGACATCCGTGAACGGACACAAAATTTCTTTTGTTATCATTAATCAAAATGTATTGAAAGCTCGTCAGGCCCGTAAACTGCAGGATAAAATTTGTGAGTTATTGATACAGCTAAATTGAGTGAAAAAGTCTGCTGAAACGTATTTTTAGTAGGAAAAATCAATAAATACACAAGAAGTAGCACAATTTTATAGGTTTTGTGAACAAATATTGTACCTGGATTTCGGCTAACTTTTGTATTTTTGTCTGCGTAGAGAGAAAGAACTTTAAACAATAATATAAAGTTGTTCTCTGTTTTTCGGGGAACAACGGGAGATTTTAAAATTTATAATTATTATGGTAAACTTTTCACTTGAAGGTAAGGTAGCCCTTGTAACAGGTGCTTCTTACGGTATCGGTTTTGCTATTGCTACAGCTTTTGCTAAAGCGGGTGCAACTATCGTGTTTAACGACATTAAACAGGAACTGGTTGACAAAGGTTTGGCTGCATACAAAGAAGAAGGTATCAATGCACACGGTTATGTATGCGACGTAACTAACGAAGATGCCGTAAATGCAATGGTTGCACAGGTAGAAAAAGAAGTAGGTGTAATCGATATTCTGGTAAACAATGCAGGTATCATCAAACGTATTCCGATGTGTGAGATGTCAGCTGATCAGTTCCGTCAGGTTATTGACGTGGATTTGAACGCACCGTTTATCGTTTCAAAAGCTGTTATTCCTAGCATGATTAAGAAAGGTCACGGAAAGATTATCAACATCTGTTCTATGATGAGTGAGCTGGGTCGTGAAACAGTTTCTGCATACGCTGCAGCAAAAGGTGGTTTGAAAATGTTGACTCGTAACATTGCTTCTGAATATGGTGAATTCAATATCCAGTGTAATGGTATCGGCCCGGGTTACATCGCTACTCCTCAGACTGCTCCTTTGCGTGAACGTCAGGCTGACGGTTCTCGTCATCCGTTCGATGCATTTATTGTGGCTAAGACTCCGGCTGCTCGTTGGGGAACTCCGGAAGATTTGATGGGTCCTGCTGTATTCCTGGCTTCTGACGCATCTAACTTTGTAAACGGTCACGTATTGTATGTGGACGGTGGTATTTTGGCTTATATCGGTAAACAGCCTAAATAAATTACATTTATTTTGTAGATAGAATGTCATTCTGGGAAGGTTTGTACTTTCCCAGAATGACTTTTTGGTAATAGATAAAGATAATATTATGAGAAAGACTTTGTTTGCTGCCGCTGCTTGTGCCACTGTATTGTGGACCGGATGTAGTAAATCAGAATCTGTCACTGTGACAATTGCCAACCCCTTGGCTATAGAACGTACAGGGGAAATGGTAGAAATCCCCGTAAATAATATTTATACGCAGCTGAATCTTTCTGACACTGCACAGTTTGTAATCTATGATGAGAAAGCCCAGGAGGTTCCTTATCAGCTGACATACGATGAGAAAGTGATATTTCCCGTGTCTGTCGCCTCAAATGCTACTGTCAACTATACAGTGCAGCAGGGAACACCTTCACTGGTTAATGCGGTAGTGTATGGCCGTTGCTATCCGGAACGTCTGGATGACATTGCCTGGGAGAATGACCGTGCGGCCTATCGTGCATACGGCCCGGCTTTGCAGAAGAGCGGAGAAAAAGCTTATGGATATGATGTCTTTACAAAGAGCGTAGAAGAGCTCGTTGTAGAAGATCGTTATGCAATGGAGCTGGATTCTGCTTCACGTGCAGAAATCAAGGCGTTGAGAGAAGCCGGAAAGAAGGAGGAAGCAGACAGTTTGTCGCGTGCTATTTCTTATCATATAGACCATGGTAACGGAATGGATTGCTATGCGGTTGGTCCTACTTTGGGAGGCGGTACTGTAGCTCTGATGCCGGATTCTGCAATTGTATATCCTTATTGCTACAAGGATTATGAGATTTTGGATAACGGACCTTTGCGTTTTACCGTGAAACTGGTATTTAATCCTTTGGTGGTAAAGAACGATTCAAATGTGGTAGAAACTCGCATCATACAGCTTGATAAAGGCTCTCAGCTGAATAAGACTACGGTTTCATACGAATATCTGACACAGGCTACTCCGGTAGCAGCAGGGCTGGTGCTTCATGCGGCAAATCCTGAAGGATATGCGTATGATGCAGCGAAAGGATATATCTCTTATGCAGACCCTACGACGAATGCTGAAGCTGGCAACGGTATTGTATATGTAGGAGCAGTATTCCCTGCTTCGGTACAGACTACTACACAGTTGTTTGAAAAACCGGTAGGCGATGCACTGGGACATGTATTGGGTATTTCTACGTATGAACCGGGTAATGATTTTGTATATTACTGGGGTTCAGGCTGGAGCAAATATGGTTTCGAAAAAGCAGAAGACTGGACCAATTACTTGAAGGATTATGCTGAGAAAGTACGTAATCCGCTGGTAGTGACCGTTCAGAAGTAAGCTACGGCTTTTCTGTTCAATGGATAAGGCCTGCTGCACGGAATCCGGCGGCAGGCCTTTTTACGCTTTTAATGAAGCTTGGTACGTAGGGCTTTTTGAAGCCGAAAACGCTTAGGCGTGCAAAGAAAAGTTTTTCGGGCAATTTTCCAGAGTCAGCTGCTATACGGTGCGGAAATACCCTGATGTTTGGAGGTATGCGGAACCGCTAGGTGAATTATGGGAATATCTTGAAGTATACCTTTGCTCGCTAAATATTCAATTTGCCACAGGTCTGATAGTATGATACATGTTATAATGGCCTGGATCAACTCCTGGACCATCTTCCCAACCAACACTTATAGTAGCATTAGTACCTGAAAATAACGTATATGCTCCAAGCCACCATCCGCCACTTTTTGTTGCTACTGTTTTTGTCCAATACATTCCATAACGTCCATCACTATCAATTTTCAATACAGGATTGTTAGGATCTTCGTATGACCAATAACCTGTCCCTGTTCGGGGAAGAAATATATTGTTCCCATTAGGGCCTATGACCAATGTCCCTTTTACACCCATATAAGAGAATTCTATTGTACGGCATTTTTCTACAAGTTCCTCCACATTTTCTTTTGTAGGCATCCTAAGTCCATTAGTTAGATAAGTTTGACAAGTTTGTTCCATATCTTTATTGAATGGAAAATATACTCCATATTCTTCCGGACTTGAAGCTCCCAAGTTACAAGAAGCCCATTTTACACTTAACCCCAAATCAATTACTCTTCCTTTTGATAATTCTATATCAATATCCTTTTCAGGTAATGTGGTGAAAGATATTTTTTCTCCTTTATGATATATTCCCTGATATAAAACATAAGGAACATAACAATAAGTTGTAGCAGGACTTAGTCCGTCAACGTGAAAAATATGTTCTTTGCCTTCGGCTACGAGATTCTTCCATGGCTTCAAAGTTATTGCATCACCTTTGTCTATTATCAGTCCGAACACTGCTAGATTTGAACCTACTTCGGGATAAGTACAAGATATTGTAACGGAATTGGAGGTAATATTACTATGATTTGCAGTGCAAGTCCAGTCAATGGGTAAATCATCCGTCAAGACCGCTGTAAACTCCTTCGGAGTGCCTACTTCACTTCCGGTCGTCACATCCAGAATGACAGCTCTTACCTTTTGTATCTCTCCCTTACTTCCGTTTCCAAGTTTCCATTGGGTTTCCGCATATCCTTCTGAGTCGGTTTGGACTAATTTTTTAGATAAAGTTCCATTTCCTTGTATAACTTCAAACTTCACTTGATGGTATCTGGCGTGGATAGGAGTACCGTCATTCGGATTAATAGAAGTGATTTGAACTTTCAGCGGCTGGCTTAAATAATTGTTTGCATTTCCTTCCTGATTGTTTCCACTGACGATTTTCAGTCCGCTTTGGGCGCACGGCATGATTTCTTTTTCAAAACAGCTGAAACAGAACTCTACGGGTGTGGGAGCCTTGACAGCCCAAAGGATTCGAGCCACTTCGTTGGCACTGCCTTTGATGACAGAATAAAAGGCATTGAACTTTTCAAGAAATTTATAGGCGTTGTTCAAGAATTTAAGGTATTCGGGCGATGCTTCTTTATCTATCATTTTTTCCTTTTGTTTTTCGATAAGTTTGGAAGCATACTCTACGTAATCTTTAACGTCTGCACCTTCTGCAATAAGGTTTCCTCCCTCAATGACAGCATCGGTTAAGTCGTTACCGGAAACTCCGATAATGGACAGTGCATCATTGAGAAGTACTCTTTGCAGTTCCTTGGCAGCACGTTCGGTCGTTTTGTCGAAATAAAAGTCATATTCACCGTCGATAGGGAACTGTATGGTTATGGGGTCTGCCAGATGAATTTCACCTACTGACTTGAAAATATCGGTGTAGCCGTAAGAATCGCGTGTGGGAAGTATTCCCCTCTCATACTCTTCCCAAATATTGTCTTTTCCTTTTCGCCGGACTATGTATTCATAAGGTGGCGCTAAGCGTGTGTTTCGTATTTCTATGTAGTCTGTTCCCTGTGTTACTTGGAAAGGGTATTCTGACATTATCTGGGAAGCGGATTGTTTCCATAAATGGTTTTCTACACCGATGACTGGAGTGCACAGCTCGTCTAACACTGTATTCAATGCCTGAACTAAGGCTGTATTGTTGATATCGAACAAATCCCGATTGGTCTCTACACTTTTCTGGATTTCTCCACATAAAACTGAAAAAGCAGGGGAGGCTGTTATCATACTTTTCAGTTCGGTATAGTCTTCCTTTTCCACTGGAGCGAAAACTGGATGGGAAGCTACTAGTGCCAATGCCGTACTTTGTATATTTATTTCGTTACTTGACTGTCCATAAAATTCTCGGCTTATTAAGAGCACGGCATTTTGCTCGTTGGTGACAAATGCCAGTTGAGGATGCTGTTCAGACTGAGGGATACTGGCAGTGAAAGCTCCGTTGCTTATTGCCTGTTCATCAATTAAAGAAATGATTTTCAAACCTTCAGTTTGTTCGATATCAACTTTTCCGGTTATCTCTACACTTTCAATGTCAGGTATGATATTTTCACTTATTGGAAGGCGCAAAACCACACCGTCCGCTAAAGTAAGTACCAATTCACTTTCCTCTATTTTCATGTCATGGAAAAATGAAATATATGAAAAACTGTCGTTTTCTTCTTCTTTACTTACGGCTTGTATTGGAGTACCGTTATTGTCTGACATAAGTCCATAATTTGCTCCGTTGTCGTAACTGATTGTCCAGTATCCTTCCATATTGATTTTCATCAGGGGAGTGGTTGCATTTTCACCGGTTACCGGGACTTTATTACCTTTTGTATCGGTCAGATATGACGAGATACCGCTTACGGTTTGTGTCCAGTAGTACATATCTTCAAATATAGCTACACTTATGATTGGTATATTTTTCTCTGTCTCATTTTTTTCAACTCTGAGAGTGAGCTGACTGTTGTCTGAAAGTGTAATGATATGTCCGTCTGTATCATCTGTTTGGATGTTTGTAACGGTAAGTTGGTTTTGAAGTGCATTGACAACTCCACTGATAGTAGAAAGGTCACTGTTCATTTGTACCAATTGGCTTTCGAGAGATTCAATACGGTTTTTAAGAGAATCCTCCTTTTCCCTCGAGGTGTTTTCATCGTGCCTGCACGCTGTCACTATTGCCAGTGTATATAACAGCAACAGGCATTTGTACCATTGTCTCATTACTTTCTATCTTTTGTGCCCTCGGTTCCCTATGGGCGGTTATAAAACCATAAAGCGTGGAACTGTATGTACCACATCTTTGTGATGTCGGCCCTGAGAAAACCTTTACTCACGCAAGATGAAGACATAACGCTTAAGTATAGGAAAGAGATTTCTGCTCTTTCCTATACTTAAGCAAAGATACAAAAAATCAGGGATTGTGTATGATATGGGCAGTACTTT
>ULTW01040976.1_pt1 | contig 11512 bp, 11 predicted proteins | sample 1957961 | NCBI WGS metagenome assembly ULTW01 (sample SAMEA4835744, study PRJEB28245) | human gut metagenome | biome: gut microbiome; material: fecal sample | place: Denmark | collected 2008 | reverse complement strand
GCCCCTTACCCTTTACAAACCGTGCGGAAGCCTTTACGCCACAGGCTATGCCTACACCTACAATATAACGCTCAATAATAAGGATATCGAGGTGAGCGAACCCACAATTCACCCATGGAAAGACGGAGATTCGAACGATGCAAGCTCTATGCTGTAAGTTCCACATACAGCTGCCCCGGCGCAAGCGTCAAGTCGGAGCTGCCCATAGACAGAATGGTGCGAAGGCCGCCTTCGCAGGCGGCGGCAGCACAAAACGAGCATTCTTTAAAAGATTGTATAGGAAATAGAATGATTATTGCCGGAAAAGGGCTATTTTTGTTAGCGTAATCAAAAGAAAAAGAATACTATGGCAAAGAAATCGACTCTCCAGGTGAAAGGTACCACCATCAGGACCTTGCAGCATAATGGCATCGACTATATCTGCATTACGGACATCGCCCGCCAGAAAAATCCTGCCGAGCCTAAAGACGTGGTGAAGAACTGGATGCGGCTGAAGAACACGCTGGAATACCTCGGACTGTGGGAGCAACTGAACAACCCCGCGTTTAAAGGGGTCGAATTCGACCCCCTTTTGGCAGAAGCGGGAAGCAATGCGTTCACCATGAGTCCTTCAAGGTGGGTGGAACTGACCGGGGGTGTCGGCATCTTGTCGAAAAACGGTGCCGGAGGCGGGACGTATGCGCAGCGCGACATCGCGTTCAAGTTTGCCAGCTGGGTTTCCGTGGAGTTCGAGCTGTATCTTGTCAAGGAGTTCCAGAGGTTGAAAGAGCAGGAACAGGCTTTGCTGGGATGGTCGGCCAAGCGAGAACTCTCTAAAATAAACTACCATATCCACACGGATGCCATCAAGCAAAATCTCATTCCGGCGGAAGTGACGGCGCAGCAGGCAAGCCGCATATATGCCAGCGAGGCAGACGTGCTGAACGTCGCCCTCTTCGGCATGACGGCACTTGAATGGCGCGATGCCCATCCCGATTTGAAAGGTAACATCCGTGACTATGCAGGCGTAAACGAACTGATATGCCTGTCGAACATGGAAAGCCTGAATGCAGTGCTCATCAACGAAGGATTGTCCCAGCGCGAACGGCTCGTCAAACTGAACCGAATAGCCATACAGCAGATGCGCATTCTGGAAGACACAAACCGGAAGTTGCTGAAATAATCATTTTCTTTCCTTATCATTCTTTTGTTCGGAACGCTTATAAGTAGTATTGGAAACATAAAACTTAGAAGCGATATGAACTTATTGAAACATTTTACTTATCCGGCCGCAGTTGCACTGCTACTTGCCATGGCTGCCTGCACGAAGGACGAACTGGCGGACGGCAACCGTCTGCCCGAAGGACAATACCCCCTTGAGATAGCCCGCATCACCCTCGGCGTGGAGGGCGGCGAAGCGCAGCCCTGGGGCACACCGCAGACGCGCGTCAGCGAGATTGCGGACGGCACGGGCAGCGTGTTCGCCGTACAGATAGACGGCAAAGACGAGACCGGCATCTACACCATGCAGGACGACAACACCGCCAAAGCCGAAACACCCCTGTACTGGAGCGACCGCAACGACCATACCGTCACCGCCTGGTACCCCGCCACGGACGGCACCCTCGACCTCGGCAACCAGAGCCAAAGTCTTGCCTATCTACTGAACGGTACGGGCAAATATCCGGATTCCGTCACGCTGAATTTCACCCACGCTCTGGCGAAGGTGCGCGTCACGCCTTCGGACGATGCACTCGGCGAAGTGTAGAGCCTCCAGCTCTATACCTATACACAGTGTACTTATGAAAAAGGTGAGGTAGTGCAAGGCTCGCAACTCCGGCATCACTCCCGTGGCAGGCAAGTTCTATAACATCACGCTGGATAAGGACAAGGGATACACCGAAGTGAGCGAAGGCAATTACACTGTCGACAACGAAAAGGGACTGAGAAACCTCGCTAAGCTGGTGAACAGCAACGGCGGAAAGACCCCAATCAACATCACCTTGACCGGCGACATCACTCTCACTGGGGAATGGACGCCGATAGGAAACTATGACAACCGATACACCGGCACCTTCGACGGCAACGGCCATACCATTACGGGGCTGACCGTCAACCAAAAGGAAAGAGGCAATGTGGGGCTGATTGGCTACCTCGGCTCCGGCGGTAAGGTGCAGAACCTGACGCTGGAGAATGTGAATCTAAACGGGACCTTGTATGTAGGTGGCGTTGTGGGATACAGCAACAACGGCACCGTGACCGCCTGCTACTGGAGCAACTATGCTGGCTATGGTATCGGCAACGGTACCGGTGATGCCACGAAGGTAGACGGTGCGACCGTTACTTGGGCAAATGCCGTTAATACCATGAACAACGCCTTGAACGGCTCAGAGTGGCAGTACGAACTCACCGGAGCATTGCCTGCCTTGAAGAAACAGTAAACCGTCGGGCGGGAGAAAGTTCCGCCCGTAACGGAAAATAACCGAAATATAAGCCTAAAAGAAAAGTTGTATCGGCTGTTATTGAAAAGTGAGATAAAAGAATAGCCTTCGGTGGGGTGGCTGCCGGGGGCTTCGTGCGTTTGGAAACAATCTTTCCACTTTTATAGTGGATTATTGTGGATAATTTATTATCTTTGTATTCAGAACAATACAGAGTAGCATGGAAATAATATTCAGCGAAAAGTATTTGAAGGAAATGTACATTAAGGGGCAGACGGACAAGAGAAGGTGAAACCATCGCTACAATATGCAATATAACAGATTTATCAAACCATTATAAATAACAGACAGCTTATGATTGAGATACAAGGAATAGATCCGACGATGATTGCCAACAACCTCACTCCGGCATATCCTACTCACCCGGGTGAAGTACTGAAAGAAGAAATTGAATACCGCAAGATTTCGCAGCGCAAGTTATCAGAGCAGATGGGCATCTCCTATAAGGTACTGAATGACATTCTCAATTGTCGTCGGCCTGTAACAACGCAGACGGCGATGCTTTTTGAAGCTGCCCTTGATATTCCGGCTGATTCGCTAATGCGATTACAGTTGAAATATAACATGCAACAGGCGGCTGCCAACCCTTCTTTTATGGAACGCCTCAAACAGGTGCGTAAGTGCGCAGCCATGCTATAAAGGAACATGAATAGACAAATAATCTGCTGCTGAAAGAGGTTGTACCAGCGGTTAAAGTGAGATAAGAGAATAAAAAAACAGGAGCCTTCGGCAGTGCCGGGGGCTTCGTGCGTTTACAATTGTTTCGATACAGGGCACATGAATATATCAGACTACATGATAGAAAAAGAAGAGTTGGTTAAACCCCTATCAGTATAAAAAATACCCGTTGAAAGATACTCCACATAAGAGAAAAATGTATTATTTTTGCAATATGATTGAACTATCCAAACATATAGAAGTATTATTGCTGGAGAATGATTGTGTCATCGTTCCCGGCTTGGGAGGATTCATTGCCCACAAACGGCAGGCCGCATATTCCATCCAAAAAGGAGAATTCATGCCGCCCCTCCGCACCATTGGTTTCAATCCGCAACTGATAATGAACGATGGGCTGCTGGTACAGTCGTACATGCAAGCTTTTAACACCGACTTTCCCGATGCAACCCGCCGGATTGAAAAGACTGTGGCTGAAATAAAAGACCAATTGTACCAGCAGGGTCAGGTCACTCTGCACAACGTGGGTACAATCTACTATAATATGAACGGCGGTTATGCCTTTGAGCCGGCAGCCGCATCTTTCTTCACCCCAAGTCTGTACGGGCTGGAAAGTTTCACGCTTCCGCAGCTGCAGACATTGCCTGTGTCTTCTCCGAAGCCGTTGGTTCCGGAAATACAGGAAGTGGCAAGCAAACCGAAGAGACATTTCTCCTTGCGCCATTTCACGCGCAACGTAGTGGCCATAGCTGCAGCCGTATGCCTGTTCTTCGTGCTCTCTGTTCCGGTGGAAAACACGTACATGGACGATGCGAATTATGCTTCGCTGGGCTCAATCAGTATGTTTGATGCCATCCGCAACCAGTCGGTAGCCACCAGCATACAAACGACTCCGAAAGCAGCAGTTGCACAAAAGGCTGTAAAGAAACAGAAGGGCGAAAAGCGTGTCCGCAACAACGTAAACACACTGAAACCGGTAGCCGTAAAGACAGAAAAAATTGCAGCCGCGCCTGCAGCAAAAACAGCCGTAACCAAAACGGCTGCCACCAAAGCTGAAGCAAAAGCGACACAAAAGCCGAAACCGGCTTCCGCACAGCCTGCTGCAAGCAAGAAAACGGCCTACATCATCGTAGCCAGTCTGCCTACATCGGACGACGCTCAACGTGAACTGAAAAAATTCCAACAGAAAGGATATAAGAATTGTCAGGTACTTGAATCGAACGGACGCTTCCGCATCGCACTGGATAGTTATGCCACTTCTGGTGAAGCTTACCAGAAAGTGCAGACACTGCGTAAGCAGGAAGAATTCAAGAGTGCCTGGGTATTCACTTCAAAATAAATACGCCCTTTTAAACAGAATGAAAAGAGTAAGATGCCCCAAATGTGACAACTTCATCCAGTTTGATGAAACCAAGTATGGAGAAGGACAGTCACTCGTTTTTATCTGTGACAACTGCAAGAAGCAGTTCAGCATCCGTATCGGAAAATCGAAACTGAATGCCGCCAACCGCAAGGAGGAAGTAATCGACGAGAAAGAAGGCATGCAGGATTTCGGTAACATACTGGCCGTGGAAAACGTATTTGCCTACAAGCAGGTACTTCCGCTGCATGAGGGAGATAACCTCATCGGCCGCCGATGCAAAGGTAACGACATCGACATCCCCATCGAAAGCAATGACCCAAGTCTGGACCGCCGGCATTGCTACATCAATGTCAAGAAAAACAAGCAAGGGAAAATCATTTATACCCTGCGCGATAACGACAGTATCACAGGAACTTTCCTGATGAACGAGATTTTAGGACCGAAAGACCAAATCCGCATTGAAGACGGAGCTATTATTACCTTGGGAGCTACAACCCTGATTCTGAGAGCTGCCGAGGGACAAACGGAAGAGTAAACCGCACACGGACTCTATAATTTTAGGATAACTAATAACTAACAAACCTTTTTATTTCGATTATGGCTTTTACAAACAACGTAATGATTGTCCGGCATAAATTGCTGGAAAACCTGGTTGCTTTATGGAAAGAAAATCAATTAGTAGAAAAAATTGACCGCATTCCTTTGGAAATCAGCCCTCGCCGCTCACAGCCGGTAGGGCGCTGCTGTATCCACAAGGAACGTGCCGTTACTAAATATAAGTTGCTTCCGTTGCTGGGCTGGGATATGACCGATGAAACAGACGAGCTGACTCCGCTTTCTGAATATGCCCGCAAGACACTGGAACGCAAGGAAAGAATCAAAGAAAATATTCTCTGTGTCATCGACGAAGCATGCTCTTCTTGCGTGCAGGTAAACTATGAAGTAAGTAACCTTTGTCGGGGTTGTGTGGCTAGAAGCTGCTACATGAACTGTCCGAAGGGTGCCGTACACTTTAACAAGAAGACTGGTCAGGCACAGATTGACCACGACAAGTGTATCAGTTGCGGTATCTGCCACAAAAGCTGTCCGTATCACGCCATCGTTTACATTCCGGTGCCTTGTGAGGAAGCTTGTCCGGTGAAAGCCATCAGCAAGGACGAGCACTACATCGAGCACATCGACGAAAGCAAGTGTATCTATTGTGGAAAATGTCTGAATGCCTGCCCGTTCGGAGCCATCTTCGAAATCTCTCAAGTGTTCGACGTACTGGAAGCTATCCGTAAGGGAGAACAAGTAATTGCCATTCCGGCTCCGTCCGTATTGGGACAGTTCAAAGCTACCATCGAACAAGTGTACGGTGCGTTGAAAGAGATGGGATTTGCCGATGTAATCGAAGTGGCTGAAGGTGCCATGCACACTACCAGCAATGAAGCACACGAACTGCTGGAAAAACTGGAAGAAGGACAGAAATTCATGACTACTTCTTGCTGTCCGTCGTACATCGAACTGGTGAACAAGCATATCCCCGACATGAAGCCTTACGTATCAAGCACCGGCTCTCCGATGTATTACGCGGCTCGCATTGCTAAAAAGAAATACCCGAATGCGAAGGTCGTCTTCATCGGCCCGTGTATCGCCAAAAGAAAAGAAGCACAGCGCGACGAGTGCGTAGATTACGTACTGACATTCGAAGAACTTCACCCGATTTTCCGTGGCTTGGGCATCGAACTGGAACAGGCCAACCCGTACAAGGTAGCATACGAATCTGTATGTGAAGCACACGGATTCGCACAGGCAGGCGGTGTAGCCGGAGCAGTGAAAGCTTATTTAGGCCCGAAAGCCAACGGTATCAAGGTTATGCAGTTCTCTGACTTCACGAAGAAGAACATCGGTGTACTCCGCGCTTACGCCAAGACCGGAAAAGTGGATGCACAGTTCATCGAGATGATGGCTTGCGAAGGTGGATGTGTAACCGGTCCGAGCGCACACAACGACCCTGTAGCCGGAAAACGCCAGTTGAACCAAGACTTGCTGAAACGTACCTTGAAGTACGAAAACAATAATCAGGAATAAACCCATGAGGGAACTTATTGAACGCCTTTACCGGGAGCAGACACTGACTCCCGGTGAATTGCGTACCCTTCTGCTGGAGTGCCGGGGGGAAGACCTCGACTTTCTCATGCAAAAGGCACGTGCCGTAGCACAAAGCCATTTCGGAAACAGAATCTATATCCGTGGACTTATTGAAATAGGGAACTGTTGTCACAATGACTGTTTCTACTGCGGCATCCGAAAAAGTAACCGCCACCTGAAGCGGTACCGACTGGATGCGGAAACCATTCTGGCCTGCTGCCGGCATGGATATGAGTTGGGATTCCGTACCTTCGTCCTGCAAGGAGGAGAAGATAACTACATGAACGATGACAGGGTAACGGAAGTGGTTACTGCCATACGAACCGAATTCCCCGATGTGGCCATCACCCTTTCACTCGGTGAACTCCCCACACTTTCCTACGAACGCTTTTTTCAAGCAGGTGCCAATCGCTATCTATTGCGCCACGAAACGCACAATGAAGCACATTACCGCCGCTTGCACCCTGAAAGCATGTCGCTGTCCAACCGTTTGCGTTGTCTGAACGATTTGAAACGCATCGGATTCCAGACGGGAACCGGCATTATGGTGGGAAGTCCGGGACAAACTGTCGACCACCTGGTGGAAGACATTCTTTTCATAGAACAATTCCGCCCCCAGATGATTGGTATCGGTCCTTTCCTTCCTCATCATGACACTCCTTTCGCTTCCTGCCCGCCCGGCAGTCTCACGCAGACACTCACGCTGCTTTCCATCTTCCGGCTGATGCATCCACTGGCATTGATTCCTTCTACCACCGCCCTGGCAAGCCTTACCCCCGACGGGCGCGAGAAAGGCATACTGGCAGGTGCCAATGTAGTGATGCCCAACCTCTCTCCGGTGGAACAGCGAAAGAATTATGCCTTATATGACAATAAAGCCTCTATGGGCTCAGAAGCTGCCGAAGGACTGCGTCTGCTGGCACAACGGCTGGCTGCCATTGGTTACGAAATAGATAAAAGCCGAGGAGATTATCCCGGCAAAACACTATAAATTACATTACAGCTATGTACAAGATTGATTCTCAAAAGGCAGAAGAATTTATCTGCCACGAAGAAATTCTCGATACCCTGGAATATGCCCAAAGCAAAAGCCAGGACAAGGAACTGATACGTTCCATCATTGCAAAGGCTCGCCTGTGCAAAGGACTTTCTCACCGCGAGGCTGCTGTACTATTGGAATGCAACGACCCGGAACTGGTGGAGGAAATCTATCGCCTGGCCCGTGAAATCAAGCAGAAATTCTATGGCAACCGCATCGTAATGTTTGCCCCACTCTACTTGTCAAACTACTGCGTAAACAGTTGTACCTACTGTCCTTACCACGTTAAGAACAAGACCATTGCCCGCAAGAAACTGACACAGGAAGACATCAGTCGTGAGGTCATCGCCCTGCAGGACATGGGGCACAAGCGTCTGGCACTGGAAGCAGGAGAAGATCCGATTCACAACCCCATCGAATACATTCTGGAGTCGATAAAGACCATCTATAGCATCAAGCACAAGAACGGAGCCATCCGCCGGGTAAACGTAAACATTGCTGCGACTACGGTAGAAAATTACCGCCGCCTGCACGAGGCCGGTATTGGTACCTATATTTTGTTCCAGGAAACGTACCACAAGGAGAATTACGAAAAGCTTCACCCCAGAGGTCCGAAGAGTAACTATGCCTACCACACGGAGGCCATGGACCGCGCCATGCAGGGAGGAATCGATGATGTGGGTATCGGTGTATTGTTCGGCCTGAACACCTACCGCTATGACTTCGTGGGACTACTGATGCATGCCGAACATCTGGAAGCGACGTACGGTGTAGGCCCGCACACCATCAGTGTGCCCCGTATCTGTTCGGCCGACGACATTGACGCCTCGACCTTCGAGAATGCCATCTCCGATGAGATATTCCAGAAAATTGTAGCCGTCATCCGTATCAGCGTACCTTATACGGGTATGATTATTTCCACACGTGAATCGCAACGTTCACGCGAGAAAGTACTTGCCCTCGGCGTATCACAAATCAGCGGAGGTTCCCGCACTAGTGTGGGAGGCTATGCCACCGAAGAACTGCCGGAAGAAAACTCTGCTCAGTTTGATGTGAGCGACCACCGCAGTCTGGATGAGATTGTGGCCTGGCTGCTGAAATTAGGTTACATCCCCAGTTTCTGTACAGCCTGCTACCGTGAAGGACGTACAGGCGACCGTTTCATGTCGCTGGTCAAGACAGGCCAGATAGCCAACTGCTGTGCCCCCAATGCCTTGATGACGCTTCAGGAATACCTCTGCGACTACGCTTCTCCCGAAACACGCCGACTGGCAGAAGACATGATTCGCAAGCAGATGGAAGAGATTCCGAATCCCGCCATCCGCAAAAGAGCCTTGGAAAATCTGGAGCGGATTGCCGAAGGAAAACGCGACTTCCGTTTCTAATGTGTGAACTTAAAGCCTGATTAAACGTATGAACGATACTCCCCGTGCCAACCGGCTGCACATCGGTCTGTTTGGCAAACGAAATGCCGGAAAATCATCACTGATTAACGCCCTGACGCATCAGGACACAGCACTCGTGTCGGATATTCCCGGCACGACCACCGACCCGGTCTTTAAGGCCATGGAAATCCATGGTCTTGGTCCCTGCGTATTCATTGATACGGCCGGCTTCGACGACGAAGGCGAACTGGGCGAACTCCGCATCCGCCAGACACAGCGTGCGCTGGAGAAGACCGACATCGCCCTGATGGTCTGTACCGACGAACACCTGGACGAAGAGTTACACTGGCAACGCTTGTTAAAGGAAAAGAATGTACCTGTTATCTGGATACTGAACAAATGTGACCTATTGTCCGATGCCGAACAGACCATGCGCCGCATCGAACAGCAATGCGGACAGGTTCCTCTGCTGGTGAGCACCCTCACCGGAAAAGGACTGGACGACATTCTACGCAGTCTGCGAAACAAGTTGCCGGATGAAACCATGGCACAAGGCATCGTAGGCCGGCTGGTAGAAGAAAACGATACCGTCATGCTGGTCATGCCACAGGACATCCAGGCCCCCAAAGGCCGCCTCATCCTGCCACAAGTACAAACCATCCGCGAACTACTGGACCGCAAATGCCTGGTGATGAGCTGTACCACTGACAAAATCGATGCCATGCTGGCCGCATTAGCCCGTCCGCCCAAGCTGATAATCACTGACTCACAGGTGTTCCGCACGGTATACGACAAGAAACCGGCCGAAAGCCGACTCACCTCCTTCTCCGTCCTCTTTGCACAGTACAAAGGCGACATCGACTACTACATGGAAGGAGCCAATGCCATCGCCCAACTGACACCGGAATCACGGGTGCTGATTGCCGAAGCATGTACGCATGCCCCGCTAGCAGAAGATATCGGGCGGGTGAAAATCCCGAATATGCTCCGCAAGCGCATCGGTGAAGGCCTGCAAATCGACATCGTGTCGGGCACGGACTTCCCAGAAGACCTGACGCCATACGACTTGATTATCCACTGCGGGGCCTGCATGTTCAACCGCAAGTATGTGCTGAACCGCATCGGTCAAGCCCGCGCCCAGCAGGTTCCCATGACCAACTACGGAGTGACTATTGCTTATTTGGCAGGAATCTTGGATAAAATCGATTACTGATTTCTAAAAAATAGGATTAGTTACCCTTCGTTATTCTGATGTTAATCGCTCCTTCAGAGTACGTATCCTCCTCTAAGCGAATAGTATAATACACATAATCGTCAATACCATACTTCTCATACCATTTGCGTGGCTCTACTCCGGAGCTACGCAAACCACAAAAGTAAAAACCTCCCTCTATGGGAATACCGGAAGTGTAACTCATAATAGGAGTTTCGGGACCATCGCCAGGTGTATACGTCTCCATAAGAATCTTATATTTATCTATGCGCACAGTATCCGTAAACAACGGCATGTTGTTTTCAGTCGAATGGAAACAAGTAACACGTAGACTATCTTCCTTGTAAGGTACAGCCATAAAGTCAAGTGTCTCTACACTGTCTACCAATATAAAATGAAAGAAATCGGGTAATAGTTCACGCTCTGTGAATACACCTTTCCGACAAGATACCTTTTGAAAGGTAGCACGTTTTCCATTAAACTCGCCCCGGATTATCAGCCTCAGATGTTGTACACCTTGCATCTGGAAGTATTCCTGCAAAGGAACGGACAGGGAATGTGCCGGGTACTCATAACTAACTTTCACTTGTTGTGCCCATACAGGCATACTCAACAGAAGCAATAGGGCTGCCCAAAAAATTTGTCTCTGCATAACGGTCTCTTTTTATCTTATTTTCCTCAAAGATAGGTATTTCAGTCAAAAAACAGACCTCCACTTACAAAAAATGTGGCGCATACTTCTCTGCATGCGCCACACCGTTATCCATTCTTTCCAATATCAAAATATTAACATACGATTTCCTGTTCAATCTCCTCAAAGCGGGGGAACAGCAGATTGTTTTCCAGGTGGATATGCTCAAACAACGCATCCACAAACGCTTCCAGTTCCTGCATCAGCAGACGGTAGCTGGCACAACCGTCCTGAGGTACGGAGAAGTGATTCGTCAACTGAATAATGTGCAGGTAGCGGTTTCCTTCTCCCTCGTGTTCCATCTTCATCACCCGGATAGGATTCGCTATCGTACCACAGTGCATCGGGGCCATACGCTGTCCCTGTTCCTTTGCTGCGTACAATTCATATAGATATGGGAACAGCACGTTCTCTTCTTTCTGAAGATGCATTTCCAAATCCTCCAATGATTCACTGACCAGTGCTTTCAACTCATGCAGTTCTGGATGCGCTTCCCCATGTACTCGTTCCACCTTTTCCAGCAACGCCAGTAG
>ULTW01038047.1_pt1 | contig 11513 bp, 9 predicted proteins | sample 1957961 | NCBI WGS metagenome assembly ULTW01 (sample SAMEA4835744, study PRJEB28245) | human gut metagenome | biome: gut microbiome; material: fecal sample | place: Denmark | collected 2008 | reverse complement strand
GAAACCATTTTTGTCGGCAGCCAGTTCTGCCAATCTTCCATGATGCTTCGCAAATCGGTCCTGACCGATAATAACATCTTTTACCGCAAAGACCGGATTCCGGCGGAGGATTACGCTTTATGGATGGATTTGGCCGGCAAAACCGTTTTCCATATTCTTCCCGAAGTGCTGACGCTTTATCGTTTCCATCCCCAAAACCTGTCCACGCTTCAGGCCGATAAACAATATATGCAAACCTGTGATATCATTTTTCAAAAATGGCAGTCATTTACACCCCGGCCTTTGGATCAAGAAATCATTACCAAATTTTTAAGCCGCGCGACAATGTCAACGGAAGAAATTGCCACCCTCGGAAAAAATATTTCCGACCTTTTGAGCGGCGTCCAAAAACAAAACCCCGAACTGTATCCCGGAGCCTTGGCCTTGTTGTGCCGACAGTGGAAACGGCTGGTTAAAGCGGCTTCTGACCGGAAAATGCTGTCAGCCCTCCTGAAAGAACCGATAAAAAAGACATTGCGCCCCGGTTGTTTTTTCAATCTCAAACACCACATACGAACATTGTTCCTGCCACAATAAAAATCAAAAAATCCCCTCGTTAATGAGGGGATTTTTCTAGATATAAAAGGCAATCCGTTCGCTAAAATGCTCACATCTGCACATAACATATAAAAAATACTTGCAATTTGCCAACCGCTAATCTAATCTGTCCAACAGACGACGGACATCTGTTCCTCGTCCAGTACCTGAGAAGGTACGGAGCCTTTGCAAGCTCTTTTGTCATAGGCGGTGCCGATATTTGCACCGTAAGCAGTTGTATCTCGACTGCAAAATATCCCCGACCGCAGGTCGGGGAGCTGTAGCGTATGTTCAGAAGCTGCATCTTATCTCTGATTCGCGGTTTTAAAGGCTGCAGGATCATTCCTATGACATGATTTGCAAACTCTCCGACCACCTGATCAGGTGGTTTTTTAATGCTGTTTTTTTGGAGATTGAAGTGCAGTCATGTCTGCGGCCATACCGCCGCACCGCCAGAAGCGACCTGTCTGCCTCAGCCTAGTCTAGAGGAAGAACAATGAAAACTATTTTGGTTACCGGCGGTACCGGCTTTTTAGGTTCAAATTTATGTATCCGCCTCATAAAAGAAGGGCACCGCGTCCTTTGTGCAGACAACAATTATACCGGGCGTTTGTCCAATGTTGCCGAAATTCTCAATCACCGGAACTTCCGCTTTATCGAACATGACATTTGCGAACCGCTGGAAATCACGGATGAAAAGCTGGACCAGATATACAACCTGGCCTGTCCGGCTTCGCCGCCGGCCTACCAGGGCAGTTATTCCATTAAAACAACCAAAACCTGTGTCCTCGGCGCATTGAATATGCTCGAATTAGCCCAAAAACACGACGCAACCATTCTGCAATCGTCAACTTCCGAAGTCTACGGCGAACCTTTGGTTCACCCGCAAGTCGAAACTTATCGCGGCAACGTCAATCCGGTGGGCATACGCTCCTGCTATGACGAAGGAAAGCGCTGCGCCGAAAGCCTGTTCTTTGATTATCATCGCCATCAAGGCGTAAAAATTAAGGTTATCCGCATTTTCAACACCTACGGGCCGAACATGGATCCCAATGACGGCCGGGTTGTCTCTAACTTTATCTGCCAGGCTCTGTCCGGAAATGATATCACGATTTACGGCGACGGCCGCCAAACCCGCTCTTTCTGTTATGTCGATGATCTGATTGAAGCCATGGTGCGTATGATGAACAGCCCCGAAAGCTTTACCGGTCCTGTTAACACCGGAAATCCCGGAGAATTCACGATTAAGGAGCTTGCCGAAATGATTGTGTCAAAAATCGGCGGCACGTCGAAAATCGTTTACAAAGATTTGCCCTCCGACGATCCCACGCAACGGCGTCCGGATATCTCTCTGGCTAAAAGCCAACTCGGCTGGGAACCCAAAATCCAATTAAATGAAGGGCTGGATAAAACCATTGCCTATTTCAAAACGCAAATTAACCTTTTTGAGAAAGTGAATTAAAATGAAAATAGGAATTATCGGAACCGGATATGTCGGCCTTCCCACCGGTGTCGGCTTGGCAGAATTAGGAAACCAGGTAACTTGCATTGACCGCGAAATCAGCAAAATCGAAGCGCTCAGAGCCGGAAAAATCACCTTGTTTGAAGACGGCCTTGAAGAACTTTTTCATAAAAACCTGCAAAAAGGCAACATCAAATTCACCACTTCCATGGCAGAAGGGGTAAGTGATGCCGACCTGGTCATAATTGCCGTCGGAACACCGCCGCATCCGGTAACCAAGGAAGCCGACATGAAATATATACATGCCGCCGCAACCGAGCTGGCCGAACATTTGCACGGATATACGGTTATTGCCACCAAATCGACCGTTCCGGTCGGAACCGGAGATGTTGTCGAAGGGCTGATTGCCAAGAAAAACCCTCAAGCTGATTTTGACGTTGTTTCTTTGCCGGAGTTTTTACGGGAGGGCTTTGCCGTCCATGACTTTTTCCACCCTGACCGCATCGTTGTCGGTGCCAATACCCCAAGGGCTCGTCGGATCATTGAAGAACTTTACCGCCCTTTCGACGGCAAGACTCAAATGTTGTTTGTCAAACGCCGTTCGTCAGAAACCATCAAATATGCTTCCAATGCTTTCCTGGCCATTAAGATTCATTATATCAACGAAATAGCCGACTTCTGCGAAAAAACCGGCGCTGATGTTTTGGAGGTCGCCAAAGGCATGGGATTGGACAGCCGCATCGGCAACCGCTTTTTAAATCCCGGCCCCGGCTACGGCGGCAGCTGCTTCCCCAAAGACACTTTGGCAATGGCGTATATGGGGCGTCAGAATGGCGTCAACCTGACTCTGATTAATGCCGCCATTGTCGGAAACGCCGACCGCAAGAAAAAAATGGCTGAGCGGATATTAGAAGCGGTCAAAGGAATTGAATCGCCCAAAATCGCCGTTCTCGGCCTAGCCTTTAAAGACGGAACCGATGACTGCCGCGAAAGCCCCGCCATGGAAATTGTTGCCGAACTGGTCAGCCGCGGCGCCGATATTACGGCTTATGACCCTAAAGCGGCGAGAAACGCCCAAAACCTTATCGGCGAACAAATCAGTTATGCCAAAGATATGTATGAAGCTTTGCAAAATGCCGATGTCCTGGCCGTCTTAACCGAATGGAACGAATTCAAATCCTTGGATTTGAACAAAGCTGCCGGCTTGATGCGCAATCGGAAAATCGTCGATTGCCGTAACCTTCTCAACCGCAACGAAGCGGAAAAAGCCGGATTTACATATCAGGGAATAGGACTCTAAAATGAAAAACATTCTCATCATGGGCGGAGCCGGCTATATCGGCTCCCATACTGTCAAACACCTTGCACAGCAGGGATATAGCTGTATTGTTGCAGACAATCTTGTTTACGGACACAAAGAAGCCGTTATAAATCAACGCTTTATGATCGCCGATCTGCTCAATCGCAAATCTTTGGAAGCAGTCTTCTCCAAATATGACATTGACGCCGTCATTCATTTTGCCGCTTTTGCCTATGTCGGAGAAAGCGTTCAAAAACCGATGAAATATTATGAAAACAACGTCATTGGCACGCTGAACCTGTTAGAAACGATGCAAAAATACAATGTCGGCAAAATCGTATTCTCTTCCACCTGCGCCACCTACGGCAACCCGCAGTACCTGCCTATTGACGAAAAGCATCCGCAAAACCCGATTAATCCTTACGGACGCAGCAAATTGATGATTGAGCAGATTTTTGAAGACTACCGGCGGGCCTACGGATTAAAATACATCGCTCTGCGCTACTTCAATGCTGCCGGCTGCTCTCCCGACGGTGATATCGGCGAAAGCCACGAACCCGAAACGCACCTCATTCCTCTGGTTCTGAAGGCGATTAAAGGCGAAATCAACCATATTAAAGTTTTTGGCAAAGACTACGATACCAAAGACGGAACCTGCATTCGCGACTATATTCATGTTGACGACCTCGCCGTTGCACACCGCCTGGCATTGGAAAAATTGGACGAATACAGCGGTTGCATCAACCTTGGAACCGGTATCGGCACCTCTATCAAAGATATTATGAAAGCCGCCAAACGAGTAACCGGAAAACCTTGCCCGGCCCGATACGAAGGACGGCGGGCAGGGGATCCGGCCGCCCTGTATGCCGCCAACGGCAAAGCCTCGGAAATATTGGGCTGGAAGCCGCAATACACCAATATTGAAGACATTATTCAAACCGCATGGAACTGGGAACTGAACAGGAAGTACTAACATGAACGAACCAAAAAACCTGATTGTCGGCTGCGGGTTGTCCGGAATTGTCCTTGCCGAACGTATTGCCTCCCAAAAAAGGGAAAAAGTCCTGATAATTGACAAACGCAGCCATATTGGCGGAAACGTTTACGATTACAAAGATCCCCAAACCGGCATCACCGTTCATCAATACGGCCCGCACGTCTTTCATACCAACGATTCAAGAGTCTGGAATTATCTCAGTCAATTTACGGACTGGCATAATTTCATGTACCGGGTCAAAGCCGTTATTGACGGAATTGAGGTCAACATTCCGTTCAACCTTGACAGCCTGCATAAAGTTTTTCCTCGCCAACTGGCCGAAAAGCTGGAAAACAAACTGGTTGAAAAATTTGGATTCAACAAAAAAGTGCCAATTTTGGAATTGCGGCAAACCCAAGATTCCGATTTCGAGTTTCTGGCCCAATATGTTTATGAAAAAGTCTTTCTCGGCTATACGCTCAAACAATGGGGCGTCAAACCGGAAGAACTGGACCCTTCGGTCAGCGGCCGGGTTCCTGTTTACATCAGCCGGGACAATCGTTATTTTCAAGACAAGTATCAGGCTATTCCGCAGCAAGGTTATACTGTCATGATGCAGAATATGCTGAACAACCCGCTGATTCAAATTCGCCTGAATACCGACTTTCAGGAAATCCGCAACGAGATATCGCCCCAAAAAACTTATTATACCGGCCCGATTGACGAATTCTTTAACTATAAGTTTGGCGCGCTGCCGTATCGCAGCCTGAACTTATGTTTCAAAACTTTTGATTGCGAATACTATCAGAACGCCTCTCAAATAAATTCACCGGAAAATTACGACTTTACCAGAAGCGTTGAATATAAATATTACCTGAATGAAAAATCGCCGCAAACAGTCGTTTCCTTTGAGTATCCGGAAACTTTTGAAAACGGCAGGAATGAACGCTATTACCCAGTTCCCGGCAACAAAAACCAAAAATTATATGACCTCTACCGGCAGGAAGCCGAAAAATTGAAAAACACCTACTTTTTGGGACGTTTGGGCGATTACCGTTATTATAATATGGATCAAACCGTCGCCCGCGCCCTTGAACTATTTGAAGGAGTGAAGTAATGAATAAGAATCCATTAGTATCAATCGTTGTGCCAATATATAACGTTCAAAATTATTTAAAAAAGTGCATTGACAGCATTTTGGAGCAAACATATAAAAATTTTGAACTAATATTAATTGACGATGGCTCAAAAGACAATTCGCCCAAAATTTGTAAGGATTATGCTCAAAAAGACAGAAGAGTAAAAGTTTTCCGTCAACAAAACAGCGGTGCCCCAACAGCATTAAATCTTGGATTAAGCAAAGCATCTGGGAAATACGTCTGGTTTATTGATTCAGATGATTTCATCGAAAAAAATTCCTTAAAGATTTTAGTTCAAAAAGCGGAACAATGTAACGCCGATATAATCTTATTTGGAGCAAGAACCGTTGACTTTGAAAATGGGATTCCCAACAACCACCAAATTAACTATTGGTCTTTAGCTGAAATTGATAAAAAATATACTAAACAACTATTTTCTTACTCCGAAAACCTTCAATGGTTAATTAATTTACCAACTGTCCCATGGAACAAATTCCATAAACGAGAGTTTATCAACACACACAATATCCGATTTGATGTTGAATTACTGGCTCCATACGATGCCTTCTTTAATTTATGCTGCTATCTCAATAACGCAAAAATAATTTTTTGTGATGAGATACTATATAACTACCGTCTGTCTAATACGTCAACAACAGCCAAATTAGTCTCCGACAAATCAAAAAAATGGAATCAACCTATATTATTAACCCAAAAAACTGATGAGCTAATAAAAAACAAAAAAATAGACCCTGAGTTATACCCGATATTTGTAAAAAGAACATTTGTACACATTTTTTGGTGGTTCCGGAGAACAAAAGGCTCATCTGTAAAAAAATATTACCAACTGATGAGACAGTATTTTAAAAACTTAGATAAACAAATTTATACAAAAGACAATATAGAAAAATCAGAAAATTATAAAGCTTATACAGAAATATTAAAAACACCTTATTGGCTATATTGGCTCAAAAACAAAAAAATTATCCAAATAAAGAATACAAACAATAAGTTACTTGTTAAATTTTGCAAAATAGAAATATTTAAAAGAAAAAAACATAAACAATCTAATAAATTATATTTATTGGGTATACAAATTTATAAACAGAAGCAGAAACCTAAACTAAATAAAAATATACTACCTGTTTCTAGTAATAACTCTATTAATAGCAAAATTCTGCTTGATGCTATCACAAGCACAAATAATCTGCAAACAGATAAGTTATTGAAAGAGTTAAAAAATTTATATAGAGAAATTAATAAACTAAAGGTTTATATAAAAGCAAGCCGACTTCATGCATACTTAGCTCAATACAAAAATAAATATAGAGGTAAAGATATTGTGATACTGGCTACAGGCCCTAGTGCAAAAAATTATATTCCCCAAAAAAATTGTATTTTCATTGGGATAAATGGAGCAACCAGATTCAAAAATATAAAACTGGACTATTTGTTTGTTCAAGACCAAGCTATTGAAACACAAATGAATGAAGATGCAAATAGCTATGATTGTGTAAAATTCTTTGGGCATCATGCAGACATAAGATCCAAGGAATTATATCCCAATGTAAAAAGAATCCCAATGTCAACCAGATTAGATACCAATGCTAATATATACTTAATTGAAGATATGTCGTGGGGTTCTTTTGCTTATGACATTACTGTAGAACCATTTGGTGACTTCCATTCAACGTTTTTTTCTGCATTGCAATTTGCCTTATATACTAATCCTGCAAGAATTTTTTTAGTTGGTTGTGATTGTTCAAACGGATATTTTTATCAAAGCATAAATCCGTTTGTTAACTCTAAAAATGTCCTCAAAGGGTGGGATTTATTTAAAAAATTTAAAGATGATATGTATCCTAATACAAAAATCATTTCTGTTAATCCTGTTGGCCTGAAAGGAATGTTTGAAGATTTATATACAGGAGTAGAACATGAATAATACAATTAATCCGATTTTCTCCAATAAAATTGCTGTTGTTTTCAGTAGTGATGAAAATTATGCACCATACTTAGGAGTTACCATACAGTCACTACTTTCACATATTAATTCATCTCAAACATACGATATTGTTATTTTAGAAGATAATTTATCTAAAAATAACAAAGAAAAAATCGCCAAATTATCAAAAAGTGATAATGTTTCCATTAGATATTACAATATCAAGCAATTTATTAAAGGATATTCATTTTATACTTTAGCGCATTTTTCTGAGGCTACATATTATAGAATTTTTGTTGAATTTATATTTAGCTTATATGAAAAAGTTATTTACTGTGATTGTGATGCGATTTTGCTTGAGGATATTTCCTGCCTGTACCCCATAGACCTTACAAATAAGATGTTGGGTGCTGTACGCGATACAGAAGTGATAAAACGTTTATACAGCAAAAACCCTAAAGAATTATACTATTTTAATGACTTCTTAAATTTAAAAGATAGTACGAATTACTTTCAAGCTGGATTATTGATTTTTAATATCAAAGAAGTTATAAAAAACAAACTACATGACAACTTCTTAACCACCCTGGCAAAAATAAAAACCCCAAAATTTGTTGATCAAGATATTTTAAATATTATAGCCGAAAACAAAATAAAATTTCTTCCTCAAAAATGGAATATTGAAAATCATATTGTTGTTTACAATAAAAACCTTCAAGGACTCATGCCTAATGAAATACGATTAGAGTATGAGGAAGGAATGAAAAATGTCGCATTTCTGCATTACAGTTCATCAAAGAAACCGTGGATATTTCCGAACATAGAAAATGCACATCTCTGGTGGCACTATGCACGGCAGACACCTTTTTATGAAGAAATACTGTATAAAAACTTAAAAGTTAACCCGGTACAAAACATCACTCAGCAAATTACTAAAGTTGCCGATATGTCAATCATTCGGGAAATAAAAAACTACTCCAAAAACCGTTTTAACTATTATCGTTGCAAACTTTTGGCCAATTTTACCTTTGGCAAAATGCGCAAACACTACAAAGATAAGAAAAAACGATTAAAAGCCAAAATCAAAGAAGTAAGGCGCTTTCTAAAAGGAAAGTAACGCTATGACCTTGCTCAAAATACTTGTTGCCTGCCACAAACCGGCGGTTCTGCCGCCGGAGGGCTTTTATATTCCAATCCATGCCGGTAGGAAAGGGGCAGAAAACAAGCTTTCTGCCGACGATTGGCATTGGATGCTTCAAAATACCCGAGGCGATGATACCGGAGATAACATCTCCGGGCTCAATCCTCATTTGGCTGAAATGTCAGCCGTATACTGGGCATGGAAAAATTATTCCGATATCGGCAACCCCGAATACATCGGACTGTGCCACTACCGGAGATACTTTAAAATCCCCGAAAACTTCTTGAACATTCTTCCGCAATACGACATTATCGCCCATACGGAAAGCAGCACCCCCACCAACTACGGCCAATATTCGAAATTTCACAATACAGAATACTTCAATCTGGCATTAAATTTATTACAAAATAAATTTCCCGGCTATTCCTTATCTGCTCAAAAATACCTGCAAACCTCCAAAGGATATTTCTGCAATATGGCAATTATGAAAAAAGAACTGTTTTTCAATTATTGCCATTTTATTTTTGAACTGCTGTTGGAATTGGAAAAACATATCGATTATGACAAACTCAGCGCATACGACCAGCGGCTGCCGGCGCTGATTGCCGAAAGATTGACCGGAATTTTCATTTTTCATCACTTGGGGCAGGGAGCAAAACTGCTGAAGCTTCCCATCCGCCTTCTGGAACAAACCGATCCCATTCCTCGGTTACAGCCTGCATTTTCCCGAAACAATATTCCCGTCGTTTTTTCCGTTGATAACAAATATGTGCCATATTTGAGTGTAGCCCTTCAATCCGTCATACAAAATTCTCAACCGCACAATAATTATGATATAATTGTTTTGGAAGCCGGAATTTCTGCTGCCGACAAGCACAGGCTTCTAACTCAAATCAACGGCAAAACAAATTTTTCGCTCCGGTTTGCCAACATCAGCACTCTAAGCTCCGAATTGGACAACAGCAAACTATACCCCGGAACACACTTCACCATAGCCACATATTATCGTTTCTTCATTCCTCAAATTCTCAAAAAATATGATAAAATCTTATATCTCGATTGCGATTTAATCGTACTGGGCGATATTGCCGAATTATACCACACCAAGCTTGAAAACAACCTGCTGGGCGCTACATTCGATATTGAAATGCACAGAATGTTAAATTCACAAAGCGGAAACCTGTCAACATACCTGCTAAAAGATCTACGGCTCAAAACCAATGACGCTTATTTCCAAGCCGGCGTTCTGTTGTTTAATATCAAACAAATGCTCAAAGAAAAAACAACGGAAAAACTTCTGGCTCTTTTGCAAAAAGTTCCGATGCCCTTGTTCGCGGATCAAGACATTCTCAATGCCGTTTGCCAAGGGCGGATAAAATATTTTTCCAACCGGTGGAACTTTGACTGGCATATTGAATTTCAAACCGACAACATTGCTTATCACCTGCGCAACAATGTTTACCAAAACTATTTGCAGGCGTCTAAAAACCCGCAAATCATCCACTACGCCGGAAATATCAAACCTTGGCAGCGCCCGGAACTTCCGCTGGCTCAGTACTTTTGGAAATTTGCCTTAAATACGCCATTCTACGGCATAATTCTCCAGCAAGCCTGGCAAAAAGATATTATGCTTTTATTAGAACAGGCAAACCGTCAACGGCTTCAGAAATATCATTATTGGAAATATAAAATCTTTTCCAAAATAACCTGGGGCAAAAAACGCAAAAAGTACAAAAAGAAATATCAGGAAATCAAAAAACAAATAAAAGCATCAAGAAAAAAATAAACTGGCTACCTGCCTTTCAAATCCCGGTCAAATACCGGCGGCAAAGTATTCTGTGCAAACGTATCTTCGGGAACCCGACTAACTGCTGAACGTAATCGGAACTGCCCAAATGCAGTTCCGATAAGTGAAGGTGAGAGGCTTGTTAGTTTGCAGGGTCGGCGGCAGCCGAACTTGCAAACGTTACAAACCGAACGACGCGAACCGGTTAAGCCGGGAGGCAAAGCCGCTCCGGCTGTTACCAGGTGAGCCGAGAACCCTTGGGTGAGAATCCCTGCCTAAACATAAAGCCAGGCACTTTTCAGAAACCTGGCTTGTTCTATATGGTAGGCGCGCAGGGATTCGAACCCTGGACCCACTGATTAAGAGTCAGTTGCTCTAGCCAACTGAGCTACGCACCCATATAATGCTGTTCGGGCAACAAACGCAATATAGACCGCTTAATTTTTTTTTGCAATAGAATTTTTCACATTTATGCAAAATTTTTTAATATTCGATTTTATCCTTCTTATTCTTCCACTTTTCCATAACTTTTACGGCTTCGTCATTTTTTATCCGAATAACCTTAATCACGTCATCATCATAAAAAATCCGATCCCGAAACCCGATGTTTTCGGCATCATAACGGTCGGCGGCATAATAAATCTCTTTAATATTCGCCCATTTTGCGGCATTCAAACACATCGGGCAGGGCTCGCAAGAGGTATATAAAGTACAGCCGCTTAAGTCAAAACTGCCAATATTCTTGCAGGCATTACGAATTGCCACCACCTCTCCATGCGCTGTCGGATCATTGTCCAAAACAACATGATTATAACCCTCGCCAATAACCTTGCCGCCGGCATCTACAATAACGCAGCCGAACGGAGAACTCCCGTGATCAACGGAAAAATCGCTGAGTTCAATCGCTTTTTGCAAATTCTTGTGATGATCGGTCATCTTTTACTCCTTGACAGTACCAAATAAATCATTTAAGAAATACATCAAATTTATTAAGAATCTGCAAATTATTACAATTATATACAATCAGACAATATGAGAAATCTCCTTTCAGAGAGTTCAGACAACTGCCTTGCTGAGAAGCCCGGTAATTTGTCCTTGGCATATTGTCTCACATTTAAGAAAAGAATCTTTAGATTTTCAAACAAAAGCTCTTTCGTTGTGAAACGAGAGAACTTTTTTCAAAAAGTT
>ULTW01064051.1_pt1 | contig 11529 bp, 8 predicted proteins | sample 1957961 | NCBI WGS metagenome assembly ULTW01 (sample SAMEA4835744, study PRJEB28245) | human gut metagenome | biome: gut microbiome; material: fecal sample | place: Denmark | collected 2008 | reverse complement strand
AAACACCTATGATTAGTGTTTACCTCCTACTCGATTTTATATGCTCTTTGCCTTAATCTTTTTACTCTTTTACTCTTTTACTTTTTTACTTTTTAGTAACTTTGCACCCGAATTCAGGATTTATATTTTACGGGAAGCTGCCCAAATGTCTTCAATCAATTTCTTATTCGCTAAAGATACGACGTTGTGACATGGCTGGGGAAGACACCGAGCAGCTACAGATTAGAGTTAAGTCCACCCCTTTTTAGTATTAAGAAGCTCTGCGAAGCCCTAGGCTTACGAGCATTAACGAACAACATTTACATTGAAGACATTTGAAGAATTGGGCGTAAGCGAAGAGATTCGCCGCGCCATTGAGGAACTCGGCTTCGAACATCCGATGCCGGTTCAGGAGGAAGTTATACCGTTTTTGTTGGGTAATGGTAACGACGTAATTGCGCTCGCGCAGACCGGAACGGGTAAGACAGCCGCGTTCGGAATACCATTGTTGCAGCGTACCGACCCTACAGACCGCACTACGCAGGCTATCGTCATCTCGCCCACACGCGAGCTTTGCCTTCAGATAGCCGACGACCTGAAGTCATTCTCAAAGTATATTAAAGGTATTAACATTGTTGCCGTGTACGGCGGTACGTCTATCGTCGACCAGATGCGCGCTCTGAAGCACGGAGCGCAGATTATCGTGGCTACACCGGGCAGACTCATCGACCTCATGCACCGCGGAGCCGCTAAGCTCGAGGCTGTGCAGAACGTGGTGCTAGACGAAGCCGACGAGATGCTCAACATGGGCTTCTCCGACAGCATCAACGAGATATTCGACAACGTGCCGGCAGACCGCAATACGCTGCTCTTCTCGGCTACGATGAGCAAGGAGATTGAGAAGATTGCGCTCAACTATCTGCACGACCACAAGGAGATTGTGGTGGGTTCGCGCAACGAGGGCGCTGAGAACGTCAACCATATCTACTACATGGTGAACGCAAAGGACAAGTACCTCGCATTGAAGCGCATCGTCGACTTTTATCCGCGCATCTACGGCATCGTGTTCTGTCGCACCAAGGCTGAGACGCAGGAGGTGGCTGACAAACTCATACGCGACGGATACAACGCCGAACCGCTGCATGGCGACCTCTCGCAGCAGCAGCGCGACATAACGATGCAGAAGTTCCGCCAGCACATCACGCAGTTGCTCGTGGCGACGGACGTGGCAGCACGCGGACTGGATGTGGACGACCTCACGCACGTCATCAACTACGGTATGCCGGGCGATACCGAGAGCTACACCCACCGCTCTGGTCGCACCGGACGCGCAGGCAAGAAGGGCACATCAATCTCTATCATCCACACCAAGGAGCGCGGACGTGTGCGCGAAGTGGAGCGCGTGATAGGCAAGGAGTTCGTTGACGGCACGCTGCCTACGCCGCAGGAGATTTGCTCGAAGCAGCTCTTCAAGGCTATCGACGAGATTGAGAAGGTGGACGTGGACGACGAGCAGATTGCACCGTTCATGGAGGACATCAACCGCCACTTCGAATATTTCGACAAGGAAGACATTCTGAAGAAGATTGTGTCGCTGGAGTTCGGCAAGTTCCTGAAGTACTACGCCAATGCGCCTGAGATACAGAAGCCGTCTACAAGCCGCGACCGCAAGGAGCGTGGCGAGGGTCGCGACGGCAGAAAGCGCGAGAAGCGTGCGCCGGAGGCAGGCTATCGCCGTCTGTTCATAAACCTCGGTAAGGACGACGGATTCTATCCGGGCGAGGTGATGCAGTTCCTCAACCGCAACGTGCATGGCCGTCAGGAGGTGGGACACATCGATCTGCTTGCCCGCATCTCGTACATAGAGGTGCCGGAGCAGGATGCCGAGAAGGTGATGCGCGCGCTGAACGGAGCCACATACCGCAACCGCACCGTGCGCTGCAACGATGCCGACGACACGGCTGCTGCAAGTGGCGACGGAAAGCGTGGCTCGCGCCGCTCTTCCGACTGCGACGGTGGTCGCACATCGCGCCGTAAGGACGCAGCGAACGATGCCAACCCATACGAGAAGCGCTCCAAGCGTCGCAACGAGACGGAGGGACGCAACCGCTCGCAGCGTGGTCAGCGCGGACAGTCGCGCTACGAGAGCGGACGCAAGGACGACTGGCGACAGTTCATCAATAACCCCGACATTCAGCTCAAAGGCGATGAACCAGACTTCTCTGAAGAAGGATGGGCACGCCGTAAGCCGAGAAAGAAGAAGTAAAGAATAGACAGCAATAATAAAATAAGGGGAGTCATCGCAAGTTAGTACGACGTGCTAACCAGCGGTGACTCCCCTTATAATGTTTAACTATATGCACTGAAGCATTCGGTTCTTACTTCAGTAATATTCGTTTACGCTTTGTACTATTTCGAGTGGGCATCTTATGCCAACTTCTTCTCCAAGCGTTCGCGGATGGCAGCGATGAAGCCGGCAGAGTTCTTGGTCTGCGGAGTAACGCCTTCCATGAGTCCAGCGAGGTCCTTCGTTACTATACCCTCGTTGAGAGTGTCGAAGCAGGCAGCCTCAAGAGCATCGGCGTAGCGCACGAGTTCGGGCAGGTTGTCCATCTCGCCACGTTTGCGCAGAGCGCCGCTCCAAGCGAAGATAGTAGCCATCGGGTTGGTAGATGTCTCCTCGCCCTTCAGATACTTGTAGTAGTGGCGTGTAACGGTGCCGTGAGCAGCCTCGTACTCGTACTTGCCGTCAGGCGAAACGAGCACAGAAGTCATCATTGCCAACGAGCCGAATGCTGTGGAAACCATGTCGGACATAACGTCGCCGTCGTAGTTCTTGCAAGCCCAGATAAAGCCGCCCTTAGAGCGGATAACGCGTGCTACTGCGTCGTCGATGAGGGTGTAGAAGAACTCCAGACCGCGCTTTTCAAATTCCTCCTTGTACTCCTCGAATACCTCGTAGAAGATAATCTTGAACTGTGCGTCGTACTTCTTCGAGATGGTGTCCTTTGTAGAGAACCATAGACTCTGGTTGGTGTCGAGCGCGAACTTGAAGCAAGAGTGTGCGAACGAACGAATCGACTTGTCGGTGTTGTGCATAGCCTGAAGCACACCAGCACCCTTGAACGTGTGAACCACAACCTCCTCGTGCTTGCCGCTCTCGCCGTCGAAGATGAGCTTGGCTACGCCCGGTTCGTCGGCGCGAATCTCCACGCTCTTGTAAACGTCGCCGTAAGCGTGACGAGCGATAGTGATAGGCTTCTCCCAGTTCTTCACTGCCGGATGGATGCTCGGGATGGTGATAGGTGTGCGGAATACTGTGCCGTCGAGGATAGAGCGGATAGTGCCGTTCGGACTCTTCCACATCTGATGGAGTTTGTACTCGTCCATGCGCTGGTGGTTAGGTGTGATGGTAGCACACTTAACGGCTACGCCCAAGCGTTTTGTTGCCTCGGCTGCGTCCTTTGTTATCTGGTCGCCAGTCTCGTCGCGTTTAACGAGTCCCAGGTCGTAATACTCTGTCTTGAGGTCAACGAACGGAAGAATAAGCTCATCCTTGATCATCTGCCACAAAATACGTGTCATCTCGTCACCATCCATCTCTACGAGTGGGGTGGTCATCTGAATTTTTTCGGTCATAGTTATTTTGATTTAAGAGTTATTTCTTGTTCTTATAATAGTTCATCAAGCAACCGTCTGCCAGGATCTGACGCTCGTCGGCGGTGAGGTTCTGGAAGAAGAGGTGTATAGGTTTAACGCCGTCGCGTGCGATAATCTGTGCGTCAATCTCCTCCTTACCGGTGAGGATAGCCTCGCGGATGCCTGGTACGAAGAGTTTGTCGCCCGGCTCGAAGTTGAACTCAACGTCCTTAGCGATTGTGAACGGCACGATACCCCAGTTGATGCAGTTAGAACGGTAGCGCTTTGTAGCGTACTCGTAGCAAACGTTAGCGTCGCCGCCGAGCACCTTCTGGCAAGAAGCAGCCTGCTCGCGAGCCGAGCCGTCGCCTGGGCGGTTAGCGAATACGCATGAGCCGAACGATGTGTCCTCAGCCTTTGCGCCCACCTTAGCGAGAGCCTCTGCGATGTTCGCACTCACCTCACCTGCACGGCGTGCGAGGTCCTGCTTCTGAATCTCCTTGCTCAGACCTACGTACTCAGGCACGCGGCGAGAGAGGGCGAACTCAGAAAGCTTCAACGGGTTAGAACGGTAAGAACTTGTCTCGCCAGACGGGATGAGCTCGTCGGTAGTTGTAACCGGGTCGTGGATAACGGCTGCCAACTCGAGCAGCATGTTCTCCTGCATTGGATACATTTTAGGCCAGTCCTTGATGTTCGGACCATAGCGCAACTCGGTCTCAGGACGCGGTCTGCCGTAGCCGTTGTAAACGCGGCACTTGTATATCTTCTCGTCGTAAACGTATGGCTTGTGTGTGTTCTCGTACTCCACGTCGGTAGCTGCTGTGATAACACCACCGTTAGCTGCCGTAGCAGCGATAGAGCGTGCATCCATAAGAGCCACGAGCGAGAGCTGGCCCTGACCAGGCTTAGAACCCTCGCGGTTGGGGAAGTTGCGTGTAGTGTGGCGGATAGACAGACCGTTGTTAGACGGAACGTCGCCTGCGCCGAAGCACGGACCGCAGAATGCAGGCTTCATCACAACGCCAGCCTCGATGAGGTCGGCAGTGATGCCCTCGCGTGTCACAGCCATTGATACCGGTGTCGACTGCGGATAAGCCGAAGCCGTGAAGTAGTCGTTGCCGATGCTCTTGCCCTTGAGGATAGCTCCAGCCTCTGCGAGGTTGTCGTATGTACCGCCCGAGCAGCCTGCGATGATGCCTTGGTCAGCGTAAACCTTACCGTCAACAACCTTGTCAACGAGATGTACGTCCACCTTGTCGCCGAAGCGCTTCTTAGCGTCTTCCTCGATGCGTGTGAGGATGCCAACCGGGTCAGCCTGAAGTTCGTGGATAGTAACTGCGTTCGACGGGTGGAACGGCAGAGCAATCATAGCCTCCTGCGAAGAGAGGTCGATGCGTATCATCATGTCGTAGTAAGCAACGTCGCCCGGCTTCAGTTCCTTGAAGTCCTGCGGACGCTCGTGTATGTCGTAGTGGTGCTTCACCTCTTCGTCTGTAATCCAGATAGAACTCAAGCAGGTGGTCTCAGTAGTCATAATATCGATGCCGTTACGGAAGTCGATAGGCAACTCCTTCACGCCAGGGCCTGCGAACTCGAGCACTTTGTTCTTCACAACGCCACTCTCAAATGTTGCCTTCACGAGCGAGATAGCCACGTCGTGCGGACCTACGCCCTTCTTAGGCTTGCCCTCGAGCCATACGAGCACCACCTCAGGTGCGTTGATGTCCCAAGTATTCTTGAGCAACTGCTTCACGAGCTCGCCACCGCCTTCGCCAACACCCATGTTGCCGAGTGAGCCGTAGCGTGTGTGAGAGTCGGAACCGAGAATCATATTGCCGCACTTCACCATCATCTCGCGTGCATACTGGTGGATGACAGCCTGGTTAGCAGGCACGTAGATGCCACCATATTTCTTTGCTGCCGACAGACCGAAAACGTGGTCGTCCTCGTTGATAGTGCCACCAACGGCACAGAGTGAGTTGTGGCAGTTGGTCATTGCGTAAGGCAACGGGAACTCCTCCAGTCCGCTTGCGCGTGCTGTCTGTATAATTCCTACGTAAGTGATGTCGTGCGACATCATAGCGTCGAAGCGGATGCGCATCTTCTTACCCTTCGATCCGTCCACGTCGTGCGAGCGGAGAATGCCGTAAGTGATAGTGTTTTCGCGAGCTTCGTCAGGTGTCAAACCTTCATAATTGTCGCAAACTTTGGTACCATTGAGGAGATAGACTCCGTGATTAATAAGTTCTACCATAATGTCAAGGTTTTAAGTTATTAGATTGTTAGAATTGTATTCATGTTTGTATGCTTCCGATGAATGCGGTGAGCGATAGCATGTCGGCTGCGCCTCCTGGCGAAATGTTTCGTGCTGTGTAGCGGCGATCCATGTCTTTTAGAGCAGCCTTCGAGAAGTTGTCGAGCAGTGCTCGGGCTTCCAGCTTCACCTCCTCGGCTGTGGCTAAGTCGGTGCGATAGATGACATTGGTGTCGTCGAGGTCGCACATGATGCGTAGCAGTGTCTTGTGCAGCGTGTGCTCATCGTGCTCCTTTCTGCGTTCGATGTAGAACGGAAGCCACTCTGCGAACAGCATCTCGTAGCCTTCGCGAGCGTTGTCGAGTGCTCCTTTTATTGCTGTTGTGCCCTTTGAGAGCAGTTTCGCCTTGCTGCCGTGCGTGCCGTTAGTGTCGGGGAAGCTGGCAGCGAGTGCTTTTATTGTGGTTTGTAAGGAGACGAGAACATCTTCTCCTCCGTTTCTTTCTTTCAGTATTTGTTCTTCGTTGGCAGCTATTTTTCTCTCCTCGTGAGCAGCTGCTACAACCGCCAATCCCATTGAGAAGAGTGCCCCTTTGTGGGTGTTCACGCCGTTGGTGGCGCTGAGCATAGCCCTTTCCGCTTCTATGCCTATGTCCCTTATGGAGGTGTGCGTGGGCAGAGTGTCGGCAAAGCCGAGGAGTGCGAGCTGCACGAAGTAGGGGTGGAGCGTGTCGATGCTGCGTTGCATCAGCGCATAATCCATGTCGCGGTGTGCTCCGTTGTTGTCCTTGTCTACGAGTCCGGGCTTCGGCGTGGTGTCGAGCTCAGCCTGCAGTGCTTGTGTAGCGAGGTGTGCTATTATATAGGGTAGGGTGGTGGGTGGCACGAGTTGTCTGATTGTGCTCATATCACCTTGTTCCATTGCCTTGCGCACTCGCGATGCGCTTACAGCGTTGCCCTCCTTCTCCAGTCGGGCTATCTCTCTGACATCGGCAAGCACCTCATGCATCAGTTGGTTGTAGCGGCGTGTGAGCCGGTCGGTTGGCTCTGTGCCTACGAAGCGGACGGTTGCGCCGAGTGCGGGTGCTATGTGTCGGCGGAAGAGGTCGAGATCGAGCAGCATCTGCGTGTCGGCTGCGTCGTCGAGACGTTTGAGGAAGTACGTGGGGAACGTAGCCTGACTGATGGCGTACTCGCTTCCGTCTATCACCGTGACGTTCTTAAGATGTGCCACGCCTTGCTCCACCATTGCCTTGCGCTCTGCGTAGGCGAAGAGTGAGCAGTCTTCTCTCACTACCATCACGAACAACCGTTCCACTTGCTTTGCTGCCTGTTCTATCAAGTAGCGGTGACCGAGTGTGAAGGGGTTGCAGTTCATTACCACAACGCCTCGGAGAGGGGTTGTGGTGGTGAGGGGTTGAGGGGTTGAGGGGTTGAGATGTTGAGGTGTTGTGATGTTGAGGTGTTGTGGTGTTGAGATGTTGAGATGTTGAGATGTTGAGGTGTTGAGATTTGTTTTTTCTTCCTCTTTACATTCTTCACTATTTTCTTTACACTCCTTACTGTCCTCTTTACACTCTTTATTGTATTCTTTATACTTTTCTGATTCCTCTTTTATCTTTTTCAGTTGCTCAACCATATTATTGATTCCTCCGATGCCCGTCTCCATAAGTACGGCTTCGGGTGCTTCGGCGAGCAGTCGGAACGACAGACTCTCGAAGAGTTGTCTGTTCTTGGGTTTTGTGAACAACTTGACGTTGCTATATCCCTCCTCGTTAGCGTGTGCTATGAGGTGTGAGATGAGTGTGTTGGCGATAGCTTCGCCCTTATGCGCATCGTCCACAGCCACACACTTTATTACGTTGCCCTTCAGTCCGCCACCAGCTATCATCTCTCCGTCGTCGTCTGTTACGGCAGCGTAGTAGTGCATGTCGTCGAAGCGCAAGCCGTTGCGTTTGAGGAACGCCTCTATGCGTTGTCGTTGACGGGGTGTTGTGGGGTTAAGGGTTTGTATCTCCATAGATTGTTTAAGGTCGTTTGTTATGTTTGTCTTGCCTTAGTGTAAAGGTCTACCATCTCGTTTATCTTCGCCCATATCTCCTCCTGCGTGTGCCAGCGCATCCTCATGCAGTAGCGTGCTTCGTGTTCGCAGACGAGACAGCGGCGCGGTTTTTCTCCGATATCGTTTCTTGCGACAGGTATGCCGTCGGAGTTTATGACATCTATATCGAAGAGTCTGCCCAGCGGGTGCGTGTCCTCTATCGTTACCGCTATGCGCTTGGCTTCGAGCAGTGGCAGCGGTGTGATGAGATAAGCCTCGTAGCCCGTGTTGAGGTCGCGCTCGGTGAGCACAGCCTCGCGTTCTGCGTCGCTCATGTCGTTGAGATGGAACGCCTCACGCATAGCCTCTACGGCTGCGTGTGCCGCACAGAGCGACTGATGATTGCGCTTCACGCTTCCTGGCATGACAACGGTGAGGCACACCAGTGTCTTTCCCGAGTGTTCAGCCAGCAGCTCCTGCTGTGTGGCATGGCGTGCGTCGCGGCTCGCCAGAAGTTCGTGAAGCGTAATCATTCTTTTAGTTTTGAATTATTCAACGATATTCTTGATGACATCCATCACCGATCCGTCGCGGTTCATCACCACGCCCACCACCTTGTCGCCGAACGGCAGCGGTGCCGGGTTGCCTATTACGGAGAGTGCGCGGTCGCGAAGCTCCTCGAGCGTTACGATCTTCAGTCCGGCAGCCTTTAGGCGTTCGGCTATCTCCGGTCGGGCAGGGTTGACAGCGATGCCGTACTCAGTGACAACAACGTCTACGGTGCGACCCGGAGTGATGAGCGTTGTCACCTCGTTAACCACGCACGGTATTCTGCCACGGAGCAACGGGCAGACGATGATAGAGAGTGCTGAGTCTTCGGCTGTGTCGGGATGTCCGCCGATAGCACCGCGTATGATGCCGTCGCTACCTACGAGCACGTTCACGTTGAAGTTGACGTCCACCTCAAGAGCCGAAAGGATAACGATGTCGAGATAGTGCGTAGCCGCACCCTGCTCGTGCATACTTGCATACTCGCAAGCCGACACCTCCTTATGCTTCGAGTCGTTCTTGAGCGACTCGGCAGCCACCTTGTCGAACGACTGCACGTCGATGAGACGCTCAATGAGTCCCTCCTCGTGCATCTTCACCATGTGGGCCGTGATGCCGCCAAGGGCGAACGAAGCCTTGATGTCCTGGTCTATCATGCTCTGGCGGATGTACTTAACGGCAGCGAGCGAAGCACCGCCCGAACCGGTCTGTATAGAGAAGCCGTTCTTGAAGTAGCCACTGTTCACAATCACTTTCGCAGCCTGCTGAGCGAGCAGTATGTCGCGCGGGTTCTTGGTGTCGCGGATAGCACCCGAAGCAATCTTCGACGAGTCGCCTACCGATTCAACCTCCACAACGTAGTCTACGTCGTGCTCCGAGATAGAGTTCGGAGTGTTAGGATAGGGCACGAGGTCGTCGGTGAGGATGATCACCTTGTCGGCGTAGTGAGCGTCGGGCAGCGCGTAGCCGAGCGAGCCACAGATGCTCTTTGCGTTCTCCGAGCGCGAGTAGCCGCAGGCGTTGCCGAGCGGGTCAGACGACGAAGCACCGAGGAACGCCACGTCGATGTGCAACTCGCCCGAAGCGATAGCCTCGCCGCGTCCGCCGTGCGAGCGGAACACCACCGGCTTCTCCATCAGTCCGTGCGAAATCTCCTTAGCCAGTTCGCCGCGCAGACCGGATGTCGAAATCTCCGTAATCACGCCGTTGCGGATATGCTCGATGAGCGGTTCGTGCACGTCCTGCAAGCTCGAAGCTGCGAGGTGCAAATCCTTAAATCCCATCTCGGCGAGCTTATCCACAACCATATTCACCACCTTGTCGCCACCGCGGAAGTGGTGGTGGAACGATATTGTCATGCCGTCCTTCAGTCCCGAGTGGCGTATAGCCTCTTCGAGCGTCATGAGCTTGGGGCTCTTCTGCTGCAGTTCGAGGCGCGGAGTGATGTCCTTGTGTGCCTCTACATTATTATATACGCTCTTTCCCATAGCCTGAGCCACCTGCTCGGCGAGGGTATGTCTTTCGTTCAGTGTGCTCATGCTATGTCCTCCTGTTTAATTACGCCCGAAGCCAGTGCCAAGTCGATGACGCGCTGTGCGCGTATCACCACTGGTCGGTCAACCATTTTACCGTTCACGGCGATAACGCCCGAGCCTTTCTTCTCAGCCTCCTTGATGGCTGCGATCACGGCGAGAGCCTTGTCGATAGCCTTCTGTGTCGGTGTGAACACCTCGTTGATAATCTCGATCTGGCGCGGGTTGATAATCGACTTTCCGTCGAAGCCCAACTGATGAATCAGCTCCACCTCCTTGCGGAATGTCTCCATATCGTTGAGGTTAGAGTAGACGGTGTCGAGCGCGTCGATGCCAGCCGCACGAGCTGCCACCACGATGGTCTGGCGTGCCATGAGCAGCTCCATGCCCTCGGGTGAGCGCTGTGTCTTCAGGTTGGCGCAGTAGTCCTCCGCGCCGAGTGCGATGCCCATCATGCGCTTGGAAGCCGTAGCTATGGCGTAGGCGTTCACCACGCCGAGCGTGCTCTCCAGTGCAGCCATAATCTGTGTGCGACCCACGCAACCCAGTTCCTGCTCCACCTTTTCAATCTCGCGCTCCACCTCTATTACCTCCTCTGCGGTCTCGGTCTTCGGCATACGTATCACGTCGACGCCAGCCTTAACCACAGCCTCGATGTCCTTCTTGCCATATGGTGTGTTCAGCGGATTGATGCGCACCACCATTTCCGTCGTGCCGTAGTCAATAGTCTTCAGCGCGTTGTAGACGAGCAGGCGTGCAGCGTCCTTCTCTGCCATTGTCACAGAGTCCTCAAGGTCGAGCATTATTGAGTCGGGATGATATATATAGGCATCCTGCATCATACCAGGGTTGTTTCCCGGTACGAACATCATAGTTCTTCTTAGTCGTTTCATAGGTCAAAAAGTTTAGGGGTTAGTCTTTCCACACGTCTTTGCCCGTAGCTCTCACGGCAGCCGCGGTGACGCGTGCGCGGATAGTGCAGTCGAGCGCGCCCTTGTCAGTGGCGTGCACCTCAGCACGGGTGATGCCGAGTCCTTCGAGTGTCTCAACAATCACCTTACGAATCTGGTCGCCAAACTGGTAGGCAACCGAACTTTGCAAATCAATATTCAGACCCTCTTTCTCGCAGGGGGCAATCTGAATCATGATGTCGCCGGACTCCATTGTGCCGGCAGTAGCTTGTTTAAGTTCCATAGGTGTAGTATTTTAAAGTTTATGGTCTTCTTTGAGGGGCAACCTGCGGTGCTTTAGCGAAGAGGAAGCGAGGAGTTGTGTAGAAACGTAATAAAACAAAAATTGCGTAAATACAACAACACTTCCTCCGTCAAGAACACCGAAGAGAACCGAGTTATACTTACGCTCGCGCGAGCAGTATATAGGGAATATATAATGTCTGTGTACGCACAAAACTTATTCTGTGTGCGGTTTCTAAATTCACGGGGTAAAGATACGTATTAATTATGAAACGACCAAGTGTTTTTGCTATATTTTTTTGCTTTAACAACGTTGCGCTTGTGTTACTGTGAGCATCC
>ULTW01053034.1_pt1 | contig 11574 bp, 11 predicted proteins | sample 1957961 | NCBI WGS metagenome assembly ULTW01 (sample SAMEA4835744, study PRJEB28245) | human gut metagenome | biome: gut microbiome; material: fecal sample | place: Denmark | collected 2008 | reverse complement strand
GACAGTATCGGCGAATCGGTACCACTATAGCGCATGAATCGTTACCATCATAGCGCACCAATCGGTACCAAAAAGATGCTAAGTTCTGCTCATGTATAACAATAACCGCAGTGTTCTATTTTGCACTTACTAACAAGTTGGTTTCAATCCACGCACCCACATGGGGTGCGACTATCCTCTACGATCTCTGATGGCTTCTCAGCTCCGTTTCAATCCACGCACCCACATGGGGTGCGACATGATGATGATAATAGTCACATCTTGCTCATCCCAGTTTCAATCCACGCACCCACATGGGGTGCGACCGCAGCCTTCACCCTAGCCTTGCGCTCCTTTTCTGTTTCAATCCACGCACCCACATGGGGTGCGACCCGGGTTTGGCGAGTATCAGGACAAGGAATTGGAGTTTCAATCCACGCACCCACATGGGGTGCGACGAACGAGCATCTTGCCTGGTGTTCCTTCACGGAAGTTTCAATCCACGCACCCACATGGGGTGCGACACTCTTCATGTATTCCAGACGCAAGCCTGCATCCTGTTTCAATCCACGCACCCACATGGGGTGCGACAAAATAAACTCAAAAAAGTTTGGAACTTATTGAAGTTTCAATCCACGCACCCACATGGGGTGCGACAAGAGATTATGAGTAAGTTTGATGAGCTTTATGGTTTCAATCCACGCACCCACATGGGGTGCGACTGCCCTAGCCCAGATGCAGAAAAACCGCATCAAGTTTCAATCCACGCACCCACATGGGGTGCGACTCTCCACGAAGCGGGCACTTGACCTCCTCAAAATGTTTCAATCCACGCACCCACATGGGGTGCGACTTAGGCAGGGTTACTTTATCCACGGCGTATATGCGGTTTCAATCCACGCACCCACATGGGGTGCGACCCATCGTCTGCCTCTTCCTTCTGGCAGAGAGGACAGTTTCAATCCACGCACCCACATGGGGTGCGACTTGCGTACTTCCAATGCGCTCTGTGTTCGCTCTTGTTTCAATCCACGCACCCACATGGGGTGCGACCAGTGAATCAAATAAACAGCGAAAGGGAGATTAATATGTTTCAATCCACGCACCCACATGGGGTGCGACCCACAAGCCATTGTCTATGAGGTAGTAGATGGCGGTTTCAATCCACGCACCCACATGGGGTGCGACGCAGCGGTAAATATTACACCTGCTGGCTACGCGTGTTTCAATCCACGCACCCACATGGGGTGCGACTATCATCATTAACAATAGCTATGTTTCCATCAAGGTTTCAATCCACGCACCCACATGGGGTGCGACATACCTCGACCGTCAATGGCTCGATGCTTCTAAGTTTCAATCCACGCACCCACATGGGGTGCGACTCTTATGTCTGAGCATCACATCGTTCATTTCAACGTTTCAATCCACGCACCCACATGGGGTGCGACTGCGATTTTCGGTCACATTTCGTTTACAATCCGTGTTTCAATCCACGCACCCACATGGGGTGCGACTGCCGAAATGCGTAACGACGTAAGCAGCGCACAGGTTTCAATCCACGCACCCACATGGGGTGCGACATTGCTAGTGTGTATGGATAAGGCAAAGTTAAAGGTTTCAATCCACGCACCCACATGGGGTGCGACCAACCTTCAGGTATTGTTCGATGGTCCGATGAATGTTTCAATCCACGCACCCACATGGGGTGCGACAGGATGGAGAAGTTTTAACCTCAGAATACGAAATAGTTTCAATCCACGCACCCACATGGGGTGCGACATTGGTGCCGTCATACCTCGCCTTGGTTATTGTGTTTCAATCCACGCACCCACATGGGGTGCGACTGAAAATGCCGAAACTGAGTATAACCGTCAACGTGTTTCAATCCACGCACCCACATGGGGTGCGACTGCATATTCAGTAATCGACTGAATATTACAATGCAAAGATAATTATTTTGCGAAAGATGGCAAAATAATTACACGTAAAATATTATAAAAGGCATAATATTTGTAAGTCTCTGATTTTAAGAAGGTGCGAAACTACAGATTATTTTGCAATACTATAGGTTCGCACCCTCATACATTAAATGATAAGCTCACCAGTAAAGTCAAGCCCCATGTCCTTACCCAAAGTCTCAACTTTACGTTTCCAATTTTTCCCAAGAATATAGAATCTAATACTATCTTGTTCGGTATCAATAATCCCTTTCAACTGGTCCCTCAATACGAAAAACTGAGATTCCGTCAAAATACACTCAAAAACAGAGTTTTGAACTCTCTTTCCGTAATTCAAACACGCCCTTGCTACATTGCGTAAACGTTTCGCACCATGAGCCGAGGTTATGTTTACATCATAAGTAATCAATACAAACATACACTACTTGATTAAAAATACTGGATAATCATCAATATCCTTACGAATGAATCTCGCCAACAACATTACTTGAACATAAGGAAGAAGACCAATACTTACCTTTTCATTTAAATAAGGATGAATAATCAGCTCCTTCTTTCTGTTTTGCCAAGCAGACAGTATAATCTTACGCCCCGAGTCTGTCATGACGATACCTTCGTCACCCTGCTTGATGAAATCTTTGATGGAAATCTGTTTTCTGTTGATTAAAGATAGAACCAATCTATCACCCAAATATGCTCGCAACTCCTCCATCATATCCAAAGATAAAGATGCACGCCCTGGTCTTAAAGTATGCATAAACCCTACGTATGGGTCTAAGCCAACAGTCTCCAAAGCCGATGTCATATCATTACATATAAGAGTATATACGAAAGATAACATCGCATTAATCGCATCTTTTGGTGGACGACGATTGCGACCTTCAAATACAAAATCTTCTTTCTGGTTTAGAAGAAGACGTGAGAATACACCAAAATAAGCAGTGGCAGCTTCTCCTTCTATTCCTCTCACACTATCTATAGATTCAGCATTCAAAACTCTTCTTTTGCATCGAAGCAGTTCCTCGCAAACACGTTCTATAGCCTCATCATCTCCATTGTCTCTAATAAAGCGACGCAAGATATTACGATAGTTTTGGATTTTTCCTCCTATGAAAAGTTTACTGAGATGAAGAGCATAGTTAGGTTCATCAGAATTCTTATATTGTGCTTTTCTCAGCAAAACGTTTCCCCTAGTCGGACCTTGCGAACGGCTGATATATCTTCCTTGTGGTGAAAGGAAGGTTAGAGAAACATTATTATCTGCACACAGTTTCATCAATCCTGGACTTGCCCCCATATAACCAAAAGTAATAATTTGCTCTATATTATGGATAGGAATACGGAATATCTCGTTTTGCTTCACAGATACCACAACATTCAACCCATCTTTACTTAGATAGGCTTCAGGTGTGGTCACGTATAATGTATTAAGTAATATCCTCATATAGATTCTTGTTTAAATAGGTTGATACTAGAGTACAATCACTCATTTCTGGCATACAGAGATTTACCAGAGAACAATTCTTGCAATGGTGCTGTTTGTTAGCTTTCGGCAAAAAACCGCTTTTAAATACCTCATGCATCTGACGGGCACATTGAACAGTCGTACTTCTTAATGATTCAGAAATAGAGACTGTTTCTCTATGTTTTACTTCATCATAATACAATGCACCGTATGGAATATGGATACCATACATTTCTTCGAGACACATTGCCTGGGCAGCCAATTGTACTTCATCTCTTTCATCAGGTTTATGATGACCTCTTTTATACTCCACAGGGTATGGTTTCCAATATCCTTTGTAGCGATTATGAGTTATAGCATCTTCTGATGAATCAGCAGGAATAAGTTCTACAGCATCAGTTACACCATATAGTCCTAATTCTTTAGAGGCTATATGGAGGGAACGAAGCGTGATAACATCACCATTCTTCTGACGATAGAAGGGATTATCTACATTCTTGTGTAGAATCTGCCCTTCTGTCGTCAGTTTATTTTCTGCCCATTGTTGCTCGATATGAATCAAAGCCCATTGTCGAGGACAGAACATAAAGTGCTGTATCCCCGACAACATGAGCATTTCGTCTTCAGTATACATGATGATACTAAATCAATTCTTCAACTGATACACCAAGATATTTCTCATCCAACTCCTCTTGGGTAGGAACAGTAACGTCATAATCGCCAAATGCACGCGGGAACTCTACTCCCTCTTTTAGTTTTACTCGAATAAGGTCAAATAATTGACCAGCTCTAGCATTACCTAAAGGAGAATCGTGTTTGAAGACAATCAAAGCTCTAGGGTTCATCTCTCCTCTTGCTGCAGAATGATCATTCTCAAAAGCATTAATAAGTGCCTGGAACAAGAGTTCTTTGTCTTCCTCTGAGAAGCCTGTCTTTGCAGCATCTGAAGCTGAGATAAAACCATGCATACGATAAAGTCCATAACTTACAGTATATTTATTACCAAAAGTATTATTCTTACTCTCATCACTCTCCTTTGTAATACAACAACGAGTAAGTGAATTTGATTTTGAGAAAATAGGATTAATAGAACGAGCAAAAGTAAACTGAACAGGACCGCGCACAACACCAAGTCCCTTTATTTTCTTCTTACTATTTGCTTTTTTCTTCTTTCCTTTCTCTTCAGTATCTTCCTCTTCGGCTTTCTCTTCACCAGTACTCATAACTGCACCAAAAGTACGAATATCAAAGTATTGTGCACACATTGCCTGTCTACCAGATTTGACAGCCTTCTTTTCTTCATTATTAGTCTTGTCTGCCTCATCTCTCTTCTCTTGAATCAGAGGATTCAAAATATTGCCCTCTCTGATGAAAATATCATATGGAGTCTTAAGCCCCTTGAGCAAGTGAATATAATTACGTACTTTGCGCTTGATGCACACATCTGACACCAACCCCTGATCAGTCTCTTCGTCTGTACGAGGCATGTTGTCGAAATCAGGGTCACCATTTGGATTTCCATCTCTAACGTCAAAGAGGAAAACGAACTCATAACGATTCTTTATTGCTTCCATATTAATTAATTGTTAAAATTATTACTATCATTGTTCATTTTGTTTGAATTTGTGTTATATTGGTAATAATATCCCAAAGCAAACTCTCCACGTTCCATTATTGAAAACTTATTTTGGGAAGTGACCAATTCGAGCAGCAATCTCAGTAATGGATTTACTGTATGCTCCTTTGGTTTTCTTCTCATAAACTGGTACATATTTTGTCAAGAGAATGCCCATAGTTCGCACAGGTGTATTTGATGCAGATGCAAAAAATCTATCCTTAATCGAACTATTTACTTCACCTTGCGCCTTAAACTGCAATTTGCAGATTAAGGCAAACAAACGTCCACACAGATATGCCTTACTGGCATTTTGTTCATCTAATTCATTCTTCATATTATACTTGTTTTTATTGTTTCTATTTAAAACTAATCGAATAACAGTTGATTTCTCCTCACTAAAGCAACCATATTTAGCCTTGTCATGCTCTATTTGACTTAATACACTTTGAAGTATCATCAACGGCAAAGATGTATTTGTTAGAGCAGCATGCCATAATATAGTTCCAACACGAGCTCTTGCCTTGAAGTCGTTCTGTGTAGGCTTAGCTTTCTTCTTAATACAATTATAAAGAATGATATTTATGCCTGGATAGTACACCTCACCATTTTTTATAGTTGCAATATCTTCAAACCATTGTTTTAGGTTGTTCTGATATTGAGAAACACTAACAGCCAGCCAATCTCTTACAGCAATTCGAGCTGCAGCAGAGGACAAAGTACAACAATAGAAATAGTTGTCTACTTCCGTTTCTGCTCTATGAGAATCACCAATAGCTACAGAGGAAAACATTTTTTTTATTCTTTCAACTGTAGGCTGGCAAATATCAGACCATGGGTCGATATTATCATCTGGCACCTTTGTCCAAAACAAGGCAACAGTATCGTCACTAATCTTTTGACGATTAGTATATTTGAACTCTTTCTCCTCCTTAGAATTGAGTGTTTCGATTCCATTTGTAGTAAGGAACTTAAGAGCTTCTATATAGTTTCTTGCACAGTTTGTACAAATGCCAGAATTGAGATTACCTTTCAAGCTGTAAGATTCAAAAGCATTGGTATTATATGAAACCAACATACTTCCTGCCATCTGACCTTTTGGTAATTTTACAGAACCATGCGACTCATCTAATATTGGATATTTGTTAGAACCACAAATTGCGCACAAACGATTGCCATTGTTTCTTTCACTCAACCCCTTCTCATATTTCTTTTTTATAGCATCATAAACGCATTGTAGAGAAACAAAGCGGATATGGGTTTCTTCAAGCATAAAGGTCATATTTCCACTTTTTTTAGCCTTAAATGCATCAATAGCCTTACTTACCTCCTGTGGTTTACTATAAAATAAAAAAACAGGAGCTAACTCTTGAATAGATTTATATTCCTCAAGCTTGTTGAAATATCGCTCAAATTTCTTCTCTACTTCTGTTAAAGTAGTAGAACCACTTATAGGTGTATGGTATCCCAACAAAGTTTCTTCAGGTTTATCAAGCAACAACCTAGCTTTCCCCTTTTTAGCTGATAGTTTTTCTGCTTCAATCATTATATCACAAGAAATCAACTGTTTGAAATTGCCCTCACTATCAATGACAATATCCCAACTACATTTTTCTGTACCTAAAGCATCGTGACCATTGTAAACTCTTTTGCCTAATTCTACTAATTCTGCGAACATAATTCCTCCTTTCTGTTAAAGTCATACAATATGCGATTAACTGAGTCTTCTAGTTTTGCACGTATATGAGATGTTGAAAGCATCTTTTCATTCAGCTCATCAGGACACACAAGCGTACTATTCTTTACGACAGCATTTGTCATATAGATTGGAGTCGCATTATGATCCTTATCGTACCAAATATCAAACAAAAGACTACCTATAGGATAGGTCAGATTAAGCTCTGTCGCTTTATCCACATCCTCTTGTGTAACAGGGAAGAAATCACAGGAAAACTCACGAGTACCCAAATAAGGCTGATGCCAACACTGACCTTTTTTCAAACGTCGGTTAAACATCTCACGATATTTGACTATTGGTTCACAAGCAGTTCTGCCTTCTTTTTTATCTCTGTTTTTGACCTTTTGAATATTATCTTCTGACATATAAATAACGGCCTCTATAATGTACTCTACATCTCGCAAAACGATGCTATTTCTCTGACAACGTTTGCTCATATCTAGTATGTCAATAGGCGTACCATTTTGTATGGAGCTAATTTCATTTCTCTTAATTGAAGAGAATGATATCGGCTTCAATATCTTGATACTTTTAACAACCCATTGAAACTCTGGTTTCCAAAGGATGCATTCCAATATGCCTCTTGCTGCAGACGGAGTCATACATGGATATGTCATGCGCTCCACTTTAAGCGCAGGTTGTGTAAAACAGGCATAGTCGCCTTTTACCCTTACTTTTACAATATTACTATCTATCATATGCAAAATATTTCTTCTTCGTTACTTAATCCAAAATCTTCCGAATAAGCACCACTCCAAACTTTTATTCCATTTGTAGTTTCTGCTATCTTATCGGAATTGTCACGTTCAAACTTGTTATACACTTGCACACAATATTGTGCTATTTGCTGATAATCTTTTCGAGAAAGATATTCTTTACTAGTAATCTCTTTATACAATTGCAAACTTTTCTCGTTATATCTATACACGAACAACGAGGTCGCACTACTATCAATAATTTGATATTTATCTGCTACATCCTGAAACATCAATTTTTCTCGTTTAGGAGTTATGGTGTCCTCAGGTGCATATAGCTTAACTATATCCGTATAGTATTCAGCATAGAAATCTGCATCAGTTAGTCGATTTTCATTATTGTGATAACATAACTGAGCAAATTGAGTGAAAGTTTTATACTCTGCAGAAGGCTGTCCTTTTTCCTCTAACTGAAACAAAAACACTTTGCCTTTTTTAAGCTTACCCTCTCTATTGCATCTTCCTGCCGATTGGATAATAGATTCCAATGGCGCAAGTTCACGAAATACTATAGGGAAATCCATATCTACGCCTGCCTCTATTAGTTGGGTAGAACACAGTATCAATTTCTCACCATTTTTAAGTTTACTTTTGACCTTATCAATAACAGCCATTCTATGCTTCTGGCACATGTTTGTTGATAGGTGAAGGACCTGCATATTGCCTTTTTCTTTTATACTATCAAACAGAGTCTTAGCTTTCTTCTTGGTATTGCATACAATGAGAACTGGCTCTTTTTCTTCACAAACTTTTTGTGCTATACTATCCATTGATTGGACTTCGTAGTCAGCAATCGGATAATATTCAACTCTTTTCGTGGCAGCAAATATGGCCGTAGGATTCTCAACCAATGGCACTATACGGTCAATACCTTTAAAGTCAGCACGGGTTTGAAAGTTCGGTTGCGTAGCAGTGCAAAACAAAATACTACAACGGCACAGATGCAACATATCGTTCAGTATCTTCATTGTACATTCTGCCAGATGAACTGGTAATGTTTGTATCTCGTCAAAAATGACAATTGAATCCTGCAGATTATGCAATTTCCTACATTTCGATCGCTGGTTCGAAAAGAGAGACTCAAAAAACTGCACTGTCGTTGTAACGACAATGGGATAATCCCAGTTTTCTGCCGCTAATTGTTTTGGGTCTTTGCAATAAAACTCTTCTTCTCCACTTTCTTTTCCTTCATAGATAACATTTGAGTGATGCTCTAATATAACATCATGTTCTTTGAAAATTGATTTCAATTCCTTTACAGTTTGATCAATGATGCTAAGAAAAGGCAGGACTATGACAATGCGCTTAATATTTGAATGAACTTTTGCATGATGTAGAGCCCAATTCAAACTGCACAATGTCTTTCCCATACCAGTAGGCAACGTCATAGAGAAGCATCCTTGAGGTTGCGCTGCAAGACTCTGTGCATACAATCTCACCTCTGTTCTGAGCTTGTTTAGTGAAGATTCAAGAGAAAAAGAACTCAACTTATGATTTAATGCATCTAAAAGCACATCTACGTCAAGGGATAACTGCGAGCGTGCATCATATTGTTCTTTTTCAAAATATCGCTCAGTATCAAGACTATCTGCATCAACAAGAGAACTATATAGCATTCGTACAAACAGTTCTTTGGTTGTATTTTCCTTTATTCTATTAAAAGAAGAATTATCACAAGGAGGAATACATAGGCCATCTTTTTTTAACGCACACAGCACATCAAGCCATTTACTCTCTTCTTTTCCACATTGGTTGAAAGTTTCGAACATAGCATCTCTATTGGGCAATCCTGCATGATGCCCAAAGACAGGAAAAGCAACATTGACTAACTTGTCCATTCTTGCCATATAAGCTCCCCATTTTGCATGAGGTTCTTTTTCTCCTTCTGCTCTAATATATTTCTGAAATCCTTTACTATATTTTCCGACATCATGTAACAAACCACAATATGTATACACGTCAACATATTCACCAGATAAAGCGAACGACTTCATCATTCGAGCAACACCTTCGCTATGCTGTTTCATCGTTTGCAGTTCGCCATAACAGTTTTCGGAATGGGCTATGTATAAAGCCCCCTCCGTATCTTGTTTTAGCGTAGATTTACAATCAATATTTTCCATATCAGCATTTGTCTTCATTGCTACTATTAATATAAAAAAATCAACCAATAAAAGTTTTTAAAACTTCTTTTGTAGCCTTGGCAATCTCTTTCGCCTCCTGATAGCACCCATCAATTTCTTCATAGGTGTACACATTCCGAGCCTCAGCGATGCTTTCGGTTGCAACCTCTTCGAACATATCGAAGACAATTTGTTCATTATTATTTTGCTTCATATCTAACACTATTAAGAATTCGTATTTCCATGTTCGAGTATCACCCAAACACCAGCATTCACTCTTCCTTCATGTCTAATTATTCCCGCTTTTTGTAATACAGATAAGTCACGTTCTATGGTACGTTGCGTTACCGACATTGTTTCCGACATTTCCTTACCCGTAACAAAGGGATTTTCCTTAATCATAGAAATGATATTTAACTGGCGCTCAGATAGTTCGCTTTCCGACATGTTTCCGACATTTGTTTCCGACATGTCTCCGACATTTACACCGACATCCCCGCCACGCTCTGCGATAACTTCATCTATCGTCTTGCGCTGAACAATCGCCATCACGCCACCTCCATTTTCTTCTATCGTTGGCAATGGCAAGCTGGCACGTTCAAACTCCTCGGCAATCTTCTTGAAACCACGTCCCCATGACTCTACAAAGCCTGCTTTGTAAAAAACATTAGCAATATTGTGATTACGAGGATAAGAAGAATGCTTCTGCATTAAGGCTGCAGGAGTCAACTCTTTCGGCAACAAACCATAGTTCCACAATTCTATACTGCGGTCGTAGATACGCATCTGGATGGCAGGGCCGGTATAAGCCTTATGCGAAATGGCATTGTATATCAACTCTCGTAATGCCTTATCAGGGATCTCCAACTGCTCTATGCGCTGCAATCCCTCGTAGTGAATAGGCGAAAATAGATACTTGGTTCGGAGTACTTCCATCACCCTACTTGCCATCTGAATCAGGTTGCCTTCTATCACATCTTGAATTATCAAATCGCTCTCATCTGTATGAAAACGTCCAATTTTGAATACCGCAGATGGAAAGAACTGACCAACATGCTTTCCGAAAAGCAAAATGGCAGCATTCTTCAATTCACCTTCCCTGGTAAACAAGCCAAGATTACGCAATACATGCTCTGTGGACGAATTGACCTCTGATTCATCCATACGACCTGCCTTGATGCCACATTGCAAGAAATAGTCAATCGCATTGCGGTCAATATCATCAAGAGTTGCACCATAAACAGGAATATCGTCCCATGAATGCCCCATCTTCTCCATAATGAATTGCTGCAAAGCAAGCCCTTTGAGTTCTTGCTTGGTAGAACCACTACGATAATGATACGTACCTTTATAGGCTATCGGCATATTACTTGGTGAGACCACAATCTCTATGTACTCTTTATCACCTTCCATAAGAAGGTTTACATCTTCTACGATGCCCAAATAATTAACTATCTTGTTAGGAATATCTTCCAACAATCGTTTGGCATCAGATAAACCGATTACTTCTTTCTGGTCGTTTACACCGATATAAATACGTCCACCTTGGGCATTGGCGAAACCACATATCCATTTCAGATATTCATCACGCCATGATTCCTTATATTCAATATTTTGACTTTCATTCTGCATATTTTATTCCTCCATACTTTTGATGATTGAATTGACTCTCTTCTCCCTTCCCAATGTCTCAGGAAATGCATAGTGGCCATTACCTATTTCACGAGGATTAGGCTCTATATGCTCGGCATACCATGCACGTTTATACTCGGTGGTGATGATGCCGTAATCTCTGGCGGCAATGATGGAAGCGGCGAGAGAGGCGCCATACAGTTCCTTGATGTCTATCATCTCTTCCAGCGTTATCAACTCTCGCTTCCTGGAACCCAACTCTTCAATAAGCGCCAATTTGGGAAGAAGGAAGAAACTGGCAAAGAG
>ULTW01005877.1_pt1 | contig 11613 bp, 9 predicted proteins | sample 1957961 | NCBI WGS metagenome assembly ULTW01 (sample SAMEA4835744, study PRJEB28245) | human gut metagenome | biome: gut microbiome; material: fecal sample | place: Denmark | collected 2008 | reverse complement strand
AAATTATCTAAAATTTATTTCATGATGCGTTCTACGTCCTGGATGGTGCGGTTGAACGGACCATTGTGCTCCAGCTTGATGGTGCACATGGCAGCCGCAAACTTGCCAGCCTCGGTAGGAGTGGCGCCCTGCAGACGCTTGTAGAGATAACCGGCAGAATAGGTGTCGCCGCATCCGGTAGCATCCACCACCTCGTGAGGCGGATAGGCAGGAATCTCATAGAAGGTATCATCCACATAGACGAGCGAACCCTCGCTGCCCAGCGTGATGATTACCTCGGTAACTCCCCACGAATGTATCAGCTTCGCAGCCTCGCGTGGCTCCTTCAGCCCCGTGATGGTCTCCATCTCCGTCTCGTTCACCTTCAGATAGTAGGTGTTCTTCAGCACTTCCAGCTTATCCTTCCAGTCTATCGGATACACCTTCTCGTCTCTCACCTCGCGCAGATAGCCCTGCACGTCGATGGAAACCCTTCCGCTGCGCGAGAGGAATTCCACTACCTCCGGCGAGAAATCATCGCTCAGCAGGCTTCCCAGGTGATAGACCTTTGCCTCCACGTGCTCCAGCTGTCTGATGGTGAATGGATCAGCCTTGGCAAGCACACGCTGCTTGCGCTCGTTCTGGTTTTCTCCGTAGATATTCTCGAAGAAGACGGTATTGCGCGATGGGTTGAGGGTTACTTCTATGCCCGCCTGGCGCATCTTTTCTACAGGCTCAGTTTCTGTTGGGTCCATTGCCGTGATGAGCGAAAAGCTCACATCCTTGGGCAGTTGGTTGATGGCGTAGGCGAAGTAGAACGATGTGCCGCCAGCCATGTAAACAGTTCTGTTTGGGGTAACTATCTTGTCTTTGGTTACGTGCCCTATACAACAAATATCTTTCATCTATTTCTATTTTAAACGGGTGCAAAGGTACAAAAAAACTTCGAGTTAGATTTGGTTTTTTACCTTAAATTCTGCTTTTGTTGCAAATATTTAGAAGAAAAGGGCGTTTTTCTTTTGTGATGTTCTTATTTTAATGTACCTTTGCAGCTGAATTTAGTAAACTGAACATTATCACGAGAAAAGATTGAAACTTATATTATGTGGTTTGATCATTTAATCAACGTGCATTCGGCGGTGCAAGGCATCGTCATTCTTTCATTGATTTGTACCTTAGGTCTTGCCCTGGGCAAGATTCATGTCAAGGGAATCTCCCTCGGCATAGCTTTCGTATTCTTTGTGGGCATCGTGGCGGGCCATCTCGGACTCTCCATCGACGAGAACATGCTGGAGTTTGCCGAGAGCTTCGGACTCACCATGTTCGTGTATGTGCTGGGTCTCTATGTGGGTCCCAACTTCTTCGGTTCGATGCGCCACGAAGGCATCTCGCTCAATCTCTGGAGCCTGGCAGTCATCGCCGTGGGCACCGTATTCTCGCTTGCCCTGTGCCTGGTGCTGCCCGTGAGCCTGCCCGATATGGTGGGCATTCTCTGCGGTGCCACCACCAATACGCCGGCGCTGGGTGCTGCCCAGCAGGCGCTGCAGCAGCTGGGATTGCCTAGCGGCGGAGCAGCCCTGGGCTGTGCGGTAACCTATCCTCTGGGCGTTGTGGGCGTCATCCTGGCGATGATGTTCCTGCGCAAGCTCTTCGTAAAGCCTGAGGACCTGGAGATCCGACGTGCCGATGAGGATGACCATACATCCATCGGACAGTATATCATCGTAAACCCGGCTCTCAACGGCAATACCATCGCCGAAATTTCGATGATGACCCATCGCAAGTTCATCATCTCCCGTGTATGGCGAGGTGAGCAGGTCATCGTTCCTGAGGCTGATACCGTGCTCCATACCAACGATAATGTGCTCGTGGTTACCAATAAGGATGAGGCATCTGCCATGCAGATTCTTTTCGGAAAGAAGGTGGATAAGGAGTGGAATAATGATAAGGTGGACTGGAACGCCATTGATGCCAAGTTGGAAAGCCGTATCATCGTGATGACTCGTCCGGGACTCAACGGCAAGCGACTGGGAAGCCTGCAGATGCGCAATACCTATGGCGTGAATGTGAGCCGAGTGCTGCGTGGTGATATCCGACTGCTGGCTACCGACGACCTCCGTCTGCAATATGGCGACCGCCTGACGGTGGTGGGCGACCCTACGAGCATCGACCATGTGGAGCAGTTCCTGGGCAATGCCGTGAAGACGCTCAACGAGCCTAACCTGGGTGCCATCTTCCTGGGTATCATTCTGGGACTCGCCGTGGGAACCATTCCGCTGAATATTCCGGGAATGACGGCTCCCGTACGTCTGGGTATTGCCGGTGGTCCTATCGTAATGGGTATTCTGATTGGTGCGCTGGGCCCTAGAGTGCAGTTCATCTCTTATATGACGCGTAGTGCGGGACTGATGCTCCGCGAGCTGGGTCTTGCCCTGTATCTGGGCTGTCTGGGTCTGTCGGCTGGTGGACAGTTCTTCGAGACGGTGGTTCGTCCCGAGGGTTTGATGTGGGTAGGCATCGGTTTTCTCATCACGGTGGTTCCGGTTATCATAGTGGGCTTCATCATCCTGAAGACCAAGAAGTACGATTTCGGCAGCATCTGCGGCATTCTCTGCGGCAGTATGGCGAATCCGATGGCGCTTACCTATGCCAACGAGACCCTGGATGGCGATACGCCTAGCATCAGCTATGCTACGGTTTATCCGCTCGGCATGTTTATCAGAGTCATCATCGCCCAGGTCATCATCATGTTCTTCGTGTAAATATTGTTAATCCTGCGGATTTCTATCCGTAAAAATATTAGAAAAGGCTGATTTCAGTTAGAAATCAGCCTTTCTCTTTATAGTTATTTTCTTACCCGTCAGGGGATGTTCGAAGGTAATCTCCTCGGCATGTAGATGCAGTCGGGCAGCCTTCTCGTTGCCGTAGAGCGGATCGCCCAGGATGGGAGCATTCAAACCCTCCTGATGGGCACAATGCACGCGCAGCTGGTGGGTTCTACCCGTCTTGGGATAGAGGGCGATGCGGAGATGTGAGCCGTCGATGCGCTCCAGAATTTCATACTCCGTAATGGCCTCCTTGCCCTGCTCGTGATTCACGGTCTGGCGGGGGCGATTCAGATAATCGGGCAGCAGCGGAAGGGAGATGATTCCCTTTTCCGGAATCTCCTTTTCCGAAATGTCTTTTCCTGAAATCTCCTTTCCCGAAATCTCTTTTTCTGAAATGATGGCGATGTATTTCTTCTGCACCCGATGGTTCAGAAACTCCTTCTGTAGGCGATGATAGGCAAATTCGGTCTTGGCGATGATCATCAGTCCGCTGGTCGCCATGTCCAGCCGGTGAACGATGAGCGGACCGGTTGCTTCGGGATATTTCCGTCTCATCAGCGCATAGACCGACGGCTGGGCTGCATCTTTCCCCGGAACAGACAGCAAACCTTCGGGTTTGTGGATGACCGCAATTTCTCTATCCTCATAAAGTGTTTCCACCTTATTATATATAGATAGGTTGGCGGCTGCCGGTTCGAAGGTAGAAGCAGGCAGCATCCAATGCAGTATCGGCTTGCACTTGCCGTTGCAGGCAGGATAGAACTGCAGGTGGTGACGGATTTCCTCCTTCGGGCTTTCTCCCCACCAGAACATAGCCATCTGCAGCGGTTTGTAACCATGCTGGTAGGCATATTGCAGCAGTTTCGGTTCGCAGCACTCGCCACTTCCGGCAGGCGGCACCATCTTCAGGGCTGCAATCCTGCTCGTAGCTATCGCCGCCTGCGGATACTCCTTCAGGGCTTCATCTCTGAAAATCTCCAGCAGATCCTTGCTCTCTCCCTCCTGGTTCAGCATTCTGAACTGCGAGAAAAGCCATTGCTGCAGGGCATCAGAGAGTTGCTTGCGCAGCTGCTTCAGCCTCAGTATATTCTCCTGATAATCCTCAAATTCCGTTTCCAGGGCAGTCTTTTCCGAGAGCGATTTCTTCAGTCGGCGCAGTTCAGCCTTCATAAACTGGCTTTCCCTGATCATCTCCGCCTCTTCCGCTTCTGATAGGTTTCCTGCCTCTCTGCGGCTGTCACGCTTTGCCTTCGCTTCCTTCATCTTCTCCTGATAGGCGGCGATGGTACGCTTCCGCTCCTCCTGCAGTTGCCGGATCAGGGTTCTGGCTTCCTTCATCCTTTCATCCTTCTCCAGGTGGCTGATGCTCTGGTTGATACGTGAGATTTCCGCCTCGTGAGTCTTGAAGTAGCCGTCGGGCTGCAGGTAGTCGAATACGGCAGGCACGAAGTCCTCCCAGTCGCTTCTTCCGCCAATCTGTCCGCTGTAGGCTGCCAGGTATCCCCATTTCGGAGCCTCGCTATCGGCAGCTGGGTATCCCCATTTTGGGACATCGGTATCTGTTTTTACATTTTCTACGATGAGCACGCCAAACATTTTGCCGCGCGCAATCTCTTCCTGCCAGTCTTCTCGTCTGGCAAGCATCTCCTGCACTTCCCTGCACGCCTGGATGCAGAGCGGATGCGGTTCGTAATCCAAAGGATTGTTCATCCTTGCAGGAACATTTTCTGAAGTATGATGGAATGGATGGAAAATCATGCTGCAAAGGTACAAAAAAAATGCAGAAGTCTTGGTTTATCCACAGAAAAATCTTACTTTTGCACCATTAAAGGAAAAATTAAGATATGCAAACGAAAAATAACAATATATTCTACCATCTGGTAGCCTTCCTGACGGTGGCGATCTGGGGAACCACCTTTGTTTCCACCAAGGTGCTGATGCTGAACGGGCTTTCTCCTGCTCAGATCTTCACCCTGCGTTTCAGCATCGCCTACGTGCTGATGCTGGCGTTCAATCATCGCCGTCTCTTTGCCGATTCCTGGCAGGATGAGGCTAAGATGGCGCTGCTGGGCATTACGGGCGGTTCGCTCTATTTCTGCAGCGAGAACGAGGCGATGAACTTTACCACCACCACCAATACCTCGCTCATCGTCTGTTCGTGTCCGCTCTTTGCCACCCTGCTGGTTCGTCTGGTCTATAAGGATTCCAACCGCATTCATATCGTCCAGCTGCTGGGTTCTCTTCTGGCATTTGTGGGTATGATCATCGTGGTATTGAACGGCAGGTTTGTGCTTCATCTTTCTCCGGTGGGCGATGCATTGGCGTTTACGGCGTGTATGTGCTGGGCGATTTATTCGCTGCTGATGAAGTCAACCACGGGCGATTACAGTCCTGCATTCATCACCCGCAAGGTGTTTTTCTATGGTGTTCTTACCATCTTGCCTTATTATATCTTCATTCCGGGTTTTCCTCCGCTCGAGGTATTCACCCGTCCCCAGGTATTCGGCAATCTGCTCTTTCTGGGCTGCCTTGCCTCTATGATCTGCTTCCTTACGTGGAACTGGTGCATCTCGAAACTGGGAACGGTAAAGGCTACCAACTGGGTCTATTTCAACCCGATAACCACGATGATTTTCGCCTCATGGGTGCTTGGCGAGCAGATTACCCCCTATTTCCTGGCGGGTGCTGCCTGCATTCTGATAGGAATGTATGTGGCTGATAAGAAAACGAAAGGGGAGCAGTAATCTCTGTCACTCATCCGATTGGCGCCTTATCTCTGAATGACGATGTCGCCTTTCTCTTAACGACGATGCAAAGGTACGGCTTTTTTTCTTCCCTTCAGATACCCCCTCCGTAAAAACTGTGATAACTGTAATTGTGATAGCTGTGATCACTCTTGATGCACTGAAACAGTGCATCAAGGTTGATGTCCGAATGATGGTAGGATTTCTATCTTCATATTCTCCTTGTCGTATCGAATGCCATCTCGCTCTATGAAGCGGGAGAGGGAGCCAGCTTGGGAGAGCTCTCTTGGTGTGCCTATGCTGAGATGACCGGGCTCCATCAGCCAGAGGCTGTCGGCTAGCTGCAGCGCCAGCTCTACATCGTGAGTGGAGAGCAGGATTGCCTTGTGCTGCTCGTGTGCCAGGCGGCGGAGCATCTGAAGGGTTTCTACCTTGCTGGGGAAATCGAGGAAGGCGGTAGGCTCGTCGAGAATGATGATGCGGGTCTGCTGGGCAAGCGCTTTGGCTATCATCGTCTTCTGGCGCTCGCCATCGCTCAGCTCGGAGATGTTGCGCTGGGCGAGGTGGCGGATGCCGACCTGATGGATGGCTTCATCTACTATCTGCTGATCTGCCGGAGTAAGGGTGCCCCAGAAATTGGTGTAGGGAGACCTGCCGATGCCTACAATCTCCTTGACAGACAGCTGGGGAACATCGATGCGGGAGGTGAGAACCACGCCGATCTGACGGGCTAGCTGCTGCGCCGGATAAGCGGAAAGAGGCTGATCCTGAAGAAGAATTTCGCCATCCAGGGCTGGCTGGAAACCGCAAAGGGTTCTGAGCAGGGTGGATTTGCCCACTCCGTTGGCGCCGATGAGGCAGGTGAGCTCGCCCGGATGCAGGGAGGCTGAAACAGCAGAGGCTATCACCCGGAGCTGATGCTTCGGACGATAGCCAATGCTTAGATTCTTGAATGTAATGCAGGATTCCATCAAAAATATTTTTCCTTGTTGTTTTCGGACCTGTGATTCCTGGAATGCAGGAATTACTTAGCTGCCAAAACCTCAACCTCTACGAGTGCGCCCTTAGGCAACTTCTCTACGGCTACTGCTGAGCGAGCTGGATATGGCTGGCTGAAGAACTCGGCATAAACCTCGTTCATGGCAGCGAAATCGTCCATGCTGTTCAGATAAACGGTAGTCTTCACTACGTGAGAAAGATCGGTGCCGGCTGCCTTCAGAATGTTCTGGGCATTGGTGAGGCTCTGACGAGTCTGCTCCTTGATGCCACCCTCTACGAAGTTGCCTGTTGCAGGGTCGATAGGAATCTGACCTGATGCAAATACGAAACCGTTTACTTCGATCGCCTGGCTATATGGACCGATAGCTGCAGGCGCATTGTCTGTATGAATTGCGTTCATGATAATTGATGTTTTATAATTAATAACTTATATTCTATTCACTATATTCTTTCAGAAAATGTTCTCTCAGAAAATGTTCATTCAGAAGAAATCTATATGATCCAGAGATGGAAGCCCTTCTGTTCCAGGGCATTCTTGATTTCCTTGACGTGGGCGGAGTCGCGGGTCTCCATGGTGACACGGAGCACGCAGGCATTCACCTTGTTGCGGTTGGCAGAACGGTCGTGATGAACTCCCGTGATGTTGCCGCCCAGGTTTGCAATGACGGAGGCTACCTCTACCAGCTCGCCCGGCTTATCGTCCAGCTCCATCTCGATGGTGCAGAGACGTCCGCTCTTTACCAATCCACGGTTGATGACGCGGTTCAGGATGGTAACATCGATGTTACCGCCGCTTACCACGCAGATGGTCTTCTTGCCCTTCACCGGTACCTTGTTGTACATCACGGCAGCCACACTGGCTGCTCCGGCTCCTTCTGCCACCATCTTCTCGCTCTCGAGGAGCTTCAGGATGGCTGCGCAGATCTCATCCTCGCTTACGGTGACGATTTCATCCACATAGTTGGAGCAGGTTTCGAAGGTAATCTTTCCCGGTTCCTTCACGGCGATGCCGTCGGCTACGGTTGCCACAGATGGCAGCTTCTCCTGCTTGTGGTCGTGGAGGCTCTGAACCATGCTGGCTGCTCCCTCTGCCTGGACTCCATAGACCTTGACGTTGGGGTTGAGCGACTTGATGGCGAAAGCGACTCCCGAAATCAGTCCGCCGCCACCTACCGGTACTACCACAGCTTCTACATCAGGCAGCTGGTCGAGGATTTCCAGTCCGATGGTTCCCTGTCCGGCAATCACCTTCTCGTCATCGAAAGGATGCACGAAGGTATAGCCGTGCTCATCCCTCAGCTGCAGCGCCTTCTGGTAAGCGTCATCATAGACGCCCGGAACCAGGCAGACCTCTGCACCCAGACGCTTGGTAGCCTCTACCTTGGAGATAGGGGCACCTTCGGGCAGACAGATGAGGCTCTTCACTCCCATGGCGGTAGCGCCGAGAGCCACACCCTGTGCGTGGTTGCCTGCCGAACAGGCAATCACACCCTTCTCCTTCTCTTCCTGAGAGAGTTGAGAAATCTTATAGTATGCACCTCGAATCTTGAACGACCCCGTCTTCTGGAGGCATTCCGGTTTCAGATAAACATCACTATCTGGGTTGATTCTCGGTGTGTGAACCAGCTCAGTTTTTCTAATCACGTGGCTCAGCACGAAGCGGGCCTTGTAGAAATCGTCAAGTTGTAACATAATCGTTGATATGCTTTAATTCTGTTATCTGTCAGGATGATAGTTCCTGAGTGATTTTTGACTGCAAAGATACTCTAAAAGGAAGAAAACACAAAATATTTCAATTTAATTTTTGTTATTCCCCTCAAGTTTCCTTAGTGGTTGGAGTAAGTATGTGGGGGCGATGGCCTGCTACATGCCGAAGTGCTCCAGTGCCGCAGCTACGCCATCTTCCTCATTCGAGAGGGTGATGTAGTCGGCATCGGCTCTTACTTCCGGGGCAGCATTTGCCATGGCTACTCCCATGCCGGCAAGCTTGAGCATGCTCAGGTCGTTGTAGCCGTCACCGAAGGCTATCATATCGGCAGGGGTGAGATTGATCTTCGCGAGGAGTCTTCTCAGCGACTGCGCCTTGTCGATTCCCTTAGGCACCAGCTCGAGGAAGAATGGGGCAGAGCGGAATACATCCATCTTATCGCCCACCATATCCAGCAGTTCCTGTTCAGCCTTGAGCATATCCGATGGGTCGCCCGTCATGAGGAGCTTGGTAGGATGAGGCTCCAGGGCTTCGAGCAGATTCTCTACCTTGCAGATGTTCATCTTGTTGATGCGCGATTCTTCCTTCACATACTGATCGTCTGGCATCTCGGTGATGATCTCATTGCCGGCATAGCCCAGCAGGGCATGGTTCTTCTCTCGCGCGTACTTATATAATACAGGGATTACCTCATCTGGCAGAAACTGGGTGAAGAGTTTCTCGCCGGTCTGGGCGTTCACGATATTTCCACCATTATAGGAAAGGATATAGCCCCCTCGCTTCTGCAGTTCCAGGCATTCTGCCACCGGCTCGATGCCGTATGTAGGGCGACCGGATGCAAGGATGATGACGGCTCCCTGGCTGGCAGCCTGGAGCAGCGCTTCGCGGGTTTTCGGAGTAACCACCTTGTCGTGGTTGGTCAGGGTGCCATCCAGGTCGAGTGCGATGGCACGGTAAGGAATCTGTTTTGCTTTTTCCATTGTTCTATGTGATTCTTTGTTTTTTATGCGTGCAAAGATACAATAATATTCTGAAAAATGGGAAGTAAAGTGTATTTTTGCTAATTTTGTTCCCAAAAAGGTGGTCATTTAAACGAAATGACTCTGTTTTTATCAGTGCTAAATGGTTTTTGAACGATAAGCACCCATCTTTTATTGTTTGTTTTACACTATATTCGAAAATTATTGTTATCTTTGCACCGCAAATCATATAACAATAATAAATTTTAAACCTATCAATATGAAGAGATTTATTTCTGCAGTACTTCTCTCTGCCGCCGTGGTTATGCCTACGATGGCGCAGAAGCAGAAGACATTGAGCAATGGCTATCCATTCACTCAAGTACCATTTACCAGTGTGAAGATTTCACAGAACACCTTCTGGGGTGCCCGACTGAAGGCTGCCCGCGAGGTAACCGTGCCATTGGCTTTCAGCAAGTGCGAGAGCGAGCATCGTTACAAGAACTTCGAGATGGCTGCCTATACCTTGCAGCATCCTAACCACCCGGGCTTGAACACCAAGGAGTGGGATGTAAGCAAGTTTATGGGCTTTTCTTTCGATGATACCGATGTGTATAAGACCATCGAAGGTGCCAGCTACATCCTCCAGACTTATCCTGACAAGAAGTTGAAGGCTTATATTGACAGCGTGCTCGATGTAGTAGCTGCAGCCCAGGAGCCAGATGGCTATCTCTATACAGCCCGTACCATCAACCCGAAGCATCCACATCAGTGGTCGGGAAATAAGCGATGGGTCAAGGACGAGGATTTGAGCCACGAGCTTTACAACCTCGGTCACATGGTAGATGCAGCCTGTGCTCACTATCAGGCTACGGGTAGCACCAAGTTCCTGAACATCGCCAAGCGCTATGCCGATTGCGTGGTAAAGGAAGTGGGACCTAAGGTAGGACAGGCTACCATCGTTCCTGGTCATCAGATTGCCGAGATGGCTTTGGCTCGTCTCTATACCTTGACCGGTGAGAAGAAATATCTGGATGAGGCTAAGTATCTGCTCGATTATCGTGGCAAGACTCATATCCGCAACCCATATTCTCAGAGCCAGGCTCCTATCCTGGAGCAGAAAGAGGCGGTAGGTCATGCGGTGCGTGCCGGATATATGTATGCCGGTATTGCAGATGTGGCAGCTCTGACCAAGGATTCTGAATACATGCAGGTCATCGACCGAATCTTCGAGAACATCGTTGGTAAGAAATACTATCTTACAGGTGGTGTAGGTGCCCGCCATGCAGGTGAGGCTTTCGGTGATAACTATGAGTTGCCAAACATGACTGCCTATAACGAGACCTGTGCAGCCATTTCTATGGTTTATCTCTTTGAGCGCATGTTCCTGCTTCACGGCGAGAGCAAGTATATCGACTGTTTGGAGCGTAGTCTGTATAATGGTGTCATTTCTGGTATGAGTATGGATGGTGGTCGTTTCTTCTATCCTAACCCATTGTCTAGCGATGGCAAGTATGCCTTCAATGCAGATAACAACACTACCCGCCAGCCTTGGTTTGGATGTGCCTGCTGCCCAAGTAATCTGAGCCGCTTCATCCCTTCTGTTCCTGGCTATCTCTATGGCGTGAAGGATAACAATATCTACGTTAACCTCTTTGCCGGCAATACATCTACCATCAAGGTAAATGGTAAGGATGTGGTTCTGGAGGAGACTACCGAGTATCCTTGGAATGGCGATATCAAGATTGCTGTGAAGAAGAGTGGTGTGAAGAATGCCAATCTCCTGGTTCGTATTCCAGGATGGGTTCGCAACCAGGTGGTGCCTAGCGATCTTTACAAATATAGCGATGCCGAGAGACCAGCTTATAGCGTAACCGTAAATGGCAAGGCTGTAGAGGCTGACCTCGATGCCAACAAGGGTTATCTCCCTGTCAAGAACATCAAGAAGGGTGATGTCATCCGCATCCATTTCGATATGCCGGTGCGTACTGTGGTTGCTAATGGCAAGGTGGCAGATGATAAGGGTAAGGTTGCCGTAGAGCGTGGACCATTGATATATTGCGCTGAGGCTGTGGATAATCAGAACGAGCCAGTGCTCCGTGCCGTAATGGCTAAGAAGCCTGCTTTCTCGCTGGTAGATAACTACAGCATCGAGAACACAGAGACCAAGGGTGCTCCAGCCTTCTCAGTAAAGGCTATCCAGACCTCTTCTCAGGTGCTCGACCAGGCTGCTGATGGCACCGTTTCTGTCAAGAACCAGAAACTCACCCTGATTCCTTACTATGCCTGGAATCATCGTGGTGCCAACCAGATGAACGTCTGGTTCTATCAGAACTTGAATGTATTGGATAAGTAACTGAACTTTCGCATGTGGTTCAAGAACGGGCTGAAGGCCC
>ULTW01041778.1_pt1 | contig 11682 bp, 6 predicted proteins | sample 1957961 | NCBI WGS metagenome assembly ULTW01 (sample SAMEA4835744, study PRJEB28245) | human gut metagenome | biome: gut microbiome; material: fecal sample | place: Denmark | collected 2008 | reverse complement strand
TGTCCGTCCATTAAATTTAAAATTTATTATATTTTATATTATTTGTAGATTGGCAAATTTGGCCATTAGTCTTTTGTGTCCTACTTTGTCAAAGTTTATATCCACTTTTAAATCGTCGCCTTCTTTTTCCACATAGTTTATTATTCCTTCTCCAAATTTCTTGTGGAACACTCTAACACCTGCTTGATATTGTGATAAATCCACAGTACTTTCAGATTTTTTATTTAGGTTAGTCAAGAAACTTTCTGGTGTTCTAAAGTTATATCCACCTGTTGATGTTTTTTTACTTTTTTCTATTCCTGATGAAGTCATATCATTCATTTTATATGTTGTAACTTTTGATGATTTGCCATATTCCCACTTGTAAGTACTATCTGAATATGAATCATTATCTTTAAATGTATCTTCATATCCTTGCAGATATTCCTTTGGTATTTCTTCTATAAATCTTGATGCTGCATTGTATGTTGTTGAGCCAAAGATTGTTCTTTGTTTTGCACATGTTAAAAATAAATATTGTCTTGCCCTTGTTATTCCAACATAGCATAATCTTCTTTCTTCTTCTAATTCTTTAGGTTCTCCTATTGATTTGTATCCTGGGAATATTCCTTCTTCCATTCCGACTAAAAATACCACTGGAAATTCAAGTCCCTTTGCACTGTGTAATGTCATAAGAGTAACAGAATCTTCTTCGTCTTCCATTCCATCTATATCGCTTGATAAGGTTATTCCCTCCAAAAATTCTCCTAATGAATTTTCAGCACTTTCTTCCTCAAATTCCATTGCTACTGTTAAAAATTCCTCTAAGTTCTGTATCCTTGTTTCTGCTTCTACTGAATTTTCATTTTCTAATGCTTTTGTATATCCTGTTTTATTTAATGTTTCTTTTATTAATTCTGATATTTTTAATTCATCCTTTTTAGCCATTAAATATTCCATTTGCTCTATAAAATCTCTTGTGTTTACAAATACTCTATTTAATCCAAAATCTGCCGCATTTTTTATTATTTCATACATTGATATATTACTTGAATCTGATAATTTTGAAATATTATCTATACTTGTCTTTCCAACACCTCTTTTAGGTTCATTTATTATTCTTTTCAAGCTCAAATTATCTGATGGATTATATATTAGTCGTAAGTACGCAATAATATCTTTTATTTCTTTTCTCTCATAGAATTTTAATCCGCCTATAATTTTATATGGTATATCTTCTCTTCTTAAAATATCTTCTATTGCTCTTGATTGTGCATTCATTCTATAAAGAACTGCAAAATCTGAATATTTTAAATATTCTTCTCTTCTTAGCCTATTTATTTGTTCTACTACATATGTCGCCTCATCATATTCATTATCTCCACAGAAGAAATTTGGCAATTCTCCTATATCATTTTCTGTCCATAGCTTTTTCTCATATTTTACAACATTATTTTTAATTACGGCATTTGCTGCATTTAATATATTTCCTGTACATCTATAATTTTGTTCTAGTTTTATTATTTTAGTTCCAGGAAAATCTTTTTCAAAGTTTAATATATTAGAAATATCAGCTCCTCTAAAGCTATATATTCCTTGGTCGTTATCTCCCACGACTGTGATATTTCCGTATTTTGCTGCAAGCATTGTTACAAGTGTAAATTGTGATTTATTTGTATCTTGATACTCATCAACTAATATATATTTAAACTTATCATTGTAATACTCTAATACATCTGGATTTTCTGCCAATATTTTTATTGTTAAGTTTATTATATCATCAAAGTCTACTGCATTATTTTCTTTTAACTTTTGTTGATACATTGCATATACTCGTGCAATTTTCTCTTTCCTATAATCTCCTCCTGCTCTCATCGCATATTGTACAGGTTCTAACATTTCATTTTTAGCATTTGAGATTTCCGAAAGTACTGCTCTATCTGTAAACATTTTATCATCTATATCTAATGATTTTAAACATTCTTTTACAAGTGTTTTTTGGTCTGATGTATCAAATATAATAAAACTTTTTTCATATCCAATTCTATCTATAAAATTTCTTAATATCTTAACACAAATAGAATGGAATGTACCCATCCATATTTCTTTAGCTGCTTCTCCAACTAATGTTTCTACTCTTGATTTCATTTCATTAGCTGCTTTGTTAGTAAAAGTAATAGCTAATATGTTCCATGGTTTTATATTTTTTTCATTTAGTAAATATGCTATTTTATGTGTTAATACCTTTGTTTTTCCGCTTCCCGCACCTGCTATAACTAAGCATGGTCCATCAGTATTTATTACTGCTTCATATTGTTTATCATTTAATCCTTCTAAAATATCTTTCATTTGTTACCTCTCTTTTTTAATCTTTTGAAATTATATATTATAAAAAAAACTAAGTCAACAACATTTCAAACATTTGTTTAAAATGTTGTTGACTTTTTGTAAAGTGTTTTTATAACATTGTTGCAAATATTCCTAATATAAATCCAAGTATATTTCCTACTACTGGAAATCTTCCTTTATATAATTCATTTGATTCTGGTATCAACTCTCCAGATACAATGTAAAGCATTGCTCCTCCTGCAAATGCTAAACATATTGCTATTACCACATCTGATATTCCACCAATTAGTGCTCCTAAAAAAGCTCCTATTCCAGTCGTAATTCCAGACATAAATACATAAAAAACAACCTTTGATTTTTTCATTCCACCATTTTTCATAGGAACTCCCATAGAAATACCTTCTGGTATGTCATGCAAGCATATTGCAAGTGCCAATGAGTATCCTAATTTTATAGATGCTTCAAAACTTGAACCTATTGCTAATCCTTCTGGCAAATTGTGCAAAGCTAATCCTATGCTTACTATTATTCCTGTTTTTAATAGATTATTGTTTGTAACCGCTACATCATTCTTTTTTCTAAACAATTTAGCAACTGCAATATCACAGGCAATCATGCAAACTACACCTAGTAAGATTCCTATTATTGTATTTGATATACTAGTAATTTCCATACTTTCTGGTACTAAATCAAAGCAAACTATTGAAAGCATTAAACCTGATGCAAATGATAATATAAAACTTAGGAATTTATTTGATGTGTTTTTTATTAATATACCAATTATTCCTCCTATTGTGGTTCCAAATGTTCCAAAAAATAGACCTATTAATGTTGTTTTTAATAAATAATTCATAAACTTACCTCTATATAAATTTATGAAACTAGTAGATTGTTATGCATAAAAAATAGCACAATATTCTGTGCTATTTTTTATTCTTCTCCTTTTAATCTTTCTGCTCTGTCTGCTGCTATTAATGAATCTATTAATTCATCTAAATCTCCATTTAAAAAGCTTTCAAATTGGAATATACTCATTCCTATTCTATGATCTGTTATTCTTCCTTGTGGATAGTTGTATGTTCTTATTTTTTCGCTTCTATCTCCGCTTCCAACTTGTGATTTTCTAGCATTTGCTAATTCTGCATCTTGTTTTGCTTTTTCCATCTCATATAATCTTGATTTTAACAACCTCATTGCATATTCTCTGTTTTGTACTTGTGATCTTTCTGTTTGACATTCTGCTACTGTTCCTGTTGGAATGTGAATTAAACGTACTGCTGATGATGTTTTGTTAACATGTTGTCCTCCTGCTCCTGATGCTCTAAACACTTCCATCTTTATATCTGCTGGATTTATATCTATCTCAACATCTTCTACTACTGGTAATACTGCTACTGTTGCTGTTGATGTATGTATTCTTCCACTACTTTCTGTATCTGGTACTCTTTGTACTCTGTGTACTCCACTTTCAAATTTTAGTCTACTATATACACCTTTTCCTGTTATCATGAATGATATTTCTTTGTATCCACCAAGTCCTGTTTCATTTTCGTTTAATACTTCTAGTTTCCAATGTTTCTTTTCTGCATACATTGAATACATTCTAAATAATGTTCCTGCAAATAGTGCTGCTTCTTCTCCACCAGCACCTCCTCTTATTTCACATATTATATTTCTGTCATCATCTGGATCCTTTGGTATTAATAAAATTTTTAATTCTTCTTCTATTTTAGGAATTTGGTCTTTTGATGAATAGTATTCTTCTTCTGCAAGTTCTTTCATATCTGGATCTTGCATCAATTCTTCTGCCTCTTCCATTGCTTGTTTTACTTTTTTGTATTCCCTAAATTTCATTACTACTTCTTCAATAGCAGCATGTTCTTTCATAGCTTTTTGCCATTCGCTTTGTCTTGCTATTACTTCTGGATCTGAAATTATTTTTGTTAATTCTTCATATCTTTTTTCAACTGCCTCTAATTTTTCAAACATAAAATCTCTCCTATTAAAAAAATCTATTGTTTATTATACAATAGATTCTTTGATTTTTCAATACATTTGCATTGTAATTTATAATTTATCATTTAATATATTTTTCAATTCGTTTTTTAATTCTTTGCTACATTCTATTAGTGGTAAACGTGGTTTTCCAAATTCGAATCCTATGATATTTAGTGCTTCTTTTATTGGTATTGGATTTACTTCTTTAAATAATAAGTTTATCAATTTTGTAGCTTTTATTTGCATTTTTGCTGCTTCTTGATTTTTTCCTTCTAAATATTTATTTATCATTTCTACTGTATATTTTGGTTTTATATTTGATAATACTGATATTACTCCTATTCCTCCTACCGCTAATGTTGGCAATACTTGGTCATCATTTCCAGAGTATATATTTAATTCATCTCCACATAAATATTTTGTCTTTAACATACTAGATAAGTCTCCATTTGCTTCTTTTACTCCTACTATATTTTTAATTTTTGACAGTTCAAAATATGTAGATGGTAAAATATTTACTCCTGTCCTGCTAGATACGTTATACACTATTATTGGTAAATTTGTGTTATTTGCTATTAATTTATAATGTGCTATTAATCCTTCTTGTGTTGTTTTATTATAGTATGGTGTTACTATTAATAACCCGTCTACTCCTATCTTCTGTGCATATTTTTCATTTGTTATTACTTGTTTTGTATTATTACTTCCTACACCTGCTATTACTGGTATTCTTTTATTTACAATTTTTACACAATACCTAATTAGCTCTTGTTTTTCTTCTTCTGTCATTGTTGATGCTTCTCCAGTTGTACCACATACTATTATTGCATTTACGCCATTTTCTATTTGATATTCTACCAATCTTTTAAACTCATCAAAGTTAATATTATCATTTGAATCAAACGGAGTAGCAATTGCTGTTCCTACACCTTTAAAAATAATATCTTTCATACAAAAACACCTCTTAATATTTTATTCATTAAAAGGTGTTTTTGTTTTATATTATTTTATCTTAACTATTGATTGCTCTTGCTTTTATTATTGTTCTTTGTTTACCTGTCATTGTACATGTTATTAACGTTATTTCTGTTTTTCCATTTGTTAATTGACTAGTACATTTTAAATCATCTGGTTCTACTACATAATTTGCATATACTCTATATTCTAAGGTTTTATTATTTGGATCTGTTACATATATTGTATCTCCATTTTTCAGATTAGAACATTTACTAAAGAATCTTTTATTATGATAGTTATGTCCTACTATACAGAAATTTCCTGGATTATTTGCTTCAGGTCCCCAATATTTTACTACTGATATTTTTAGTAAATCTTCTACCGTTTTACTGCTTGTGTCATCACTATATATTACTGGATATGTTATATTTATTGAAGGTATATTTATGACTGCTACTGTTCCATATTCCGCACCTGCATCTGTTTTATATTTTTTGCCATCTAACATTGCTGCTCTATTTGCTTTAATTAAATCATCCAGATTTACTTCTTCTCCTGTATCATTTGTATCATCCAAAACTACAACTAATACATTGTCTTGTAATTTTATTGTTGAGTCATTTTCTACTTGTGCTTCTTGTTGGTTTATATCTATTTGTGATAAAATCTCATCTGATTTATCTGATGAATCTCTTTCATATACGCCATAAATGTAATAGCCAAAAAGAGCTATAACAAGAATAATAGAAATTATAAAGTTAAACTTATATATTTTCTTTTTCTTTTTTAGCTCTGGAGTAACATATAATTTTTCACTAACTAATATTTGATTCATCTTCGTTTTCTCCCTATTTAATATTATAGCATGTTTTGTTTTATTTTCAAATAGGTTCTATTAAAAAAGTAAAATTTTACAGTAAACAATAAATCGATAGGATTACCTATCGATTTATTGTTTTATTTTAGTCTTTTTTTATAGCATATTTTTTTATTAATACTACTCCGCTTGCTAATACTGCTAAAGATATTACTGCTATTACACTATAAAGTATGACATTATTTGCACCTGTTGGTGGGTGTATTGTTATTGTTTCTGATGTTTTACTATCATGTTGTCTACCTGATAATATAATGTATCTATCTGTTGTCCTTACTCTATCTCTGAATGAGAATTTCTTTGTTGGGTCTGTATTTGTGTTAGAATATTCTATACCTGTTATTTCTACTGAGTTATTATATTCATATGTATTTATACTACTTGTTATTATATTTTCAACAGTTGTATCTGTTGCAGATATAGTTTTTTCTAATGTGATTGGTACTGTTGTACCCTCTTTACTTTTTAATAATGGATTACCTTCTTTTGCTTTTACGATTGTTGTATAAATTGTTCCTTCTGGATCTAATGTTCCTGAACGTGTTTCTGTTATTTCTTCGCCTTTAGAGTTGATATATTTAGATTGTTTTGTATAACTTTCTTTTGCATGTTCATAGTCTGTTAGTTCCCAATATTTGCTATTCTCTCCTAAGTCATTATTATATGATAAATCATTATCAATATAATCTACTAATCCCATTATTGTTGCCTCTACACCTTCTTCTCCATTAAAGTTTTTCTCAACTGTTATTATAGAAGATATATTATAATTTACTTCTAGTCTTGCGCCCTGTAATTTTTCGTCTTCAATACTTACATCTATTAATGATGAATCTGATGTTGCTAATATATTACCAGCTGTTATTTTCCATTCTCCGTTTTCTTGCTTTGCAGCACTTGCTATAATATTAGTTCCTGCTGAATCCTTTATTGTGAATGAACTTATATGTTTTTGCAAATCTACTGTTGTTATCGGAACTTCTGCTATACCAAAGTTCATTCCTGTTATGTTGTATGATTCAAATTTAGTATTTTGTTTACATTCATTATTTATTAAGTTAGTTTTTTCTACAGTTATATTCATTTTTGGTGTATTTGCATACATTTGTGTTATATCTGCAATTTCTTTAGCTACCTTATTGTTTTCTTGTTTTCCTGCTTTTGCATTATTTAATACTGTCATTTGAGCATCACTAAAGTCTACAACTGTTTCAGAAACTTTCTGTCTTCTTGCAATATCGTCTGTTCCTGTTGATACTTTTTCTGTTTCATTATATACATACCAGTAATCTTCTGTATTATTTAGTTTTTTAGCTCCATATGTTCCAATATTATTTGTAGATTGGAAATCCTCTCCATTATATGATTTTTTATTTTGGTTATTTCCAGCTTCTCCATACAAGAATGTTCCATCTATATTACCATAGTTATAATGTACAATATAATTTCCTGGTAAGAAATCTGAGAATTTATATGTTCCATCATCATTTGTTGTTGTTCTATATCTTACTACATAGTCCTTTCCAACTTTTTCCATTAATTCTACTGTGATTTTTCCAACCCTATTTTCATCATCCTGCATTATACCATCACCAGTTCTGATTTTATCATTATTTACCGTTGTTTTGTCCTCAAATGCTGTACCTTCTAATGTTCTTCCATTGTCTGATGATGTATAGTAAAGTGTTGGAGTTGCATGTGTGTCATCCTCATATTTTAGTTCTGACAAATTATTTCCTTCAAAGTAGTAGTCTATTGTTGATGGATTTCCTCCAGTTGTTGGTGTGTTTTGATTTATTGTTGTAGTTAATCTTACTTGTTCTTTTTCTACACTTCCTGGTGCTGAGTCGCTATCTATCAATCCTCTTGTATATTCTGTTTGTCCAGCTCCACTTCTTGTTGTATATTCATATATTTCTGCTAGGTTATATGTTGGTATTTTTGTTTTTGCTCCAGTAACTAATTCTGATAATGTACTTGTTGGATCATTTAATGTATACACTACATATATATCCATTGTTGCAAATTGAGTTAAATTTGTTCCAGGTGTTGTAATTATTATTGATTTATAGTTTGTTCCGCTATTTCCATTTGTTGTATTTAGCTCACTATTATCAGATGAATATGCTTTTTTGAAAGTATATCTATTATCATAATAATTTGTAATTTTTGTTGCTGTTCCATCTGTTTGTGATTCATTTGTTACAGTTATTTTGTATGTTACTTCAATTCCTAAACCTGTTTTATCGTATTTATTTACGGCATTTTGGTTTGCTGTATTAACATCTAAATCTGTTTTTCTTACTTCTTGAGTAATTTCTCCAACTGTACCTGTTCTTGCTTCACTTGCAAAATTTGCTGTATCTTCTGCAACTGATATGTCTGCTTTTCTTACAGTTACTTTATTGCTATTATAATTATATGTTCCTGTTTCACCATTTACAGTTACATTTGTTGAATATACATCTGAAGTTAGTGCTAAATCAAATACATCTTTTCCTCTTAATCCTAAGTTAACATGTTTTAACTGTGATTCTAGACTCTCTGTATTTGATAAACTTATTTTGTTTGTAGAAGATTGAATTCCCATTGTTTTCTCATTATAAATATGATTTGATTGTGGATTAAATTCTTCTTCATTTTTTGTTGTATATTCTATGCCACTACCGTTGTTTATTGTAGAAAATCTATTGTTAAAGTCTTGTCTTGATTCTTCTACTTTTCCATTATCTTCTTTTGCATTAGAATCTTTATCATTATTTGATGTAACATCTGCAAATATTGTTGATGTATATGTTATTCCATCATATGTAAATCTTACATAGTATGAATAGTAGCTGTTTTCTTTCCAATAATTTGATCCATGTTCTACTGTTCCTGAATAATCACTTTTACAAGTATATGGTGCTTTTATATGTCTTTCACATTGTTCTGTTACTTTATTGCTGTCTATTTTACTTGCATCAAATGAATAATTTCCATTATCATCTGTTAATGTTGTTGATATTACTCCTGTACCATCCCTGTAAAGTTCAACTTTTATTCCTGATAATTTATTCTCTATTCCTTCATCATATATTCCATTATAATTATCTTGTTTTTTGTCTAATGCTTTGTCATTCCATACTGTTCCTTCTATTGTTATATCTTTTAATTGAATATAATCTGCATCATCGTTATTTGAAGATGTTGTATCTGCTACTTCGATTCCATTTTTATTTTTTAGTCCTGTTATTATAGCATAATTTCTTAATATTCTTGTTGACATATTAGATTCTGTTACAGTTACATCTACAAAATATATTTTTTCTGCTTTTGAACCTAATAATCCTGATTCTCCTGTTATTTCTATGTTATTTCCATTCTGAGTATATGAACATTTGCTACCATCTTGATTATATACTCCTTGTAGTGATACTCCACTTGGTAAATTATCTGATATTTTTGTAATATTTGCTTGAGTATCGCCATCATTTCTTACTTTTATAGCATATCTTACAGTGTCTCCATTTGCTACTGTAACTGGATTATTATGTTTTGAATATAAATTATTTCTATTATATGTTTCATTTGATGGATTATTATTTACATTTGCTGTTGATTCCCAAGATTTCCATCTAGTATTTTGGTCTGTATTTATACCATTTACACTATATACTATTTTTTGTAAACTTACCTTATAAGGTTTCATTTTAATATAGTCTCTGTCTTTTGTTCTATATTCATTTTTATTTGTTGGTGTTGTATCTTTAATATATGCTGTATTTGCAATTACGTTTGTTATATATGTATTTACCTTAACACTTATATCAAAGTATGTTTCTGAATTAGCCCCTAAATTATTTATAGTATACTCATATTCGTGTGTACTTGTACCACTTGCTAATTTCCAATCACCTTTTACCTCTTTATTTCCATCTCTTATTATACTTTCTAACTGATATTCTCCATATTGGTTTGAATCATAATAAAGAAGTTGATCTCTTACTACTACTTTGTCTGCATTAACATCAGAATTGTTATACACATGAATTCTATATGTGACAATATCTCCTGCTTCAATATTTACAACGTTATCTCTTTTATATGTACTTTCTTGCATATTATTTTGTTCTGATTTAGAAACTATTTTTTTAGCATTCTTATTTCTTTCGTCTGATCTTGAATATGTATTTTTTCTATTTGTTAATGTTGTTGAATTATTTGTTAAATCTTCACCATTAATTTTTGTTATATATTTTTGTAATGATACATTAGTTTCAAGAATAGGTATTTTTAAATATACCTCACTCTCTTTTCCTTCTTCTTTTGTTCCATGGAATACCATTCTACTTTGTCCTTCTGAAGTAGCCAGTATAATAAATCTTCCTTTATAATTTATTCCTTTTGAAGTTTGCTTTATTTTTAGATAATTTATTTTATTTACTGAAGATATATTATGATTTCCACCAACATATATGTAATATTCACCAGAGGTGTCATTACCAGAATCTCTTTTTATTATTAAGTTGTTTTTCCATGTTGTTTGTTCACCATTGCTCTTTGTAACATTCATTTCTATACTTTGTGAAACACCATTCGCATTAAAATTTTTCATTCCTAATGTGTATGGACCTATTTTAGCAGTATATGTTGCTCCGTCAAATTTCCAAGAACCTGTTTCAACTTTTGCTCTATTACTTTTTGTATTAGTACTATTTTTAGATGTTTCTGTTCCCGTAATATTTACATCCTTCGCTGTATTGTTTTTTTCTTCATCTGTTAATTTTAGTTTTCCGGCATCACTAAAATTTGTACTTTCTCCCCAGGTTCCATTTCCCGAACCACTTCCATGTCCCGGTTTCAAGGCATATTCATCAGCTTTTTTTGAATTTACGAGTTTTGAATTATAAATTCCATACCATCCACTTTTATAAGTTACTGCTTCTTCTGCAGTATTTCTTGATATCTCTCCATTTATTGTAAGATATGCAAGTTTTGCCATTCTTTTTGCATTTTCTCCTAAATTTTCTGTTTTTCCAGAATTGGCCGCGATTGGTCCTGTTATTGTTGTATCACCACCATCAATATCAATTATTCCTGCAACAATAAGTTTCATTCCAAGTTTGTTACCAACTCTTGAATTTGCACATATAATGTTCTTTGTATCATCGATCCTATCATAGTCCGTATCCCAATTTCTAGTTGTATAGTATTCATCAGAATTATATTTCAAATCATATATTCCTTGATTGTATCCGCCTTTTTTAGTTATTGCAAATTTGTCTATATAGTCTCCTTTATCTTTTGTATATTTATTTCCAGATATTCCTATTACTGTTGCTATTGTTGATATTAATATTAATATTGATAATACTATTGATATTTTGGTTTTTTTCATCTTATTCACTTTCTTCTTGCCCTCCTTTCCTTCTATATTTCCTTATTTATTACTTTTTTCTTTATGATATAGGCTCCTGCTGCTATTATTGCTATACATCCTATTGTTATTCCTATATACATTATTACTGATCCTGTTTTTA
>ULTW01039469.1_pt1 | contig 11697 bp, 8 predicted proteins | sample 1957961 | NCBI WGS metagenome assembly ULTW01 (sample SAMEA4835744, study PRJEB28245) | human gut metagenome | biome: gut microbiome; material: fecal sample | place: Denmark | collected 2008 | reverse complement strand
AGGCTGTTGCTCTAATCCAACTGAGCTACGGAACCAACACTTTTCAAATCGCAAAACAGCTAACCAATAACGCAATCAGCCACTTTTCTTATTTGCGGCTGCAAAGGTACATATATTTTTTGAATACACCAAACTTTTTCTCACTTTTTTCTTCTTTTATGCTTAAATATCGCAAAAAATAACTACCTTTGCATCCGTTAGGAGCAAGAAACAGCATTCTGACCCCGAAAGAGAAGAGATTTTTATAACGCATATTGAAACATAAAACATACGCAAATGAAAAAGTTAATCTTTTCAGTAGCCCTGCTCTCAGCAGCACTCTCTGCCAGCGCAGAAGAACATCCGCTCTGGATGCGCTACCCAGCCATCTCGCCCGATGGCACTACCATCGCCTTCGCTTATAAAGGCGACCTCTACAGTGTTTCTGTCAACGGCGGTGAAGCACGACAGCTCACAACCCATGCAGCCTTCGATTCGCATCCTGTATGGAGCCCTGACAGCAAGAAAATTGCCTTCCAGTCTAACCGCGAAGGAAGTCTCGACATCTTCGTAATCGATGCAAAAGGCGGTGCTCCTACCCGACTCACCACCAACAGCGGCAGCGAAACACCTATCGCCTTTGCAGACAACGACCATGTGCTCTACTCAGCCAGTCTGCAGCCTACAGCCCAGAGCATCATCTTCGGCGACAACACATTTCCACAAGTATATAAGGTAAGCACCAAGGGCGGAAGACCGGAACTCTTCTCTACCCTCACCATGGAGGATATCAGCATCGCCAAGAACGGCGACATTCTCTACCACGACAAAAAGGGATACGAAGACCCTTGGCGCAAACACCAGAAATCACCTATCGCTCGCGACATCTGGCTGAAAAGTAACGGAAAGTTTGCCAAGCAGACTACCTTTGCCGGCGAAGACCGCTCGCCAGTATGGACATCAGACGAGAAATCATTCTTCTATCTGAGCGAACAGGACGGCACATTCAATATCTACCGCCGCAACCTCAACAGTTCAAGCGACAAGCAGATTACCCACCACAAAGGCAATCCGGTAAGATTCCTCACTGCATCCAGCGCCGACCTGCTCTGCTACGGATATGATGGCGAAATCTACACCGTGAAAGAAGGTGGAGAGCCTCAGAAGGTGAACATCTCAATTACAACAGATAATGACGCTCCAAGCCTCGTACGTCAGATTAAAAGCTGGGGAGCTACAGAGATTTCCGTTTCGCCAGACGCCAAGGAAGTGGCTTTCGTGATGCATGGCGACGTATACGTAACTTCTGTAGAATACACCACTACCAAGCGCATTACCGACACACCGCAGCAGGAGCGCGACCTGAGCTTCTCGCCAGACGGCAGAGCCCTGGTCTATGCAGCCGAGCGCAACGGCGTATGGCAGATTTACCAGTCTAAGATCAAGAACGAGAAAGAGAAGAACTTCACCTACGCTACCGACATCGAGGAAGAGCAGCTGGTGAAAACAGGCATTACATCGCAGTATCCTCAATACTCTCCTGACGGCAAGGAAGTGGCTTTCTTCGAAGACCGCGCTGCACTCCGCATCGTCAATCTGAAATCGAAGGAAATCCGCACCGTGCTCGATGGCAAATACGTCTACTCTTACAGCGATGGAGACATCGCTTTCGAATGGTCGCCAGACAGCAAATGGCTCCTTTCAACCTATATCGGCAACGGCGGCTGGAACAACCAGGATATTGCACTGGTAAAGGCTGACGGCAAAGAGGTTCACAACCTGACCAATTCCGGCTACAGCGACAGCAACGGCAAATGGGTGCTCGACGGCAAGGCAATGCTCTTCCAGAGCGACAGAGCCGGTTACCGCAGTCATGGAAGCTGGGGAGCTGAAGACGATGCCTACATCATGTTCTTCGACCTGGACGCCTACAACCGCTTCAACATGAGCAAGGAAGAAATAGAACTGGCTGACGCCAACAAGGACGAAAAGGAAAAGAAGGAAGATGAGAAGAAGGAAGAGGCTAAAAAGAAAGCTGACGAAAAGCAGAAGAAGACCGGAAAGATAGAGGTGGAAAAAGTGAAGCCACTGGAGCTGGACATCGAAAACTGCCGCGACAGAATCGTACGCCTCACCGCAAATTCTTCGCACATGGGCGATGCTGTTCTCTCTAAAGACGGCGACAAGCTCTACTACCAGGCAGCCTTCGAGGATGATTACGACCTCTGGCAGCACGACCTGAAGGACGGCTCTACCAAGCTCGTGATGAAGGGCGTAGGCCAGGGCAACCTGCAGACCGACAAGGATGTGAAGAACCTCTTTATCTGCAACGGAAGCAGCATCAAGAAGGTGGATCTGAGCGGTTTCAGCACCAAGGACATCAGCTTTGAGGCTAACTTCAACTATAAGCCAGCCGAGGAGCGCCAGTATCTCTTCGACCACATATGGCGACAGGTGAAAGACAAGTTCTACGACCCTAAGATTCATGGTGTTGACTGGGAAGGTTACCGCAAGACCTATGAGAAGTTCCTGCCTTACATCAACAACAATTTCGACTTCCAGGAGATGTTGAGCGAAATGCTTGGCGAGCTGAACGCTTCGCATACAGGAGCCCGCTACTACGCTTCGAACAGCGCGCTTACCACCGCCAATCTGGGTGTCTTCTTCGACCCTCAGTATCAGGGCGACGGCCTGAAGATTCAGGAGATTATCAAGCGTGGTCCTTTCGATGTGAAGAATACAGGCGTTACAGCCGGCAGCATCATCGAGAGCATCGACGGCGAGGAGATTAAAGCCGGAATGGACTACTTCCCATTGCTCGACGGAAAGGTTGGCAAGAATGTACGACTCGGCATCAGAAACGCCAAGGGCAAGAAGATGGAGGTTACGGTGAAGGCTATCTCTCAGGGCAAACTCAACAACCTGCTCTACAAGCGATGGGTAGACCGCAACCGTGCTTTCGTTGACAGCATTTCGGGCGGACGCATCGCTTATGTTCACGTTAAGGCAATGAATTCGGAGAGTTTCCGCACCGTTTACAGCGAACTGCTGAGCGACAAAAACCGCAACAGAGACGCTGTAATCGTAGACGAGCGCCATAATGGTGGCGGCTGGTTGCACGATGATCTCTGCACCCTGCTCAACGGCAAGCAGTATCAGGAGTTTGTGCCTCACGGTAAGGTCGTTGGCCGCGATCCGTTCAACAAATGGGTGAAGCCATCTTGCGTCATGATCTGCGAGAATGATTACAGCAATGGTCATGGTTTCCCATGGGTTTACAAGGAACTCGGAATCGGCAAGCTGATTGGTGCTCCTGTAGCAGGAACCATGACAGCCGTATGGTGGGAAACGCTGATGGACAACACGCTGGTATTCGGTATTCCTCAGGTAGGCTGCCGCGACATGCGTGGCGTGTTCGGCGAGAACACCCAGCTGAACCCAGACATCGAGGTTTACAACAGTCCGGAAGATTTCATCAATGGCCATGATACCCAGCTCGAAAGAGCCGTAAAGGAAATGATGAAGAAATAAACAGAACGCCCTGCAAGGGTCCAGAAGCCAAACCACTTCTGTCCCTTTGCAGGGCGATTTGTTTTTGTATCTGACAACATTATTTATTAAACCTTAATTAACCCACATTATCGGCGAAAACCCTTCTGTCATGACATAAAACCCTCTAAATCTTTACTTTTTTTCTTGAAAAGGGCGAAAAAGCAAGTGAAAAAGCCATAAAATAAAAAAAAATGAGTATCTTTGCAGAAGATAAAAAACAAGATTATGGGATTATTCGGATTATTCAGCAACAAAAAGAAAGAAACTCTCGATAAGGGACTTGAAAAAACCAAGGAGAGTGTGTTTGGCAAACTGGCGCGCGCCGTTGCCGGAAAGTCTACCGTCGATGATGATGTGCTCGACGATCTCGAAGAGGTACTCATCACTTCAGACGTAGGTGTAGAAACCACGGTCAAGATTATCCGCCGCATCGAAGAACGTGTGGCCCGCGATAAATATGTTTCAACCAGCGAGCTCAACCGCATTCTGCGCGAGGAAATCGCCATTCTCCTCTCCGAGAATCACAGCGATGACCTGGCAGACTGGGATCTCCCTGCCGACCATAAGCCTTACGTTATCCTCGTAGTAGGCGTAAACGGCGTGGGCAAGACAACCACCATCGGCAAACTGGCTTACCAGTTTAAGAAGGCTGGCAAGAAGGTTGTTCTGGGAGCTGCCGACACCTTCCGTGCCGCTGCCGTAGAGCAGATTTGCATCTGGGGCGAGCGCGTGGGTGTGCCTGTAGTGAAACAGCAGATGGGAAGCGACCCGGCAAGCGTGGCTTTCGACACCCTGCAGAGCGCCAAGGCAAACGGTGCCGACGTGGTGCTCATCGATACGGCAGGACGACTGCACAACAAGGTGAACCTGATGAATGAGCTCAAGAAAATAAAGGAAGTGATGAAGAAGGTAATGCCAGAAGCACCAGACGAGGTAATGCTCGTGCTCGACGGAAGTACCGGACAGAATGCATTCGAACAGGCTAAGCAGTTCTCTGCCGTTACCAACATCTCCTCGCTCGCCATCACCAAGCTCGACGGAACCGCAAAGGGCGGCGTTGTCATCGGCATCAGCGACCAGCTCAAGGTGCCTGTAAAATACATCGGACTGGGCGAAGGTATGGAAGATCTGCAGCTCTTCAACAAGACAGAATTCGTAGACTCGCTCTTTAAAAATTAGAAAATGAAGAAAAATCAGATAGATATTATTACCCTGGGCTGTTCGAAGAACCTCGTAGACAGCGAGTTGCTGATGAAGCAGTTTGAGGCAAACGGCTACCATTGTGTTCACGACTCCAAGCGTCCTCAGGGCGAGATTGCCGTTATCAACACATGCGGTTTCATCGAGGATGCGAAGCAGGAAAGTATCGACACCATCCTGGAGTTTATCCAGGCTAAGGAAGAAGGCCGACTCAGAAAGCTCTACGTAATGGGCTGCCTCTCGCAGCGCTACCAGAAGGAACTGGAAGAAGAAATGCCTGAAGTGGATAAATTCTACGGCAAATTCAACTACAAACAGCTTCTGCAGGAACTCGGCAAGGCGGAAGTTTCATCCTGCAACGGCCAGCGCCATCTCACCACTCCGCGCCATTATGCCTACATCAAGATAGCTGAGGGCTGCAACCGCCACTGTGCCTACTGCGCCATTCCTATCATCACCGGCAAGCACGTTTCCCGTCCGAAGGAAGAGATTCTGCAGGAGGTGCGCGAACTGGTGGCAGAAGGCGTGAAGGAGTTTCAGATTATCGCTCAGGAACTCACCTACTACGGCGTAGATATTGACGGCAAGCATCATATTACCGAACTCATCAGCGAGATGGCTGATATTCCAGGCGTGAAATGGATTCGCCTGCATTACGCTTATCCAAACCAGTTCCCTATGGATCTTCTGGACGTGATGCGCGAGAAGCCAAACGTATGCAAATATCTCGACATTGCCCTCCAGCACATCAGCGACCACATGCTTACCAGCATGCATCGCCACGTAACGAAGCAGGAAACCATCAATCTGCTGAAGGCCATCCGCGAACGCGTGCCAGGCATTCACATCCGCACTACGCTGATGGTTGGTTTCCCAGGCGAGACAGATGAGGATTTCCACGAGCTCCTCGACTTCGTACGCGAACAGAGATTTGAGCGCATGGGCGCCTTTGCCTACTCTGAGGAAGAAGGAACCTACAGCGCCACCCACTACGAAGACAACGTGCCTGCCGAGGTAAAGCAGCGCCGGCTGGACGAACTGATGATTCTGCAGCAAGACATCAGCTCTGAGATTGAGGCAGATAAGGTGGGCAAAACCATGACCGTTATCATCGACCGCAAGGAAGGCGATTACTACATCGGACGAACAGAGTTCTGCTCTCCGGAAGTAGACCCTGAGGTTCTGATCCGTGCCGATGAGAAGCGTCTGCGCGTGGGTTGTTTCTATCAGGTAGAAATTACTGCAAGCGAGGAATTTGACCTCTATGGCAAGGTGGTGAAATAATCATTCTCTCCCCCATAGCCTGGAGTTTTAGAAAATTTGACTACATATTAAATAAATATGAACAATAAGGAATACATCGCTGAACTGGCTCAGCAAACCGGCTATTCGCAGGAAGACACCCAGAAGTTGGTGCGCAAGGCGATAGACGCTATGATTGCCGAGTTTGAGGATGGAGAAGCTGTCTCTATCCCCAATTTTGGCACCTTCGAAGTGAAGAAGCGCATGGAGCGAGTGGTGGTTAATCCTACTACCAAGAAGCGCCAGCTGGTGCCGCCTAAGTTGGTGTTGGGTTTCCGACCGGTTGCTTCGGTCAAGGAAAAACTAAAGAATGGAGGGGATGAGCAATGAGCAAATTCAGTTTAAATACACTCGGAAAACTGCTTGCTGACAAAAGCGGGCTGAGCCAGGTGGAAGCAGAACTCTTCATCCGGAAGATGTTTGATGTGTGCAACCAGGGACTCGAAGCCGACAAGCAGGTGAAGATAAAATGGCTAGGCACCTTTAAGGTACAGGCCACGAAAGACCGTGAAAGCATCAATGTGAACACGGGCGAGCGCTTCACCATTGAAGGCAGAGACAAACTCACCTTCACGCCTGACAACATCCTGAAAGAAATCGTGAACAAGCCATTCGCCCAATTTGAAACGGTGGTGGTAAATGACGGCGTAGATTTCGATGAAATAGATGAGAAGTTTGGAGAAGAACAGACAGAAGATGCTCCTGCACAAGCAATCGATTTTCTGGACGAAGAAAAAACTGCAACTCCAAATCCGGAGGTTGTCGTAAACGGATCTGAAAAGGAAAAGGAAAAAGAAGACGAAGACGAACTGGCAAAGCAAATTGCTATAGAACAAGCTAAACTGGAAAGATTAAAACAAGCCCAACTGGAGCAGGAAAGAATACAGAAAGAAAAGCTTGAAAAAGAAAAGCAAGAGCAGGAAAGACTGGAGCAAGAAAGACTGGAGCAGGAAAGACTTGAGCAGGAAAAACTTGAGCAGGAAAGACTGGAGCAGGAAAAACTTGAGCAGGAAAGGCTTGAGCAGGAAAGACTGGAGCAAGAGAAGCTTGAATTAGCCCAGCAACAGCAAGCCCTGAAAGCAGTTGTTGAACCTGCAGTACCTGCATCAGATGAATCTGAAGAAGAAGAGGAGGAAGAAGAATCTTCCAATTCTCATCATATTGTTATTCCTCGCTATCTGGTCGTTGCAGTCTGTCTCATCGTAGTAGCTTTGATTGGCGGAATGGGATGGTTTGCCTTCAACTATGGTCAGATGACTGCCCAGCGCGATCATCTAGCCATGCAGCTAAACCAGTATCATCAGGCTCCAGCCAAGAAAGTCCCAGCCAAACCAGCTGCCGCCCCACTCTCTCAGGAACAGAAACTCCGCCAGAAAGCGATGGAAGACAGCATCCGTATGGCTAAAACTGCAGAAGCAGTAAAACTGGCTGAAAATTCGGATGAGGAAAGTGCTAGCACTGAAAAAGCTAAGCAGACTGAAGCAAAAGCTAAGGCTGAAGCGAAAGAAAAGGCTAAAGATAAAGACGAAGAAAAGGCTACTTCGAAAATAGCATCATCCCAGTATGATAAGGATGCTCGCGTACGCACGGGAGCTTACCGAATCATAGGAGTTGCCCAGACCGTTACGGTTGGCGCCGGTCAGACCCTCGAACAAATCAGCACCCGCTATCTAGGTTCGGGCATGGAATGCTACGTAGAAGCCCTGAATGGTACAAACACCGTAAAAGCCGGACAGAAAATCAAGATTCCGAAACTGGAATTGAAGAAGAAAAAGAAATAAAATACTGAACAAACAAAAAATCGCCCTGTAAGAGCAAATATAATTTTGCACTTACAGGGCGACATTGTTTTATGTTAACATTACTTGCCCAACACTTCATCAAGCAAAGTGTAGAAAGCAGGATCCTCGCCAACGATGGTCTTGATAATCTTACCATTAGCATCAATCACAATCTTTGTAGGGAAACCCTGAACAGCGTAATCGCTGAGAACCTTGCTGTCCTTCGGATTGTAAACATGAATCCATGGCAACTGGTGCTTCTCAACAGCAGCCTTCCACTTAGCCTCTGTATCATTACAATCTACACCAAGAATTTCAAACTTACCCTTGTACTTCTCGTAATACTCCTTCATCTTAGGCATTCCCTTGATGCACCATCCGCACCATGACCCCCAGAAATCGAGAACTACAATCTTACCGCGAAGACAGGAAAGCTTGAAATCATTTCCTTTAATATCCTTCAGCGTGAAGTCAGGAGCCTCAACACCGGCAGCCTGCACCTTCTTAGCCTTCTCCTCAGCCTCAGCACGCTTCTTAGCCATATCAATCATTGGCTGGTAGAAAGCCTTCATTCTGCCGTTTTTCACATTCTCAGAGAGCAAGCCCAGCAGTTTCTCCATCTTGCTGACATCATCAAACTGCTCTATGATAGTAGCACAAGCCTCATAATCAGGATGCTGCTTTACGAAATCGAAAATCTTATCGTCCTTTGCCTTTTGCAGGGCAGGAGCCTTCTGCTCATATTCTGCCATGATGGTCTGCTGGGTCTCACCATTCTTGATTCTCTGGTTCAGGGAAGCTTCGTAATCTCTCAACTCCTTATTAGCATTCTCCAGCAGAACATCTACTTCATGATACTGCTGATAGAACTTAGAACCCGAAATATCAAAGCGGGTCTTTGCATCGCCCTTAACTTCAGCCTTCTCGCCAGGAACACAAGGCAGGTTGAACATAAACTGACCTGCACCACGATAAGTTTCAGGTGAGAGGAAAACGTATCCGGCAGCCTTATCAAGGTTTGCAGAATAGGTAAACTTGCCATTCTTCACCAAAACCGTATCCATCTTAACATTTCTGCCCTTGTAAACAAGTACAGAATCGGAATTGAAATTCTTCAAATCCACCTTCAACTGGAAGTTGCTCTTCTGAGCCATTGCAACGGTTGATGCAAGCATCAGAGCCGCAGATAAAATCGCTGTTTTCATTTTCTTTTATTAAATTTATTCTGATTATACCTTATTATATATAGGGAACGAAGAACGCCTGATTCATCTTCATCCTTATTCTTCATACTCAGTAGTATCCTCAATACCCGCCTCGGCCAAAGCCTCCTTGCGCTCTACGCAGGTTCCGCATTTGCCACAATGCTTCTCTCCGCCCTTATAGCAGCTCCAGGTTTCAGCATAATCAATGCCCAACTTCTTGCCAATCTCCGCAATCTGCCCCTTGGTAATATTCGTATAAGGAGCCACCACGCGTACATCGACGAACGTTCCTGCTTCGGCAGCCTCATCAATCGCCTTGATAAACTCCGGACGGCAGTCTGGATAAATCGTATGATCGCCACCATGGTTAGCGATGAAAACTTTCTTCAGATTGTTGCTCTCAGCAATGCCGATGGCAATGCTCAGCATGATTCCATTACGGAAAGGAACCACCGTACTCTTCATATTATCAGCAGCATAATGACCTTCAGGAATCGCATCGGCACCTTCAAGAAGAGAACTTTTGAAATACTGATGCATGAAACCCAAATCAATCGTAATATGCTTGATTCCCAAACGCTCACAATGCATCTTGGCGAAAGGAATTTCACGCGCGTTATGATTACTTCCATAGTTAAAACTAATGCCGAGTGCAATCTCGTCTTTCTTATCGTAGAGCAGCGTGATGCTATCCATGCCGCCACTCACAATGATTACTGAATCCTTCATTTTACTTTGAATTTTGAACTTTGAACTGTATGATTACTTTTTACTTCACCCGAACAGGCAGCGGAATGCTTCTTCCACCTTCCTTACGGGATGAATTTCTATCTTATATTTTTTATGGTCGAAACCATGATTGTTGTATTTCGGAATGATGATGTGCTGGAATCCCAGTTTTTCAGCCTCAGCAATACGCTGCTCGATACGGCTCACCGGACGGACTTCACCGCTCAGACCTACCTCGCCCGCCATACACCAGCCTTGCTCGATAGGCGTGTCAACATTACTGCTCAATACGGCTGCCAACACACTCAAGTCCATGGCAGGATCGGTTACTCTCAATCCTCCGGCAATATTCAGGAACACGTCCTTCTGCATCAGTTTGAACCCCACACGTTTCTCTAGAACCGCCAGGAGCATGTTCAAACGGCGCTGGTCAAAACCCGTTGCCGAACGCTGCGGAGTTCCATAGGCTGCTGTTGAAACCAAAGCCTGCGTCTCTACCAGGAACGGACGGACACCCTCGATGGCTGCGCTGATGGCAACACCCGAAAGCCCGTCATGATCTTCAGTAAGCAGCAACTCTGAAGGATTGCTCACCTGTCGGAGTCCACCTTGCATCATCTCGTAGATTCCCAACTCTGAAGTACTTCCGAATCGGTTTTTGATGCTTCTCAAGATGCGGTACATGTAATGCTGGTCGCCCTCAAACTGAATCACCGTATCAACGATGTGCTCCAGAATCTTTGGTCCGGCAAGCGTTCCCTCCTTATTAATATGTCCTATCAGAATAACCGGAATGCCACTCGTCTTGGCAAAACGTAGCAGGGAGGCTGCGCACTCACGAACCTGCGAAACAGAACCTGGCGAACTGTCTACTTCTTCCGTAGCAATAGTTTGGATAGAATCTATAACTATCAGCTGTGGAGCCACTTCCTGAATATGACTGAAGATTTTCTCCAACTGCGTTTCGCAGAGAACCGTAATATGATCAAAGGCTCCTTCTGATGAAAGAGAAGCCGTTTTCAGAGTGTCCGCAGAAGAGCCATCTCTGAGCATCGCCTGTCCTTTAGCCAACCGGTCGGCACGGAGTTTAATCTGATGGGCACTTTCCTCTCCGCTCACATACAGGATGCGGCGGTCAGTCATGTTCAGAATAGTCTGCAAGGTGAGCGTACTCTTACCGATTCCCGGTTCACCGCCCAGGAGCGTAATGCTGCCAGGAACCATTCCGCCACCCAGCACACGGTTCAGCTCCTCGTCCCTCATATCGATGCGCGGTTCATCAATCGCAGAAATATCGCGAAGCTTCATCGGCGCAGCGTCATGCTCGCTGTGCTGCCCGCCAAACATCGTGGCAGCCCCACCATGACGCATGGTCATTCCGGCATTCTTCGCAGCCTGCGATCCGGAATCGGCAGCAATACGAATTTCCTTAAATGTATTCCATTGTCCGCAGCTAGGACATTTGCCCATCCATTTGGCACTTTCCTGTCCGCAATTGCTGCACACAAAAGCAATCTTATCTTTCGCCATTTTATCTCATTTATATGTAATAACGTTTTAACTGCGCACAAAGGTACTATTTATTATCGAAAAATCCAAAAAAAAAGTAATTTGTTAAGAATATATTTCATTTCTCTCCATTTTGTTTAACAAATCAGGCAGAAGAAAGCACAAAACACGAATTTTGCAAACCCGATATAGCAAACAGGCGACTTCATCTACTAAAAATCATAAAAACCGCTACTATATTTTGCTGATTCAAATATAATTTGTATCTTTGCCTTCGGTTTTTGAAACCAGCAGAAAGGTTTAGAACAATAAATTAGTACATAAACTAAATAAAATTTAGGTAAAATGAAAATTGAAGATTTTAACTTTGCCGGTCACAAGGCAATCGTGCGCGTTGACTTCAACGTGCCATTGGATGAAAATGGTAATGTAACAGACGA